>Ga0207691_10003101_pt1 | contig 16229 bp, 10 predicted proteins | sample KBSM13metaG_FD_184327 | JGI IMG/M metagenome (GOLD analysis project Ga0207691, IMG submission 184327) | Miscanthus rhizosphere microbial communities from Kellogg Biological Station, Michigan, USA - KBS M1-3 metaG (SPAdes) (version 2) | ecosystem: Host-associated > Plants > Roots > Rhizosphere >... | reverse complement strand
TTGGGTCAAGCTCGTCTCCACCGGTGACGTCCTTGGCAGCGGCCCTGGTAGTGGCCCTGGAGCTGGAACCAGCCTCGAGGTCAGCCGGTAAGCAGCAACCCTGTTGCACGAGCAAGAGCCCCCGCTGTGCCCGGGGGCTCTTTTGTTTCGTACAGGCAATCAGCCAAGTCCGGCGGGCGTGTTCATTTCAACGCGGTAGCCTTGTCGCCGACGACCTCTTGCAGGACGTCGCCGCCGGCCACCACGGTCTCAATTGAGTCTACGTCCCACGGATTCAGACCAAGGGACGCCACGTCGCACCTCGAACGGAGCGTCACGCCCCATACAGCCAGTGCGAGTCGCGACGGCCCGATCCCCGCACGCGCGTAATGTCCCATAACAAGATCGGTCTTCTGGTACCGGATGTTGGCTGGTTTTCCCTGGTGTTTGGGCGTTACTGGCCCCAAGTTTGGACCCACGTTTTTCTTCCGATTCAGACAGATCGTCGCCGGAAGCCTACGATGTCGTCGTTCGAGTTTTCAGACACTACGCGATCCCAGGCCAGCCCCATCTTCGACTAGTCTGGCGCGCCACCAACTCGTCCTCTTCCTCCTGGCACGACGGTCGGCGGCGCGGGCGGCCCGTTCAGTGGATTCAAGCGTCCTCCGAGCTTGAAAGCCCACACCAGGTCTCCCCGCGCCTCGCGAAGGCCGTCCCGGCTGCCGCCGGCGGCAATCGTGACGTACTCCTCCCCGTCGAGTTCGTACACCGCGGCGGGCGCGTCCGCACCGAACCCGGTCTGGAATCGCCAGAGCTCGTCTCCTGTTCGCGAATCAAACGCCCGGAAGTACCCGTCGGTCCCGCCATGAAAGAGCAACCCTCCCGCGGTAGCGAGCACTCCGCTTCCGAAGCCAGCCAGGTAAGGAACCTCCTTCTGCCACACTTGCTTGTTGGTCCGTGAATCCAGTGCGGTGATCAATCCGAATTCGCGTGTGCCTTCGACGGGTATGCGACCGGTGAGGTGGAATCTCCGCGTCGAGACACCGACCGTGAAATACAAGTAGCCGGTGCGAGGATCGTACGCGCCGGGTGCCCAGTCACCGGCGGCCGACGGCTGCGCGATCATCGTGTCGGTCCATTGCGGCGTGAACATGCAACCACGTTCGTAGCCGGGCACGGGGTCCGCACATTGAGGAGCGGTCGGGTCGCCGGCGGGAACAGGTTGTGTCGCCGCGGTCTTCTGTCTCGCGTCCTGCGGAACGGGTTTCTCCTCGATCGGCAGCAGCGGCTTCCCCGTGACGCGATCGAGGATGTACACGAGGGCCTGCTTCGTGTGCACGGCGATCGCTTTGCGCGGCTGGCCAGCATACGTCTGATCGAACAGGATCAGCGGCGTCGGCGCGTCGAAGTCCCAGATATCGTGATGGACAATCTGATGGTGCCAGCGATACGTCCCCGTCTTCGCGTCGAGTGCGACAACCGAGCTCGAATACAGATTGTCGCCAGCGCGCGTCGATCCGTTGTAGCTGGGCCACGGATTTCCCGTGTTCAGGTAGATGAGGCCGAGGTCCGGATCGAGGGCAGGTTGAGTCCAGACTGCGGCTCCCCCGCTCTTCCACGAATCACCTGCCCACGTGTCGTTGCCTGGCTCGCCCGGACCAGGCACGGTATAGAAGCGCCAGACTTCCTTCCCTGTCTTGGCTTCGTGCGCCGTGATACGGCCGCGCAAACCGCCGTCGCCACCAGACACGGTCGCATACACGAGACCGTTGTAATACAAGGGCGGCGCGGTGATGTACTTCCGCAGATTGCCAGGAACGTCCTCGCCTACCTCCTGCTTCCAGCGCACCTTTCCTGTCGTCTGGTCCAAGGCGATCAGCCGCGTCACCGGTTCTACTCGTGAACGCGGCGCTGGACCGGACTGTTGCGCATTCGTTTCCGGCGGCGCGGCGGCACGTGCGTCTACCTCGACACCGAAGACCAATCCTTCTCCGAGACCGACTCCGCGTTTCGCCTTGTTGTCCGGCGTCCGGCGATCCCACGGAAGGCGGTACTCCCAGAGGATGCTTCCCGTCTTGGCGTCGATGGCGAAAATATCCTGCTCGCCTGTCGTGATGTACATCACCCCGTCTTTGACAACCGGCGTGGCCTGCTGTGAGAAGCCCGGGCCGTAGCCCGAGTTGAGACGCGCCATCCAGGCGCCCTTCAGCGTCTTCACGTTCGAGACGTCGATCTGCGACAGCGTCGAATAGCGCGTGTTCCCCCAGTCACCACCCACGACGGGCCATTCGGCACCAGGCGGCTTTCGATAGTCCAACGTCGTCTGTGCGATCGCGATGATGGCTGGCACGACGAACACGGCGACCATGATGACGATCTGATATCGCCTGGACAGGGCAAGATTCGTGGTCATCCCTCGTTCCTCATGATCACAGGAGGCACCGACGAGACATTACGGCGAACGCTAATTGTCGCTCCAACAACGACGACGTTCACGGCAGTGCGAACGCTACCAACGAATCAGTGGCGACCGCCGCGACGTACTGCTTGCCACTTCTTCCGCGGTACGTCATGGGATTCGCGTTCACTTGGCCTGGGAGTTGTGTCGACCACAGCTCTTTGCCGTCCCGCGCGTCGAAGGCGCGCAGGCGACGATCGCTCGTAGCACCGACGAACACCAGCCCGCCGGCCGTCACGCTCGGCCCTGCGCTGCCGCTGTTGCCAGTGAGCCGTTTCCCTTCAGGAAGGGCCTCGCTCAACCCGAGTGGTACTTCCCACGCGAGCTCACCGGTGTTGGCATTCACAGCCACGAGCCTGGCCCAAGGCGGACGCCAGCATGGAAGATTCGCGACGGTCCGTCCGCTCGCATCCTTGAACGCGGCAGTGAATCCGAAGTACGGTCCGGGTCCGTTCACGCTCGCGCGGTCGTACGGCTGCGTCGAACCTTCTGTGTTTCGTCCGTAGTTCAGCCCGGGTTTCTTTCGCTCGATCCAGCCGACGAGCGAGCTGTCGTGAGCGTTCACGAACACGAGACCCGATCGTGGGTCGGCGGCGGGACCGCCCCAGTTGACGCCACCCCCGGCGCCAGGGAACTGGACCGAGCTTTTCGGCGGCGCGTTGTCTTCGTGAAACAGCCACGGGGTAAAGGGACCGGCGTTATGAAACCCACCGCTTTTGTCCCACAGCGCCTGACATTCAGCAACGTGCTGCGGTGAGGTGTCCTCGGGGCGCACCATGTCGCGTTCCTTGTTGAAGTCGACGCGGGCGAAAGCACGGGCGGGCTTCACCGGAAACGGTTGCGTGGGCGAGTACCATTCGTCTGGCACCTCGCCCTTCGGGACGGGCCGCTCCTCGACGCCGAAGATCGGCTTTCCCGTCACGCGATCGAGGATGAACATGTAACCGGTCTTCCCAATCGAAGCGAGCGCCGGAACGCGCCGGCCGCCTTGAACAATGTCGACCAGCACCGGCGGCGACGGCATATCGAAGTCCCACAGATCGTGATGCACGGTCTGGAAGTGCCAACGGTATTTCCCGGTCTCCGCGTCCACGGCGACGATCGAATTCGCAAAGAGGTTCGCACCAGGGCGGTCACCACCCCAGTAGTTGGCGGCCGGGGCCGAGACCGGCATGTAGAGAATGCCGCGCTCGCTGTCGAGCGTCATATAGAACGCCCAGACGTTCACGCCCGAGCGATCTCGCCACCCGTAGTCCAGCCAGGTCTCGTGACCGACCTGGCCGGGCAACGGCACGTTCTGGAACTGCCATAGCTTCTTGCCGGTGCGTATATCGAAGGCGCGAGTGTCTCCGGTTGGGCCGAGCGGCACTTCGCCCGGATAGGTGCCGAGGATGGCGACGTGCTTGTAGACGGTCGGCGTGCCGTTCCACGGCACCTGAATCTCGATGAAGCCGTCACGGCCAAATCCCGCAGCTGGCTTACCCGTTGCGGCATCCAGAGCCAGCAGCCGGGGCCCTGCGGTGAGAAGAATGCGCGGCGCGATGCCCTGCTCACCAGGCCAGTACGAGACGCCACGCGCCGTGGTGTTGACAGACCGTGGCATCTGGTAGCGCCAGATCTCTTTTCCGCTGTCAGCGTCGAGCGCCAGCACCTGGTTGCCTCGCGCGGGCAGGAACATGACGCCGTTCACAACAATTGGCGTGACCTCTGGATTGCTACCAACGCTGTCTTCCTCACCCGCCGCAGCGCCGCGCCCCGCGGCGCCCGCACGACCGCCGGTAGCCGCGCCTCGACCCTGCGCACCCTCTTCCGCCGCCGGCGCTGGCCCACCACCCCGTCGTCCGGCGGGTTGCGTGAGCTGCACAGACCAGGCCTGAGCCAGTTGCGCGACATTACCGGTATTGATGTCCGTGAGAGGCGAGAAGCGGCTGCCGCTGAAGTCACGGCTGAACATCGGCCAGTCGTTGCCGCCGGCAGGCGCCTGACCGTTTTGTGCCACGACGGCAACCCCGATGAGGACTGTCGATAAGACGGCGATGGCGACGTGTTTCATAGAGAGTCGCTGCATTTCTGCTTCGTTGCGTAGTTATCGCAACGACGCTGGAAAGCGTTCTGCCCCCGGCTCGAGCTGAACACCAAACGAATTCAACGCCATCGACACCATGCGATAGCCGCCAGTCGTGATGAGAATGTCGAGCAACTGTTTCGAATCGAAGACGGCGGCCAACTCGCGCCACGTCGAGTCCGACACGACACTGTCGCGGTGGAGCTCGTCGACAGCGCGCAGGAGGACGGTCTCGATTGGATCACCGCCCGCGCCCGACCCGTCGACGATTCGTTGAATGTCGGCATCGGTCATTCCCAACCGTCGTCCGGCCGGGGCGTGCGCTGCCCATTCGTACTCGGAGCGGCAGAGGACTCCGATGCGAACGATCAGCAACTCGCGGATGCGGCCGGATAGGGTGGATTGCTGCCGGATGTGCTCGGACACGCGTGTGCGAGGCTGGTCCATGGCGAGGTGCTGCGCGTACGTGCGATAGATCCCCGCGACCGAGCGGCCGCCGTTGTACCGGGCGAGCCACTGGCGGACCTCGGGGCTCCACTCAGTTGGCTCGAGCGCTGCGACTCTGGCCTGCTTGCCGATCAATCGCTGGTTGGTCCGAGTTGCAGTAACGGCATACGGAATGTCCGACGGCAACCGGTCTGTATGACCATCGTCGACCGGCACTTCGAGCGAGTTCACTGCGCCAGCGATCATCGTGAACTCAGCGACGGTAAAGACCGCGTCCATCGCTTGACGCGTATCGTATTTGGCGGACAACGCGCTCCACGTGCGATCGCTGACGAACGAATCGACGTACAACTCGTCTGCGGCTCGAAGAAGGGCCGCTTCGAACGGATCCCACTCGGATGCCTCTGGCCCGCGAGCGATGCGCGTGAGTTCCGCACTCGTGATGCCGGCTTTCCGGGCGCTACCGGCGTGCTGCGCCCAGATGTATTCAGAGCGACACAACCAGGCGGTCCGCAGAATGAGCAACTCGCGATGGCGCGGCGGCAAGGTTGACTCGTTAGAGATGTACTGCTCGAACGGCAGGATGTTCTCGGCGAGCACCGGATGATGCAGAAAGACTCGGAGCGCGTTTGTAGCCCGGCCGGCTGGGCCGAAGCGGGCGACGAGCGCCCGCTGCGCGTCGGTCCATGTGCTCTCCGGCACCGGGGCCAGCCTGGGCTCGGCACTACCAACAGGCGCCTGGATCAGGAGCGCCGCGAGCGAAACCGGCACGACGAACCTCATAGCCAATTGCCTCCCAAGCAGCGGTATCATCCCTCATCTCCCGTTGCCTGTCTCCCGCGCTCATGTGGCAACGGCAGAGGCACTTCGAATGACAAGGGACGTCGCGATCCTCGCCGGTTTGTGCTTCAGCCTCGCGCTGTCGGCCACCCTGTTGGCTCAAAGCCCACGGAACCAGCCAGCTGATACCGCGGCCCGACCCGCCTCTGAGCACCGCGCTGTTCTCGATCGCTACTGCGTCTCCTGCCACAACCAGCGGGTCAAGACCGCCGGCCTTCAGCTCGATACCCTCGATCTCGCGGACGTGCCGACCGCTGCGGAAACCTGGGAGAAAGTCATCCGCAAGCTCAGGGCCGGGATGATGCCTCCTGCCGGACTACCAAGACCTGATTCGGCCACCTACGACAATCTGACCTCATGGCTGGAGCTCGAAATCGACCGCGCGGCAGCGGCAAAACCGAACCCCGGGACAAAAGCGCAGTTCCATCGTCTGAATCGGGCTGAGTATCAGAACGTCATCCGCGACCTGCTCGCTGTTGACGTCGACGTCAGCGCGCTGCTTCCGCCTGACGATGCGAGCTACGGTTTCGACAACATCGGCGGCGTGTTGAAAATCACCCAGCCGCTAATGGAGCGATACTTGTCGGCCGCGCGGCGTATCAGCCGACTCGCATTGGGAAGCCCTGAGACGCCGATCTCCTCGTTCACTGTACGACTACGCCCCGACCTTCCACAGTACGAGCGTCTCGAGCAATTGCCGTTCGGGACACGCGGTGGAGTGGTCGTTCGACACACGTTCCCGCTCGACGCCGATTACGACGTCGAGTTGCAACTGGGCTCAGGCACTGCGGCCGGCCAGCGCAACCTCGAACTGAACATCGACGGACAGCGAGTCAAGCTGTTTGCTATTTCCCCGCCTGTCAGAGGCCGTGGCCAGGCCCCGCCGCAACAGGCTCAGGATCCAGATGCCGAGGCCAGTAGCGGCTCGGCGCTCCGAGCACGCATTCCGATCCAGGCAGGCTCACGCGAGATTGCCGTGACGTTCGTTCAGGCAGCCGGATCTGTGGAAATCGAGGGTTCACGCGACATCTTCCGGCGGCCGGGACCATTCCACGAAGGCAATCAATTGATGCCGGTGCACGAGCCCTTCCTTGGCAGCGTCACCATCACCGGTCCCTTCAACGCGCGTGGCCCTGGCGACACGCCGAGCCGACGACGGATTCTCGTGTGCCAGCCCAAGGACCGCACGCAGGAGAGCGCGTGCGCGCGCACGATCCTGACTAACGTGGCGCGCCACGCATTCAGGCGCCCGGTCACTGAAGCGGACATGCGACCGCTGCTCGCCTTCTACAACGAGAATCGGACTGGCGGATTCGAGAGCGGCATCGAGCTGACGCTTCGGCGACTCCTCGTCAGCCCTGAGTTTCTCTTCAGGATCGAGACGCCGCCACCGGATCTTCCTGCCGGAACAAATCATCGCATCACCGATCTCGCGCTGGCCTCGCGCCTGTCGTTCTTCCTGTGGAGCAGCATTCCCGACGACGAACTCATTGACCTCGCAGCGCGCGGAAGGCTGAGGAATGCGGACGTACTCGAGCAGCAGGTGCGACGGATGCTCGCGGACTCGCGCTCGGACGCATTCGTCGCCAACTTCGCGGGACAGTGGCTCTACTTGCGCAACCTGGCTGCGCTGGAGCCGGAGAGCTTTCTCTTCCCCGATTTCGAAGACAGCTTGCGCCAGGCGATGCGACGGGAAACGGAGCTCTTTTTCGGCAGCGTCCTGCGCGAGAACCGCAGCATCCTCGAACTGCTGACGGCGGACTACACCTTCGTCAACGAACGACTGGCCAGCCACTACGGCATTCCACACGTATACGGCAGCCGGTTCAGGCGAGTGACGATCGCCGATGAAAATCGGCGCGGACTTCTGGGACAGGCGAGCGTGCTGCTGGCCACGTCGCGCCCCAACCGAACGTCGCCGGTGCTCCGGGGCAAATGGATCCTGCAGAACATCCTCGGCGTGACACCGCCGGACCCGCCGCCGGCCGTTCCCGCGTTTCCTGAGAAGAGCAACGTGACGAACACGGTGCCGTCGGTTCGCGAACGTCTGGCGCAGCACCGGGCGAATCCGGCGTGCTCGTCGTGTCACGCGATGATCGACCCGCCAGGGTTCGCGCTCGAGAACTTCGATGCAGTCGGGCGATGGCGCGATGTCGATGAATCGTTTCAGCCACTCGATACATCTGGCGCGCTTCCGGACGGCACCCGCTTCGAAGGTGTCGTGCAATTGAGACAGGCGCTGCTCAACCCGCCGACGCGTTTCGTCACGACGGTGACCGAAAAGCTGTTTACCTATGGATTGGGCCGCGGGCTCGAGTATTACGACGCTCCCGCAGTCCGCAAGGTGGTTCACGACGCGGCGCCCGAGGGCTATAAGCTCTCGTCGCTCATCGTCGGCATTGTGAAGAGTCTGCCGTTTCAAATGAGCAGGAAGACTGTAGAACGGTAAGGGACGCGGATATGTTCATCACGAAGAAAGCGCTCTCACGGCGGACAGTGCTGCGTGGCATGGGCGCCACGCTTGCCTTGCCGGTGCTCGACGCCATGGCACCAGCAGTGACCGCCGTTCAGCGGTCTGCTGCCCAGGCTGTGCCCCGCCTGGGATTTTTCTACGTGCCAAATGGGATCTACCCGCCCGCGTGGCGCCCCACTGGTGAAGGAACGGCCTTCTCCCTGGCACCGACCATGAGTCCGCTCGAACCGTTTCGCGATCAGCTGATTCCAATCACAGGGCTGAGCAACTGGGAGGCGGAGCCACGTGGCGAAGGCGGCGGCGTGCATTCACGCGTGGGTCCGGCGTGGCTCAGTGGCCGGCGCCCCAAGCGCACCGAGGGCTCCGACTACGAGTGCGGGATCACGGTCGATCAGATCGCGGCGAAGGAACTTGGAAAGGACACGCCGCTGCGATCGATCGAGCTGACAGTCGATCCCGGATTTCTGGTCGGCAACTGCGAGAACGGGTACAGCTGCGTCTATACCAGTTCACTTGCGTGGCGCGAAGACGCAACGCCGCTCCCGATGGAAGGCGACCCACGCGCCGTGTTCGAACGCCTCTTCGGCGATGCTGATAATCCAGCGCAGCGGCTTGTGGAACTACGCCAGGATCGCAGCGTCCTCGACGCGGTGACGCAGGATCTGGCTCGGCTTCAGTCCACTCTTGGCAAGGGCGATCGCGCCGCCGTCGACGACTATCTCGAGGCGGTTCGCGGCGTCGAGCGTCGCATCAACCTCACGGAGCAGCAGAATCGCCAGTCACCGGTCAACGTGGCCAAGCCGCTGAGCATCCCGGACTCGTATGAGGAGCACACCCGGTTGATGTTCGACCTGCTCGTGCTCGCGTACCGAACCGACGTCACTCGTGTGCACACCTTCCAGTACGGGCGCGAGCTGAGCCTCCGCAGTTATCCGTGGATCGGCGTTCCTGATGCGCACCACGGTGTGTCACACCACGGAGGCAATCCATCGAGCGTGGCCGGGTACACGAAGATCAACATGTATCACGTGGCGCTCTTCGCCGAATTCCTGGAGAAGATGCGGTCCACCCCAGACGGCGACGGTTCGCTGCTTGATCATTCCATCTTCCTGTATGGCGCGGGGATGAGCGACGGTGATCTGCATTCGCCCCTCGATCTTCCCGCCGTGCTCGTTGGCGGTGGGTGCGGCCGCCTCAAAGGCGGACGGTATCTCAAGTACCCGCTCGATGCGAAATCGCGGATGTCGAATCTCCTCGTCACGCTGCTGGAGAAAGTCGGAGTGCCGGAAGAAAGGATCGGCGACAGCACGGGCGAGCTCCCGGAGCTGCTCACCGGTGTATGAGTCCGAAGATTCTCGCGACACGCGCGGCCATTGTGCTGGCGATCTCCCTGAGTGTCGGCGCCGGCCAACAGCCGAACCCGCTGGTTGAAGCCGTCAAGAGGGCCGACCAGGATCGGAACCGTGTCGCGGAGCTGTTGCGACAACGCGTTGACCCGAACAGCGCCGACGCCTACGGCTCGACGCCGCTGCATTGGGCCGCGGAGCTGGACGATGTGCAGACCGTCCAACTACTCCTGAAGGCGGGCGCCAATCCGAAGGCTGTCAACCGGTACGGCGTGGCGCCCTTGACCCTCGCGTCGACCAACGGAAACGCGGCGATCATCGGCGCACTGTTGGCTGCCGGGGCCGACGCGAATACAACGGCACCGGGCGGCGAGACTGCGTTGATGACGGCATCACGCACCGGGAACGTCGAAGCCGTCACAACACTTATTCGCGCTGGCGCCGACGTAAACGCACGCGACAGCGTCCGGGGACAGACCGCGCTGATGTGGGCGGCGGCCGAGGGTCACTCGACTGTGATTCAAGCGCTGGTCGAGGCGGGCGCTGATATCGATGCCCGATCGCGACGACCCGGCGCGGCCAACGCCGCAATCGGATCGCGAACCCCACCGGCTCCGCCCCCCGCAAGCCGGCCGATGCCAGACTTCTTCGTCAGGAGCAACGGCGGTCCGCTCAACTCGCCGATGGTGATCGACTCGATGTCGCCGCTGATGTTCGCTGTGCGGGCAGGACGACTCGACGCCGTTCGTGCCCTGCTCGACAACGGCGCGAACGCCAACGAAACAGCATCGAACGGACTCAGCGTGCTGGTCCTCGCAACGATCAACGCGCACTACGAGCTGGCCGCATTCCTGTTGGACAAGGGCGCCAATCCAAACGCCGCAGGCCAGGGATGGACGGCGTTGCATCAAGTGGTAGCGACACCGAGATTCAGCTACGGCCGTTTCCCGCACCCTCCCCAGACCGGCCGCATCTCGCCGCTCGCTCTCGCGGAAAAGCTGATCGAGCGTGGCGCAGACGTCAACGCGCGCATGACTGTGCCGACGATGGGTGATGGCTATCGAACGCGCCTGAATCGACTTGGCGCAACGCCACTGCTGCTTGCTTCCAAAGGCGCCTACCCGGAAATGATGCAGTTGCTATTGGAGCACGGCGCCGATCTCCACGCGAAGACCGCCGAAGGGACCACAGCGCTGATGCTGGCGGCGGGAGTCGCGATCTTCAACGAGGGCGACGACGCGGGGACCGAGGCTGAAACACTACAAGCTGTAAAGCTCCTGGTCGAGCGCGGCGCCGATGTCAATCAGATCGACGACAACGGCGAGACCGCCGTCCACGGTGCCGCGTACAGGGGACATAACTCCGTCGTGAAGTACCTCGCTGATCGCCAGGCCAAGCTTGACGTCAAGAACAGGATTGGATGGACCCCGGTGACGATCGCCGATGGCGTCCTCTACGCGGAATTCTTCAAGCAGCATCGCGACACGGCCGCCCTCCTTCGGCAGTTGCTGAAGGAGCGCGGAATCGCCGTCGAGGACGCTGGCATCGTCAACCAGGACCCGCGCGCCAGGACGAGAGGATCAGAACGATGAGTCGATATCTGCAGCGCCCACGCAGGCGCATCACGGTGTACCTGGGTATTCTGATGGTCGCCGGGTTGGCATGGACAGCCCGCGCCCAGCAACAGCCAGCACCTCCGGCGAACCAAGCGAGCAACTTCACTGGCGGTGAGGTGACGACGCTGAAGGCCGAGGGTCGTTTGTCGTACTACGTATTCGCGCCGGGTGCGCGAACGAAGTGGCATACACACGAGGGCGGCCAACTGATCCTCGCCGAAGAGGGAGTAGGGCGGACACAGATCCGTGGTCAGGCAGTGAAGGAACTGCGCCCGGGAGAGTCGACGTTCTCGCCAGCCGGCGCGACGCACTGGCACGGCTCCGCGCCGACTGGCTCGGCCAAGCTGTATCAGATCAGCCGGGGTCAGACGACATGGCTGGAAGAAGTTCGCGACGAAGACTACAAGCGGCCAGCGGGCCGATAGCCGCGCCGATTGTGGCTATCGAAAAGTCGATGTGAAAATTCGCGACAACACCGGGTTGCACCGGGCTGCGGCTGGACACCGGAAGGGAGGCGTCCCATGCGCGGAGACATCAGGACCTTGGCACTACTGGCCTGCATTGTTCTCATCCCGGCGGCCGCCTTGGCGCAAGCGGTGATTGCGGGGACGGTGAGAGACTCGTCGGGGGCTGTGCTGCCGGGCGTTACGGTTGAGGCCGCGAGCCCGGCTCTCATCGAGAAAGTCCGCTCGGCGGTCACCGACACCTCTGGGCAGTACCGCGTCGAAGATCTGCGGCCTGGCACTTACACGGCCACCTTCACGTTGCCGGGATTCAATACGTTCAAGCGCGAAGGCATCGAGCTGACCGGTTCGTTCACCGCAACCGTCAACGTGGAGCTCAACGTCGGCGCCGTGACGGAAACCATCACCGTCACTGGCGACTCACCGGTCGTGGACGTGCAGAGCGCGAGACGGGAGATCACGCTGAACACCGAGGTGCTCAGGTCCATCCCGAGCGTGCGCAGTTACAACGCCCTGGTGGTCGTCGTACCAGGCGTCGTCACCAACCTGAACGACGTCGTCACCGGCACGGTCACGACGCAGTTTCCCATCCACGGCGGCCGCAACAACGAAGGCCGCATGACGATCGACGGGCTGAACATCGGCACGGCAGTGGGGGGCAATCAACCGCCGCAGTACATGGCGGACATCGGCAACGCCCAGGAAGTCACCTTCACGACGTCTGGAGGCCTCGGGGAGGCAGAGACGGCCGGACTGGTGATGAACGTCGTGCCGAGGACGGGCGGCAACGACATCTCGGGGGCGGTGTACTTCAGTGCCACCGGCGAGAACCTGCAGTCGGACAACTTCACGCAGGAGCTCAAGGATGCCGGCCTCGCGGCGCCAACCCCGTTCTCCAAGGTGTACGACCTCAACGGGTCGTTCGGTGGTCCGATCAAGAGGGATCGCCTGTGGTACTTCGTGAACGCGCGGACGCAGGGCAGCACGACGACGGTTGCGAGCATGTACTACAACCAGAATGCCGGCGATGCCACGAAGTGGACCTACGTCCCGGACGTGAGCCGGCCGGCGTATTCGGACCGCACCTGGGAGAACGTCAGCGGGCGTCTCACCTGGCAGGCCACCTCGCGCAACAAGATCGGCGTCTTCTGGGATCAACAGTGGATCTGCCGGAAGTGCACCGGGATGACCCAGGGCCTCACGGATCCGCCCCGGGTCACGCCCGAAGCGATCGGCGTTCAGTCGCAAGTGCCGCTGCGCGTGAGACAGATCACCTGGTCGTCGCCCCTCACGAACCGGCTGCTGCTGGACGCCGGCTATGGCGGCACGTACTCCGAAGGGGGCAACCCCGAACGGATTCCGAACCCGACACGCAATCTCATTCGCGTCGTCGAGCAATGCGCGAACGGCTGCGCCGCGAACGGCGATATTCCTGGCTTGAACTATCGCTCGCAGGACTGGGGCGAGAATCTCGCAGGCTCGTACCCATGGCGCGCATCCGCCGCCTACGTCACCGGCGCGCACAGCCTGAAGGTCGGCTACCAGGGCACGTATCTATCGAGCGATCGGTCGTGGTACACGAACGATCAGAACCTGACCTACCGCTTCAACAACGGCGTGCCGAACCAGCTCACCCAATCGATCTCGCCGTGGACCAACCGCTCACGTGCCGCATTCCACGCGCTCTTCGTCCAGGAACAGTGGACGTTTCGCCGCCTCACGTTGCAGGGGGCGCTCCGGTTCGACAGGGCCACCAGCTGGTACCTGGAACAACAGGCCGGACCGTCGAGATTCGTGCCGGAGGCGATCGTCTTTCCTGAGACGAAGGGCGTCGACAGCTACAAGGACCTCACGCCGCGGATGGGCGTGGCCTACGACGTGTTCGGAAACGGCAAGACGGCGCTCAAGCTCAACGTCGGCAAGTACCTCGAGGGCGTCGCCGTGCAGCTCATTTACATCAACCCGAATCCCATCCTACGGCTACCCCGCTCGACAGGCCTGTTCCAGACGGCGGGCGTGACGCGGACGTGGATCGACGCGAACGGGAACTTCGCGCCCGACTGCGATCTGCTGAACCCGCTCGCTAACGATCGACGCGGCACCCGTGGTGACTTCTGCGGGCAGATGTCGGATGTGAACTTCGGGCAAAAGGTCTTGAGCGACAACTTCGACCCGGCTCTTCTCAACGGATGGCGTGTGCGTCCCTCGGACTGGAGTTTTGGCTTCTCGGTACAGCAGCAGATTCTCCCGCGGATGTCGATCGAGGTGGCCTATCACCGCCGGTGGTTCAACGGTTTCACCCTGAACGACAACCAAATCACGCAGTCCTCCGACTACACGGCCTACAGCGTCACGGCGCCCGGCGATCCTCGGCTGCCCGATGGCGGCGGCTACACCATCTCCGGCCTCTACGACGTAGCGCCGCCTTTGTTCGGGCGAATCGACAATCTCGTGACCGACTCGCGCAGCTACGGAGAGTGGTATCAGTACTACAGCGGGGTGGATGTGACGTTAAACTTCCGGACGCAGGGCGGCCTGACGTTCCAGGGCGGCACCAGCACCGGTCAGAACGTGGCCGACAACTGCGCAGTCAGGGCGAGCCTGCCCGAGCTCAACACGAACATCGGCGCCGGTCTCGTGACCTCGACCGTCAGCCCCACGAGTCCGTACTGTCACGTCGCCTACGGCGTCTTGACCCAGCTCAGAGGACTGGCCGCGTACACGATTCCGAGAATCGATCTGCAGGTCAGCGGTGTGTTCCAGAGCAAGCCCGGCCCGGCGCTCCTGGCCAACTACGCGGTGCCCAGTCTGGTCGTTGCCCAGTCGCTGGGACGCCTGCCTTCGGGGAACGTCACCAACGTCACCGTCAATCTCATCGAGCCCGGCTCGATGTATGGCGACCGACGCAACGAACTCGATCTCCGCGTCGCCAAGATCCTGAGGTTCGGCGGTACGCGCACGACGGTGGGCGCCGACATCTACAACGTGCTGAACTCCAGCGCCGTGCTGACCTACAACAACGCATTCGTCCCTGGGGGGCCGTGGCTGCAGCCGCTGACCGTCATGACGGGGCGGTTCGCACGGATCAGCGCTGAGTTCACCTTCTAAGTCCGTCAAAGCGTCATGACATACCTTCCTGATGAGACGTGCTTGCCCGATTCGAGCGTGAATGTAACTCCCCTGCTGAGGAGCGTACCCATGAGCAGGTTTCTGCTGACCACGTTGGATCGCGACCGAGTGCTCGGCTTACTGGCCGTCGGAATCATCGTGACGTTGCTCGCCGTCCCTGCGGCGGCGCAGGGACCACCCACGGCGGCAGGCGAATCCGCCACGAGTCCATGGACGCCACCGCGAACACTGTGGGGCGATCCCGACCTGCAAGGGAGCTGGCCAACGGCGAGTCTCGTTGGTACACCGTTCGAACGGCCCACCCAGTTCGGCGACCGGAGGTTCCTCACGGATGAAGAGCTCGCGGCACGCGACAAGCAATTCTCCGACGACGCGGCGCGAGTGAGCAGGACGACAGAGGCTGGAGCGGATGTTGACGATGGCACAGGGCCTCCTGCCCACTGGGGTGAGGGCGGGTTGCGTAAGGCATCGAGGCAGGCGTCGTTGATTGTGGACCCCTTGAATGGGCGGCTCCCGCCGTTCACACCATGGGGGCAGCTGAGGGCAGCGAACAACGGGACAACCGGCCCCAACGTCGTAATGGAGCACAGTTCCTGGCGAAACAGCTTCAGCGGTGGCCCGTGGAACGGCCCGCAAGACTTCGGCCCCTACGACCGATGCATCTCGCGCGGTCTGCTCGCGTCGATGTTTCCGTCTGGCTACAGCAACGGCAATCAGATCGTACAGGCACCTGGGTTTGTAGTCATTCGTCACGAGATGATTCACGAGGCTCGGATCATTCCTCTCGACGGCCGCGCACACGTCTCCCCTGCGATTCGAGGATACATGGGCGATTCCCGCGGTCGCTGGGAGGGCGACACGTTGGTGGTCGACACTACCAACTTCAACGGTCGGTTTGGCGCCCGGCGCAATGGCAGCGACATTCCGCTGAGCGATGCGCTGCACGTGGTTGAACGCTTCACGCGCACCGATCCTGAAACGCTGTTGTACGAAGTGACCGTCGACGATCCGAAGACCTGGACGGGACCCTGGACTGTCGCGTATCCACTCAAGCAGGACTTCGAATACGGACTGCTGGAGTACGCGTGCCATGAGGGCAATCACTACGCGATGACCAACATGCTGAGCGGCGCGCGCGCGGCCGAACGTGCCGCGAACGCTAAGTAGGACAACGGCCTGTTTAGGTCCCCAAGCGGAGTTCGGGTGTGTTACCGCGTCGGTGAGACTTGAGGTGTGTGTCCTTCCTGAGACATAGGTAACTGTGTCACGAGACTAGCCGATCTTCGTTTGGTCCGTGGTAGGAGGTCCGCCGCGAGTGAGTCTGTCTGACCTGAGTCTACTGCTTTTCAGGCGGCAGTCGTTCAAGTTGGAGACAATCTTACGCCCTTGACCGCTCGTACCCTGCGACTGGC
>Ga0207691_10003099_pt1 | contig 16230 bp, 11 predicted proteins | sample KBSM13metaG_FD_184327 | JGI IMG/M metagenome (GOLD analysis project Ga0207691, IMG submission 184327) | Miscanthus rhizosphere microbial communities from Kellogg Biological Station, Michigan, USA - KBS M1-3 metaG (SPAdes) (version 2) | ecosystem: Host-associated > Plants > Roots > Rhizosphere >... | reverse complement strand
CGCGGGCCACCGCGTAGCGGATCCAGTTGCTGCCGTACAGCCAGTGCGTGGCCGCCGTCGCAGCGCTCGGCGGCACGGTGGGCGCTGCCGAGCCGGTCACCCAGCGCACCAGGCTCACGGCCTGCGGCCCGTCCAGGCTGTCCTCGTGGCCATAGAGCCAAGGCGGATAGCTGGTGATGCCGTTGGCCAGCGGGAAGGAGAACGTGTACGGCGAGTGGATGCTCTGCATCAGCGCCAGGTCGGCGTCAGACAAACAGCGGGGCCCTGCGTCGATGCCGTCCGTGCAGCGCAACGCGCGCAGGTTCACCCGCGCCTGACAGTCGAGGTAGTTGTTGACGACACCATCCACGAGCCCGTCCAGCGCATCGCAGGCGTCGGCCGTGGCGCTTGCAATCAGCGGCGCCTTCGATGCATTGAGCCAGTGGCTGAACTGCGGCACCGAGTTGCGAACGAAGGCATGGAACAGGCCGGTCCAGTTGATGACGGGCACGACGCTGACAATGCCGTCGTAGTCGGCCGGGAAGCGCTGCGCCATCGTCAGCCCTTCGCGCCCGCCCTCGGAGCCGCCGAAGTAGTAGATCTGGCCCGGCGCGCGCCCATAGAAAGAGCGCATCAGGGCCACCGCCACGTCGCGGACCTTCTTGTACGACGCGAACGCGAAGTTCTCCAGCATCTCGTCGTTCACCGCGAAGGCCCCGGGCTCGCCGGCAGCGAAGGCCGATGCCTGGTGGCCGGAGTCGGTGCCGAAGGTGGCGTAGCCGCGCGCGATGGGCAATGGGTCGCCCGGCGCGGCGTCCCGCAGCGGCGCCAAGCCGGTGATCAGGACGCCGTTGAACCCACCGCCGCCGTACTGCAGCGCCTTGCCGTTCCATGGCGTCGGCAGGTTGAGCTGAAAGTTGATCAACTGCGCCGTCGGGTCGCGCGGGGCCACGCTGCCAACCAACTTGCAGTACGCCGGCGTGCCGGGCGCGAAGCTGTTGCCGTTGACGGAATCGGGCGCGGCCGCGACCAGCGCCGCCGAGGTCACGGTGGCGGGACCGCTGGGCAAGCCCATCGACGACGCCGGAACGGACCTGCCGGCCAAGTCTGCGCAGTTGGCTCCCGGCTGAGCGATCGAGGGCATGCTGCTGCAGGCCGCAAGGCAGAGTGCCCCCGAGGTGGCGGCCAGGAGGACCAGCAGGGATCGGATTTTCATCGCGCAAGCCTCCAAAATCGCAGCAAGCAGAGGCTACCGCGCGTTCAGTCGCATCACGGCAGGGAAAGCGCTACGAAGCAGGCCGATGGCGATCGGCGTTCATGTCCGATCCCGCATCGTCGCTTCCGGCGAACGCGGTGCGCCATGTCGTTTTCGTCGCTTCCGACGATGGCCCGTCGACAGGTGTGTTCCTAGAGTTGGCGTCGAAGGCCGGCCCTTGCCGTCGCAGGAGATCGATGTGTTCCAGGGACAAAGTCTGCGCGTCAGCGCGCTCGATGCAGACGGCGTGTTCGAAGTGTGCTTCGACCGCGTTGGCGAGGCGATCAACAAGTTCGACGATCGGACCGTGGGCGAATTGAGCGAGGCGGTGCAGATGCTGCAACGGCAGCCCGGGCTGCGCGGCGTGCTGGTGACGAGCGCGAAGGACGTGTTCATCGTCGGTGCGGACATCACGGAGTTCGGGGCGAAGTTCAGCCAAGCTGCCGACGCGATCGCGCGCGACGTGGCGCGCAGCAACGATGTCTTCGTCGCATTCGAGGATCTTCCCGTGCCGACCGTGGTGGCCATCAACGGCTTTGCGCTTGGCGGCGGCCTGGAATTTGTGCTGGCCAACAGCCTGCGGGTGATGTCCGAGACGGCCCAGGTCGGCGTTCCCGAAGTGAAGCTGGGTCTGTTCCCCGGCTTCGGTGGCACGGTCAGACTGGCCCGAGTGGCCGGCCCGGCCGTGGCCTGCGAATGGATCGCGAGCGGCAAGCCGGCGAAGGCCCAGGTCGCGCTGGCGTCGGGTGTCGTCGATGCCGTCGTCGAGCCTGCCGCGCTGCGCGAGACCGCGCTGGCGTGGCTTCAGCGCGCGATGTCCGGGCAGCTTGATTGGGCCGCCCGGCAGCAGGTCAAGCGCGATCCGGTCGCACTGGCGCCTTCCGAGATCCAGCATCTGTTCAAGGCCGCACGAGACAACGCCGCCAGCAGCAGCGCAGCGCACCAGCCGGCGGCGCTGACTGCCATCGCGATGATGGAGGAGGCGGCGCTGCTCAACCGTGCCGCCGCGTTGGCGCTCGAGGCACGAACCTTTGGCGAGGTCGCGCGCACGCAGGCGGCTGCGTCGCTGGTGCGGGCCTTCCTCAACGACCAGGCCGTGAAGAAGCGCGTCAAGGCCATCGCGAAGAGCGCGCCAGCCGTGCGCAGGGCAGCGGTGCTGGGCGCGGGCATCATGGGAGGCGGCATCGCAGTGGCCAGCGCGCTGAAGGGCGTGCCGATCCTGATGAAGGATGTCCGCGCCGAAGGGCTCGAGCAAGGCATGTCCGAGGCGCGCAAGCAGGTGGCGCGGCAAGTCAGGTCGGGCCGCATGAGCGAAGAGCGCGGCGCCGCGGTGCTTGCCGCGATCACGCCGCAACTGGACGATGCCGGCTTCGGCGAGGTCGAGATCGTCGTCGAGGCGATCGTCGAGAACCTCGAGGTCAAGCGGCGCGTGCTGGCTGCGATCGAGACCGGGTTGCGCCCGGGGTCGGTCATCGCGTCCAACACATCGAGCCTGCGCATCGATGACATCGCCCAGCCGCTGGCGCGGCCTGAAGACCTGGTCGGCATGCACTTCTTCAACCCGGTGCCGCTGATGCCGCTGGTCGAGATCGTCCGAGGCAGCCGCACCTGCGACGCGGCGGTCGCCACGGCGGTGGGCTTCGCCTTGGCGATGGGCAAGACCCCGATCGTGGTGAAGGACTGCTCCGGCTTTCTGGTCAACCGGTTGCTCACGGCGTACATGCGCGGTTTCCTGCAACTGGTCGCCGATGGTGCGGACTTCGTCAAGGTCGATCAGGCGATGGAAGCCTTCGGCTGGCCGATGGGGCCGGCCTATCTCGAGGACGTGGTCGGCATGGACACCGGAAGCCACGTCAGCGACCTCATCTCGGCCGGCTACCCCGAGCGCATGCCGGCGCTGGCGATCGACGCGCTGAAGCTGATGGCGCGCCTGGGTCGCTTCGGCCAGAAGAGCGGCCTGGGCTTCTACCGCTACGCGCCCAATCCGCAAGGCAAGCCGGTCCGGTCCGTGGCGGATGACTCCCATCGACTGCTGGCGGAGCTTCAGCTCAGCGGGCCGCGAGAATTCGCGCCATCCGACATCGTCGACCGAATGATGCTGCCAATGGTCATCGAGGCCGCCCATGCGCTCGAGGAGGGCGTGGTCGACACACCGGCCGAACTCGACATGGCCATGCAAATGGGGGTGGGCTTCCCGGCCTACGCCGGTGGGCCGCTGCTGTACGCCGACTGGCTCGGCCTGCCCGAGGTGCTCGCCCGTTGCGAGCGGCTGCGCGCGCTGGGGCCGGCCTACGAACCCAGCGCGCAAATGCGCGAGATGGCCGCCCGCGGCGGCCGCTTCCATACACGCTGAACGCAGAACCCCGCGGGCCCGGTCCGCGACCCTCTGCCTGCAGCGGGATTCAGCGCGGCGCCATCCGGATGGCGCCATCCAGTCGGATGCATTCGCCGTTGAAGTAGGCATTGCCGACGATGCTTTCGACCATCGCGGCGTACTCTGCCGGTTTGCCCAGGCGCTTGGGGAACGGCACCGACTGGGCCAGGGCCTGCAGCACGTTGTCGGGCAGGCCCAAGAGAAGCGGTGTCTCGAAGATGCCCGGCATGATGGTGTTGACCCGGATGCCTTCGCCCATGAGATCGCGAGCGATCGGCAGCGTCATGCCGACGATGCCGCCCTTGGAGGCGCTGTACGCCGCCTGGCCCACCTGGCCATCCTGGGCTGCCACCGACGCCGTGTTGACGATCACGCCGCGCTCACCCGAGTTGAACTCGTCTGCGAGCGGGTCCAGGGTCAGCATGCCGGCCGCGGCCTTGGCAATGCAACGAAAGGAGCCGATCAGGTTGACCTGGATCGTCTGCTCGAACTTGGCAAGCGGGAAGTGGCTGATCGCGCCGGTCTTCTTGTCGCGTCCTGCCGTCTTGAAAGCCGGGCCGATGCCGGCGCAGTTGACCAGGATGCGTTCCTGGCCGTGGATCGCGCGTGCTCTTGCGAAAGCGGCATCGACCTGCTCTTCGCTGGTCACGTCGGCCTTGCAGAACACGCCGCCGACTTCGTTCGCGATCGCTTCGCCAAGCTCGGCGTTGAAATCGAAGATGGCGACCTTCGCGCCGCTCGAGGCCAGGCGGCGGGCGGTGGCCGCGCCCAGACCGGAGGCACCGCCGGTGACGACGGCCGAAATTGAGTGATCGAGCTTCATTCGGAGTTCCCGTTCTTGATTGAAGGGCCACTCTAGGCTCGCCGATCGGTCAGCCTCCATCGTCGGAACGGACGATCCGATCCGTCAAGTTCAACGGACGTGACCATGCGAAGATCACCGACGAACTCACGTCTTCGTCTTCATGAGCCCGGCATCTGAACAACCACCACCGGCCGTCTTTGCGGCCAAACTGGCGCCACCGGTGCGGCGGGTGGCCGAGGTTCGCCGAGTCGCGATCGCCGACCGGATGCAGCGTGGCGGCGCCTGCAAGCTGGTCGTCGTGCGGGCGCCAGCGGGCTTCGGCAAGACGACGGCGATGGTGCAACTTCGCGAAGAGATGGAACGCCAGGGCTTGTCGACCGCCTGGCTGACCTTGGATCGGGGCGACAACGATGTGTCGCGGTTCATCGCCGGGCTGTCCGCCGCCGCCGGATCACTGCAGCTGGAGCAGGGCGACAACGTTCTCGATGCGCTTGCGGCCGAGTCGGGCCCTTTTGCACTGTTCTTCGACGACTTCGAGTTGATCCACGATTCGGGCGTCGTCGATCTCGTGCGCGAGATCATCGAGCGCATGCCGAGAGAAGGGCGGCTCGTGATCGGCTCACGCAGCCTGCCGGACCTTGGTCTGGGTCGTCTGCGCGCGCGCGGTCAACTCCTTGAAATCGATACCGATGCGCTGCGCTTCACGCCCGTCGAGGCGTCGGAATTCCTGCGCCTGCGCGGTGCCGAGCTGCCTTCGCAGGTGCTGGAAGCTGCCCTGCGAAAGACGGAAGGATGGGCGGCGGCGCTATGGCTGCTGGCCCTCGCGCTGCAACAGCCTGGCGGCAGCCCGGAATTCGTGGCGCGGCTGGCCGTGTCGGATCGCGGCGTGGCCGACTACCTCACCGAAGAGGTACTGTCTCGGCAGGACAGCGAGACGCAGAACTTCCTGCTGCGCACGAGTGTGCTGCGACACTTGAGCGTTCCCGCTTGCCAGGCCTTGCTGCCCCTCGCCGACTGCAGTGCCATGCTGGCGCGGTTGGAGCGGAACAACGTGTTCCTGTCGCCGGTTGCGGGCGAGTCCGATCTCTACCGATATCACAGCCTCTTCGCTGATTTTCTGCGCGCGCAACTGGCGCGCCGGCAGCCCGAAGAGCTGGCTCGTCTGCATCTGGCGGCGTCGGGCTGGTACGAAGGCCAGGGCCGACCGGTGCCGGCGATCGACCATGCCATCGAGGGCGGCGATCATCCGCACGCGCTGCATCTGTTGCAGCGGCACGCGCCGACGCTGCTCGAGGAGGGCCGCATGCGATTGCTGGATCGCTGGTTTGCAGCGATTCCACCGACGCAACTGGCTGCCCACCCCATGCTGCAGGTCATCGCAGTCTGGGCCTGCTGCTTCACGCAGGGACCATGGAAGGCCATGGCCATGCTCGAGAGCTCGGGCTGTGCGCGTCACGATGACCCGGCGGTACAGGCTCACGTGCGTGCGCAGCGCCCGATCCTGCTGTCCATGATGGATCGCTATGACGAAGCCAGGGTGGCGGGCGAGGCGGGCGTGGCCGAGTCGCCCACCGGACAATCCTTTGCCGACAGCGTGCTTTTCAACGCCATGGCCCACATCATTTCAGTGCTTGGCGGCCGGCGGGAGGCCCAGCAATTCCTTGAAGACGCGCGCCGCGCACAGCGCAACAGCGCCTTCAATCGCATGTACACCGAGACCGTCGAAGGCGTCCTGGATCTCCGTGAAGGCCGCCTTCGCCAAGCGACCGCCCGGTTTCGAATGGCCGCGGCCATCGGGTCGCATCAGGGGGCCTATCTGCATGCGAACGGCAATGCGTGGGCCGGCGTGTTCTTCGCAAGCGTCGTCTATGAGGCCAATGACCTGAATGCCGCGGAGCGCTTGCTCAACGCGTATCTGCCGCTGGCGCGGGATGTGGGGCTGCCCGATCACCTGATCACCAGCCACCGGCTGCGCGCGCGCATTGCTTTCCATCGGGGCGACGTCGATGCCGCGTTCCAGACCCTGGCCGAACTCGAGTCGCTGGGCCACGTTCGACATCTCCCGCGCGTGGTCGCCAGCGCGAGGCTCGAGCGCTCGCGGATGTTCGTGCTGCAGGGCAACGGCCCGGCGGCCCGTGACGAACTTCAGCGGGCGGACGACCCATCGGTCTGGGATGCCGTGGCCCGCCAGCAGCGCCCCGCACAGGAGGTCGACGATCTGTTCATCGGCTGCCTTCGGCTGGACCTGCACTTCGGCGACGCGAAGTCCATCGTGTCGCGAATCGACGCGGAGTGGCGTCGCGCGATGGCTTCCGAGAGGCGCTACCGGACGCTGAAGCTGCGGCTTCTCCTTGCGATGGCGTTCCACCGAAGCGGCGACCGACGGCGTGCGATCGACGAGATGGCGGTTGCATTGCGCGAGGCCTGCCGCGAGGGATTCGTGCGACTGCTGCTCGACGAAGGCGTCGCCCTGGCGCCGCTGCTGCGCAGGGTGCTGGCGGAGCTCGAGGCGAATGCGTCCGCGTCGGACCCGATACTGGTGGCCTACGCGCAGGGATTGAGCGACCAATTCGGCCCACCTGCGTTCGAGGAGGAAGGGACGCCAGGCGACGACACGGCGGAAGCCCTGGCGGAACCGTTGACCGCCAAGGAAGTGCGGGTGCTGCAGCTGTTGGCCGAGGGCTACTCGAACTCGGCGATGGCGGAGAAGTTGTTCCTTTCAGACAGCACGGTGCGCACGCACTTGCGCAACATCAACACCAAGCTGAAGAGCCGGAGCAGGACGCAAGCGGTTGCCATGGCGCGCCGGCTCGGCGTCATCCGCTGATCTATGCAAACACGATGCCCTGCGCCAACGGCAGTTCGCGCGAGAAGTTGATCGTGTTGGTGGTGCGCCGCATGTACTGCTTCCATGAATCGGAACCGCTCTCGCGGTCGCCGCCGGTTTCCTTCTCGCCGCCGAACGCACCGCCGATTTCGGCGCCGCTCGGGCCGATGTTGACGTTGGCCATGCCGCAATCGGACCCGGCCGTGGAGAGGAACAGCTCGACCTCGCGCATGTCGTTGGAGAAGATGCACGACGACAGGCCTTGAGGCACGTCGTTGTGAACCTCGATGGCCGCATCGAGATCATCGTAGGTCAGCACGTACAGCAGCGGCGCGAATGTCTCGTGGCGAACGATGTCGGTCTGCGCCGGCATCTCGACGACGGCGGGGCTGACATAGAAGCCCTTCGGGTACTTGTCCGCCAGCACGCGCTCGCCGCCGGTCAAGACCTTGCCGCCTTGCGCCGTGGCCGATGCCAGCGCCTTCTGCATCATCGTGAAGGCTGCCTCGTCGATCAGCGGGCCGACGAGGGTGCCCGCGCTGAGCGGGTTGCCGATCGGCAGCGTCTTGTAGGCGGCGACGACGCGCTCGATCAGCCTGTCCTTCACAGAGCGGTGAACGATGAGGCGGCGCAGCGAGGTGCAGCGCTGGCCAGCGGTGCCGACCGCGCCGAACAGAATCGCCCGCAAGGCCATGTCCAGGTCGGCGCTCGGTGCCACGATCATGCCGTTGTTGCCGCCGAGTTCGAGAATCCGGCGCCCGAAGCGCGCCGCGACCTGGGGGCCGACGGCACGGCCCATTCGCGTCGAGCCGGTCGCGGAGACGAGTGCGATGTCGGGGCTGGTGACCAGCGCTTCGCCCAATGCGCCGGGGCCGATGACGATCTGGGCGAGACCGGCCGGCGCCTTGTCGCCGAAGCGCTTGATCGCGCGCTCGAGCGCGCGGAACGTTGCCAGCCCGGACAGCGGCGCTTTCTCCGACGGCTTGAAGACAACCGGATCGCCGCAGACCAGCGCGATCGCCGCGTTCCACGCGAACACCGCGCTCGGAAAGTTGAACGCGGTGATCACGCCGATCGGGCCCAGCGGGTGGTACTGCTCCATGATCCGGTGGCCCGGACGCTCCGACACGATCGTCTTGCCGAAAAGCTGGCGCGACTGGCCGAGCGCGTACTCGCAGATGTCGACGCCTTCCTGGACTTCGCCCAGCCCTTCTTCGACGATCTTGCCGACCTCGACCGAGACCACGTGGCCGATGTCCTTCTTGGCCGCGCGGAGCTCTTCGCCCCACAGCCGCACCAGCTCGCCGCGGACCGGCGCCGGCACCTTGCGCCATTCGAGGAAGGCCGCCTTGGCCTTGGCGATGATCGCCGGCATCTCGGCGACCGGTGTCTCGTGCAGACGGGCAATCTCCGCACCGTCGATGGGCGAGACGACGCGCAAGCTCCCGCCCGCGACGTCGGACGCGGCGATGCCGCAACGCTCCAGCGTGGCTGAAAGGTCATTCATGGTGTTCACTCCTGAGACCGGCAAGTCAAGACTTGTTCAGGGCCACGGCGGCCCGGATGAGCGCCTTCAAGGCGGCCTCGTCCGGTTGGTCGCCTTCCTTGAAGTCGATGGCGCGCCTCACGTTGCCTTCGAGACTGGAATTGAAGAGGCCTGACGGGTCCGGCAGCGAGGCGCCCTTGGCGAAGGTCATCTTCACGACGCGCTTGTACGCCTCGCCGGTGCAGATCAGCCCGTCATGCGACCAGACCGGCGTGCTCCACTTCCATTCTTCGATGACCTCGGGGTCGGCCGCCTTGATCAGCGCGCGCAGCCGGGCGAGCATCTCGCCCCGCCAGTCGCCCAGACCCGCGATGCGCGCGTCGATCAGCGCCGACGCGGAGTCGGCGGTCGTGGCCTTCGCCTTCGCCGCGGCCGGCTTTCGGGTGGACACCGTCGCGCCGGGCGCGACGCCGCGGCTGGGTTGGATCTTGGATGTTGGCATCGTCGCTCCGGGAATACTCGATTCCTGGATCTTGCCTCCATCCGTCGGGATCACGCCAGGTCGAAGCGATCCAGGTTCATCACCTTGTTCCACGCCGCGACAAAGTCCTGGATGAACTTCTCCGATGCGTCCGAGCTGCCATAGACCTCGGCCAACGCGCGCAGCTGGGCGTTCGAGCCGAAGGCGAGGTCGACGCGCGTCGCGGTCCAGCGGGGTTCGCCGGTCTTGCGATCGCGCCCTTCGAACACGTCCTGCGCGTCCGACACCGCCTTCCACTGCGTGCCCATGTCGAGCAGGTTCACGAAGAAGTCGTTGGTCAGCAGCTCGGGCCGCCGCGTCAAGACGCCGTGCGGCGACTGGCCGACGTTGGCGTTCAGGACACGCAGCCCGCCCAGCAGGACCGTCATCTCGGGCGCACTCAGGGTCAGCAATTGCGCCTTGTCGACCAGCAAGGCCTCGGCCGCCATCGCGGTTGCGCCCTGGCGGTGGTTGCGGAAGCCATCCGCGATCAATTCGAGCACGGCGAACGAGTCCACGTCGGTCTGCGCTTGCGTGGCGTCCATGCGGCCCGGCGTGAACGGGACCGTCACGATGTGGCCGGCCTGCTTTGCCGCCTGCTCGACGCCTGCGGCACCGGCCAGAACGATCAGGTCGGCCAGCGACACCTTCTTGCCACCCGGTTGCGCGCGGTTGAACGCGTCCTGGATGCCCGTCAGCGTCTTCAGCACCTGCGCGAGTTGATCCGGCTGGTTGACCGGCCAGTCCTTCTGCGGTGCGAGCCGGATGCGCGCACCGTTCGCGCCGCCGCGCTTGTCGGAGCCCCGGAACGTCGACGCCGACGCCCACGCGGTCGACACCAGCTGCGACACGGTCAGGCCCGAGGCCAGGACCTTGCCCTTGAGCGCGGCGATGTCGTTCTCGTCGATCAATGCATGATCGACCGCGGGAATCGGGTCTTGCCAAAGCAGCGCCTCGGCCGGGACCTCCGGGCCGAGATAGCGCGCCCGCGGCCCCATGTCGCGGTGTGTCAGCTTGAACCAGGCGCGGGCGAAGGCGTCTGCGAACTGATCCGGGTGCGCGAGGAAGCGCCGCGCGATCTTTTCGTAGGCAGGGTCGAAGCGCAGTGCGAGGTCGGTCGTCAGCATCGTCGGTGCGTGGCGCTTCGATGCATCATGGGCATCGGGAATGGTGCCGGCGCCCGCGCCGCCTTTGGCGACCCACTGATGCGCGCCGGCCGGGCTCTTCGTCAGCTCCCAGTCGTAGCCGAACAGGTTCTCGAAGAAGTTGTTGCTCCACTGGGTCGGCGTGCGGGTCCAGGTGACTTCGAGACCGCTGGTGATCGCGTGACTGCCCTTGCCGGTGCCGAAGCGGCTGCTCCAGCCGAGGCCTTGCGCCTCGATGCCGGCGCCTTCGGGCTCGGGCCCCACCAGCGCGGCATCGCCGGCGCCATGGGTCTTGCCGAAGCTGTGGCCGCCGGCGATCAGCGCGACCGTTTCCTCGTCGTCCATCGCCATGCGGGCGAAGGTCTCGCGAATGTCCCGCGCCGCCGCGAGCGGATCAGGGTTGCCGTTCGGCCCTTCCGGGTTGACGTAGATCAGGCCCATCTGGACGGCCGCGAGCGGTTTCGCGAGCTCGCGTTCGCCGGAGTAGCGCTTGTCGCCCAGCCAAGTGTCCTCGGCGCCCCAGTCGACGGTCTCCTCCGGCTCCCAGACGTCCGCGCGGCCGCCGCCGAAGCCGAAGGTCTTGAAGCCCATCGATTCCAGCGCGACATTGCCCGCGAGGATCATCAGGTCGGCCCACGAGATCTTCTGACCGTACTTCTGCTTGATCGGCCACAGCAGCCGGCGCGCCTTGTCGAGGTTGCCGTTGTCGGGCCAGCTGTTCAGGGGTGCGAAGCGCTGCTGGCCCGCACCGGCGCCGCCGCGACCATCGCCGGTGCGATAGGTGCCGGCACTGTGCCAGGCCATGCGGATGAACAGCGGCCCGTAGTGGCCGAAGTCCGCGGGCCACCAGTCCTGCGAGTCAGTCATCAGTGCGCGCAGATCATTCTTCACGGCCGCAAGGTCGAGGCTCCCGAATTCTTTCGCGTAATCGAAGCCGGCGCCCATCGGGTCGGACAGGGTCGAGTGCTGCTGCAGGATCTTCAGGCTCAGCTGGTTCGGCCACCAGTCGGCATTCGACCGGGCCCGTGCCGGCGCAGGTTTTTGATGAGCATCGCCCGCGAACGGGCACTTGGGTTCGGTTGACATGGTTCTCTGCCTGGAGCTGGACGAGCCACAACCTTATGCCTTGGACGGCGATTGTCAAAGCTCCACGAACTTAACTTATCGATAGTCAGAGTCAATGAATGGTCCAACGTTTGGTGCCCAGCGTTCCGGACCCTTGTCGATCGCCGTCTATCATCATTCGACACGCCCGGGAGACGCCATGGCCGATGAGATTCGCTTCGACGACGGTGCCAGCTACGAACTGTTGATGGGTCGCTGGAGCCTGCTCGTCGGCGAACGCTTTCTCGACTGGGTCGGCGTGCCCGGCGGGGCGCGCTGGCTCGACGTCGGCTGCGGCAACGGCGCGTTCACCGAGCTCGTCGTCGAGCGCTGCCGGCCGGCGTCGGTGCTGGCCTTCGATCCCTCACCCGGTCAGCTGGCCTATGCGCGCACCCGCCTGCCCGCAACCGCGCCGGTGACCTGGGCCGAGGCCGACGCGATGCGGCTGCCGGTCGCCGATGCCGCTGCCGATGCCGCGGTGATGGCGCTGGTGTTGTTCTTCGTGCCGGATCCCGCCGCCGGCGTGGCCGAGATGTGCCGTGCGGTGCGCTCCGGAGGCGTCGTCGCGGCCTACCACTGGGACATCCTGGGCGGCGGCTTTCCGCTCGCCGACATCGGCGCGGAGGTGCGCAAGCTCGGCATCCCGCCGCGCCTGCCGCCCAGCGTCGCAGCATCGACGATCGAGGCCTCCATGGCGCTGTGGCAGCAGGCCGGGCTGCGCGAGGTCCGGAGCTGCCAGATCACCGTGCAGCGCCGCTTCGACAGCTTCGACGACTACTGGAACAGCGCTGGGGCCAGCAACACGCTGCGACCGGTGTTCGATGCGATGTCGGCCGAGCAGCGCGAGCTCGTCAAGGCCAACGTGCACGCCCGGCTGCAGGCCGGCGACGGCCCGCTGACCCTGAGCGCGCGGGCCAACGCGGTCAGCGGCATCAAGCCCTGAAGCGGATCGCGGCGGGCCGCGCCGCTACGCGACATCGCCGCGGGCCGTGGCGCTCGGTCATCGCACCGACGCGGCATCCGGCAGGCCCGCCGCCTCGTCGTCGACGGCCTTCTGCACCGCGCGGTAGAGCGCCTCTCGCGCCGCGCTGGCGACACGGTCGGTCGCTCCCCCGGCCCAGTTGGCGTTCGAGGCGATCACGAGCTTGCGCTTCGGATCGATGAACAGGCCCTGCCCGAAGATGCCGCGGGCCGCGAAGGTGCCGTCGGTGTAGGTCCACCACTGGTAGCCATAGCCGCGGCCGGGCTGGCCGATGCCGATGCGCTCGGTCGTGGCGTCGGCCAGCCAGCCTTCGGGCACGATGCGCTGCCCGTCGACGCGGGCACCGCCCAGGATGAAGAGCCCGAAGCGGGCGAAGTCGCGCGAGGCGGCCTGGATGCAGCAGCCGCTGATCTCCTTGCCGCTGCGGCTGAGGATCCAGGTCGCCGGCTGCTCCATGCCGGCCGGCACCCAGATCTTCTCCGACAGGTAGGTCGCCAACGGCTTCTTCGTGGCCTGGCCGAGCAGGACGCCGACCAGATTGGTCTCGCCGGTGCTGTAGTGCCAGCGCGTTCCCGGCGGCACCTCGCGCGGCAGGCGCCGCATGTAGCTCACCAGCGCATCGACGCCGTCCTCCGGTTGGTGGTTGTTGAAGCGCGCGACGTCCGAGTTCGGGTCGGCGTAGTCCTCGTTCCACTGCACGCCCGAGGTCATCGTCAGCAGCTGGCGGATGCTGACGTCGTCGTAGGCCGAGCCTTTCATCTGCGGGATGTAGTCGCTGACCTTGTCGTCGACGCTGCGGATGCTGCCGTCGCGGATCGCCGCGCCGAGCAGCGTCGAGGTGATGGACTTGGCCATCGAAAAGCTGGTCCAGCGCCCGCGGCTGTCGAAGCCCAGGCCGTAACGCTCCAGGCGCAGCCTGCCGTCGTGGACGATCAGCAGCGCCGCGCTGCGCTGGCCGGCCATGTAGGCGTCGATGTCCAGCGCCAGCTTCAGCGGCGGCCCCGGTGGCAGCGGCATCGGGCGGCCACCGGCCGCCACCACGCGCGACTTGGCCAACACCGGCAAGCGATCGAGGGCACGGAATGCCGCATCGCGCTGCGCCTGTGTCCAGAACAGCACATCGCGGTTCGTCGGCAGCGTGGCCAGCAGCGCACGCGTCTCGTGGTCGAGGCTGAACCAGCCGGCCGTGCCGGCCACGGCCAGGGCGGCAAACAGCCCGAGTGCCATCTTCTTCGCTTTCATCGCAGCATCTCGCAACGGCAGTGACGACAGGCCGTATTGGACACTGCCCGACGCCGCGATCGCGTGGCGTTGGCGAGGCGGGGCCGCGCCAGGCACATCGCCGACGCTCAGCCCGGCAGCGCCGCGTATGCGACCGCGATCGCCGCCGCCAGCCGCGCGTTGTTCAACACCAGCTGCACATTGCCGAGCAGGCTGTCGCCGCCGGTCAGCGCATTGACGCGGGCCAGCAGGAACGGCGTCAGCGCCTTGCCGGTGATGCGCTGGTCTTGCGCGTCGGCCAGCGCCTGCGCGATCGCGCGGTCGACGCGATCGCGCGGCAGGGCATGGGGGGCCGGGATCGGGTTGGCGATGACCAGGCCGCCGTCCAGGCCGAGATCCCACTTCGCCTTCATCGTGCGGGCGATCTCGGCCGCCGTGTCGAGCCGCGCGTCGACGTTGAAGTCGCTGTCGCGGGTGAAGAACGCGGGCAGGCGGTCGCAGCGGTAGCCGATCACCGGTACGCCGTGGGTTTCGAGGTATTCCAGGGTCAGACCGATGTCGAGGATGGATTTCGGGCCGGCACAGACCACCGCCACCGAAGTGCGGGCCAGCTCCTGCAGGTCGGCCGAGATGTCGAAGCTGGTCTCGGCGCCGCGGTGCACGCCACCGATGCCGCCGGTCGCGAACACGCGTATCCCGGCCAGCGCCGCGATGATCATCGTCGCGGCCACGGTCGTCGCGCCGCTGCCACGCTGCGCCACCACGAGCGCGATGTCGCGCCGACTGACCTTGGCCGCCTGCGGCCCGCTGCGGCCGAGGCGCTCGATCTCGTCGCGCGCGAGCCCGACCTTGAGCCGGCCGTCGAGGATCGCGATCGTCGCCGGCACCGCGCCGCAGCCGCGCACCTCGGCCTCGACCGCGAGCGCCGTCTCGGCGTTCTGTGGCCAGGGCATGCCGTGCGAAATGATCGTCGACTCCAGCGCCACGACCGGTCGCGCTGCGCTCAGCGCGGCGGCGGCTTCGGGATGCAGGTCCAGCAGTGCGTTCATCGGTCGGTCCTCGGCTTGTTCAGACCGTCTCAATGCCCGACGACCGCGTTTCGCATCTGGCCGAAGATCTGCATCAACTCGGCCCGCTCGCGCGCCGGCACCTTGAACGTCTCGAGCGACGCGCTCACGTCCTGTGCGAGCGCATCGAATTCCTCGTCGCTGATGTTCATGCCCTCGTGCGCGCTGGCCATGTCGCGCCCGGTATAGACGCAGGGGCCGCCGCTGCGCAGGCACAGCAGCTCGACCAGCCGGGCCTTCAGGTGCGGCATCCCGCCGCTGTCGAAGCGGTGGCTGATGCGCGTATCGGCGGCGATGCGGCCGACGGCGTCGTCGACCACCGCAGTGATTGCGTCGTGGCCGCCGATGCGCTGATAGAGCGTCGGCGTCGGGGCGGGGCCGGTGTCGCGCGTTGCGCAAGCGGCGAGCACGAGCAGTGCCGCCAGTGCAGCAACCATGAACGCCGCCATGCGGGATAGGCGAGGCATGCGGCGCATGCGGTCGATGGGGCCAAGGTCGTCGATCACGCGTGTCGGTCGGAGTGTTGTTTGGCTCGATACTGCGCCTTTCAACAAGGCATGGTCACAGCGTGGCACACGCAAGTATCGCGCGTCACCCATGAGGCGGCGCACCGGCGTCCTGATCGCGTTGGCGCTGCTTGCTGCGTGCGCGCACGTGCCGCCGCCCGGGCTGCGCTTTTCGCAGCCGGTGGTGCTGCTCGGAGAGGTGCACGACAACGCTGCCCAGCACGCGCTGCGCCTGCGCGCCTTCGAGGACTGGCTCGCCAGCGGCGCGCGTCCGGCCCTCGTGATGGAGCAGTTCGACCGCGAGCGCCAGCCGGCGATCGACCGGCTGCGCGCGCAGACGCCGCCGCCGGACGCCGACGCGTTGATCGCCGTGGCCGGCGGCGCCGGCTGGCAATGGCCGCACTACCGCCCGTTCGTCGCGCTGGCCCTGCGCTACGGGCTGCCGATCATCGCCGCCAATGTCTCGCGCGACGAGGGGCGCATCGTGATGCGCGCCGGTCTGGCAGCCACCGGCTTCGACGCCGCGATGCCGCCCGAACTGCTCGACGCGCAGGCGAGCGGCATCGAGGCCAGCCATTGCGGCGCGATCGACGGCGCGGCCGCCCGCCGGCTCGCGCTGGTCCAGGTGGCGCGCGATCAGGCCATGGCCGCGGCGATCGAGGCCCATGCCCGGCGCGGCGTGCTGCTGCTGGCGGGCAACGGCCATGTGCGGGCCGACATCGGGGTGCCGCGCTGGCTGTCGTCGGCGACCCGTGCGCGCAGCGAGGCCATCGGCCTGCTCGAGGACGGCGCCGCCGACCCCGGCCGCTTCGACCACGTCGTCGTCACCGAGGCGCAGCCGCGGCCCGACCCGTGCGAGGCGATGCGGCGCTGACCTCCGCTCGCGATCCATGTCGCCCGGCGCCGCGCCGGCCACCGCCCGCGGCGGCTTGCGTCATCGTGGCCGGCCGAGCTGCTGC
>Ga0207691_10003098_pt1 | contig 16231 bp, 14 predicted proteins | sample KBSM13metaG_FD_184327 | JGI IMG/M metagenome (GOLD analysis project Ga0207691, IMG submission 184327) | Miscanthus rhizosphere microbial communities from Kellogg Biological Station, Michigan, USA - KBS M1-3 metaG (SPAdes) (version 2) | ecosystem: Host-associated > Plants > Roots > Rhizosphere >... | reverse complement strand
TCGCGAGTCTGTATGGCGACGCCCCCACCCTGCCTCCGGCCCGCGAATGCCACTCGCCCTCGAAGCCGCTTGCTCGGGTGGACTCCGTCGCCGGCGATTCGCTCGCGCGATCGGACGATCGGTGTGTTTCTTTCTTTTTGGAGGGATCGAAATGAAGGAACGCAGATTCCCCGCCTTTGTCGCGTCGATCCTCTTTCTCCTGTCTCTGGCGGGTCTGGCCCGGGGACAGACGGGCACCGGATCGATCGCTGGCCGGGTCGTCGACGGCGCCGGAGCGCCGGTGTCCGGAGCCGTCATCGCGATCCGCAACCTGGCCACCGGTTTTCGGACGTCCACCCTGTCGATCGGGAACGGCTCCTATTCGATCGAGGGACTCTCGACCGGCGTTTACGACATCACCGTCGAGGCGGCCGGGTTCGGCACGAGCCTGGCGAGCGGCGTGACCGTTCGCGAGGGCAAGGCGGCCGTCACCGACTTCACGCTGCGCGCCCCGGCGGCCGCGGGGCCGCCGCCGTCGGCGGGCGAGGTCGAGATGCCGCCTCGGGGTCAGCAGGGCGCCGCGCCCCCGATCCCGAGCAAGGCGGGGCCGGGGATGGAAATCTACGGGTACGCGCAGGCCAACGCCATCTACGACTTCGACCAGATCAACCCGGACTGGTTCGACGTCGAGCGCCCGACGAAGCTGCCGTCGTTTCCGAATGAGTTCGGCGAGAACGGCAACTTCTGGGCGGGAGTGCGTCCGAGCCGTTTCGGCATCAACGCGTGGATTCCGACGGGCTGGGGCGAGGTCAAGACGCAGTTCGAGTTCGACCTCTTCAGCGTCAACCCCGACCCGGGGGACACGGGTTTCCACCTCCGGCATTTCTGGGGCGAGCTCGGCCCGTTTCTCGCGGGACAGACCAATACCGTTTTCATGGACGGCAGCGTTTCGCCGATCGCACTCGAGTACTGGGGCCCCAGCGGCAACGCGGCCCTGCGGAACGTGCAGTTCCGGTGGGCCGCCATGCGGGGGAAGAACGAGCTCTTCATCGCCCTCGAGCGGCCGGGCGCCACCGCCGACAACGGCCGCGTCGAGTCCCGCGTCGAGCTGCAGAACATCAAAGATCACTTTCCGGCTCCCGATCTCACCGTCCACTACAAACGGTCCGGAGACTGGGGCCACGTGCAGCTCGCCGGGGTCCTCCGCTACATCGGATGGGTGGATACGAACCCGGACGAGTTCGACCTCACGGGCCATGCGACCGGCTGGGGGCTGAACCTGTCCACGAACATCAAGGCCGGGCCGAAGGGCACCATCCGCGCCGCGGTGGTCTACGGCGAAGGCATCGAGAACTACATGACCGACGCCCCTACCGACATCGGCGCCGCCATCAACCCGTCGGGCAATCCCCGGCGGCCGGTCGTGGGCGAGCCGCTCCCTGTTCTCGGGATCACGGCCTTCTACGACTTCTACTGGAGCAAGTGCTTCAGCAGCGCCATCGGCTATTCACGGGTGGACATCGACAACAGCAACCTGCAGTTGCCGGTCGCGTTCAATACGGGTCAATACGCGCTCACCAACCTGCTCTATTACCCCGTCGAGAACGTCATGGCGGGACTCGAGTTTCAGTGGGGCCGGAGGACCAACTTCTCGGACGGCTTCAGCGTCGACGATTACCGGATCCAGTTCACGGCGCGATACAGCTTTGGCTTCGATCTGGGATGGGGAAAGAAGTGAGCGATCGGGGCGAAGGAGCCCTCACGTCCAAAAGGAACATTCGCGTCGACTTGAGCAAAGGGGCGCCGGGCCGGCCCGCGCGCGAACGTCCTGACCCGGAGGCGGTGCCGGACCGGCTTACGTGACATGATCGCCCGTAATTGACAGTAGGGCAGAGTTCCGGATTGGGAGAGAATCCCGCTTTGAGAGGAAGAAAGGAGAATTCCATGGAGGTCAGAACCCGACCAGTTTCGGTCATCCTGGGGGTGGGATTGCTCGCGTTGTCCGCCGCCGTCGCGACGGCTCAGCAGCCGAGCATCACGAAGACCACGCAAATGGGCCAGTCCGAGACGACCACGAGCACGCGCACCGTCAACGCCACCGTCGTCAGCGTGGACGGCAACAAGGTCGTCGGCAGGGACGCCACCGGCAAGACCACCGAGTACACGATCCCGGAGGGCTTCAAGTTCCAGTATCAGGGCCGGGAAATCGGCGTCTCCGAGCTCAAGCCCGGAATGCAGGTGTCGGCCAAGATCACGACGACGACCACGATGACGCCCGTGTACGTTTCGGAAATCCGTACGGGCAAGGTCCTGGCCGTTTCGGGCGACCACATCATCGTCAAGGGCCCGCAAGGGAATCGGCAGTTCTCGAACGCGGACGCGGCGAAGCGGAATGCCAAGATCATGCGCGACGGGAAAGAGGTTGCGTTGAGCGACCTGCGTCCCGGCGACAACTTCACGGCTGTGATCGTCACGGACGCGGAGCCCAAGATCGTTTCCGATCGCGAAGCCCAGGCCATGGTCAGCGGTGGCGCGCCTCCGCCCGCCCCGGCGGCCGCTCCCGCTCCGGCTCGCGCTCCGGCTCCGGCTCCGGCCGCCGCCTCGGCACCGGCTCCCGCGCCCGCTCCGGCGGCGTTGCCCAAGACGGCGAGCCAGGTTCCGGTCGCCGGCCTGATGGGCATGCTTTCGATCGCGGCCGCGGTTGGACTCACGCTGTTCCGCCGCAAGCGCTGATCGTTTCGCTCACCCTTTGCACCGCCGGCCCTTCGGGGCCGGCGGTTTCTTGAGCTCAGAAACCGAAATAACGCCGTGGGCCCGCTCGACCAGACTGCACGATCTTCCTCGGACGTCGCGCAGCCCCCGGTCGAACGAGCCACCGCCCCCGCGCGCTCTCGAGCTCTCCTCCTCGCGGTTTCTCTCGCACTGCTGTTCCTGGTCTGCGCCTGCGCCACGCCGCCGCGCCGGCAGGCCGTGCCGCTCTCATTCGAGACCCAGGCCACCGTCTCGGGCTTTCCCTACGGCATCCGCTACTTCCCGCGCGACGCGAAGCGGCTGCAGGTGTTCCAGGACGACTTCGTCGAGTCCTGGAAGCGCGAGGAGGCCTACCGCCGAACCCAGGGCCTGACTGGTCCCCTGCCGCCGGCCGCCTACCTCGCCATCTCGGGCGGCGGCGACAACGGCGCCTTCGGGGCGGGGCTGCTCTCGGGCTGGACGAAGACCGGCACGCGGCCGGAGTTCAAGCTCGTCACGGGTGTCAGCACGGGCGCGCTGATCTCGCCCTTCGCCTTCCTCGGTCCGGCCTGGGACGAGCAGTTGAAGGCGCTGTACACGGCCGTGTCGTTGAAAGACATCGCGGTCGAGCGGTCGATCCTCTCGGTCCTGTACGGCGACTCCATGGCCGACACGACTCCTCTCTGGAACCTCCTGAAGAAGTCCGTGACGCAGGAGATGCTCGACGCCATCGCCGTGGAGCACGAAAAGGGGCGCATCCTGCTGGTGGGGACCGCGAACCTGGACGCCCGGCGTCCGGTCATCTGGAACGTCACCAAAATCGCGGCGAGCCGCCGCCCCGGCGCCCTCGACCTGGTGCGCAAGATCCTGCTCGCGTCCGCCGCGATCCCGGGCACGTTTCCGCCCGTGATGATCGAGGTCGAGGCGGGCGGAGTGACGTACGAAGAGATGCACGTGGACGGGGGCACGGCCTCCCAGGTCTTCGTCTACCCGGCCGGAATGAATCTGAACATTCTGTCGCTCAACAACGGGATCGAGCGGCAACGAACGCTGTACGTCATCCGCAACGCCCGCCTGGATCCGGAGTGGGCGGAGGTCGACCGCCAGACGCTTCCGATCGCCATGCGGGCGATCGCCTGCCTCATTCAGTACCAGGGGATCGGAGACCTCTACCGCATCTTTACGATCACGCAGCGGGACAAAGTCGACTACAACCTCGCCTACATCCCGGCGTCGTTTCAGGTCCCCCACACCGCGGAGTTCGATCCCGTCTACATGCGCAAGCTTTATGACTTCGCGGAACGTCTGATGCTCAACGGGTACCAGTGGGCGAAGGAACCGCCGATCCTGGTGTCGGGCGACCGCGAGGACGGCGCTCTCCCCCCGCCGTAGCGCAGAGCTCCCGCGCCGCGTAGCACCTTGGTAGGGGGTGTCCGACCGCGGGCGGGCTGAAATAGGATACGCGGCAGAAACAGAAACGAATCGCGACGAGAGGAGACTGAGATGCGAAAGCTGGCTAACGTCCTCGTGACCCTGGCCGCCGCGGCGACCCTCGCCTGTTCCACCATGAACACCGCCGTCGACTACGATCACACGATCAACTGGTCGAACTACAAGACCTTCCAGGTCATGGTGGGGACCCAATCCCCCATCACCTTCACGCAGAAGGAGATCGACAGCTCGATTACCCAGGCGCTCACGTCGAAAGGCCTGCAGGCCACGACCACCAATCCGAACCTCCTCGTCTACCCGCACGTCGTACTGACACAGCAGAGACAGTGGAACACGATGTCCATGGGCGGATTCGGCTACCGCGGCTGGGGCGGCATGGGAGGCATGGCGCAGACGACCGAGCAGAACATCCCGATCGGGACGCTCATCGTGGACCTCGTCGACCCCAACACGAAGGAGATGGTCTGGCGCGGCACGGCGACCGACCAGGTCTCGAGCGCGGGCGAGTCTCAGGGGAACATCAACAAGGCGGTTCAGACGATCTTCGCGAACTTCCCGCCGGCGCCCGGCAGCAAGTAGGTCCCGTCTCTCGACGGCGGCGGTCGGTTCTCCGGCCGCCGCTTTCACTCTCTCCTCGTTCCCGCGGTCACCGGCTCTCGTAAGCGAAGGCATCCGTGTGTGTCGTCTCGACACCGGCCGGGGGCCGGGAGTTGCGACTTGAAATAGGATAGACACGGGAACCGAATCGTTTCGCCAATTTAGGAGAGAGACATGCGCAGAGTAGCTACCGTCCTCGTGACCGTCGCGGCAGTCGCGAGCTTCGCCTGTTCCACCATGAACACGGCCGTCGACTACGACCACACCGTCGATTTCTCGAAGTTCAAGACGTTTCAGCTCATGGAGGGGACGAAAGCGCCGGTCTCCTTCACGCAGAAGCGGATCGAGACCGGCATCACCCAGGCGCTCGTCTCGAAGGGGCTGCAGCCCACGACGAGCAGTCCGAATCTGCTCGTATACCCTCACGTGCAGCTCTCCGAGCAGAAGCAGTTCACCACGACGAGCATGGGCGGCTTCGGTTATCGCGGCTGGGGCGGCATGGGCGGCGGCATGGCGACCACGACCCAGCAGAACATTCCGATCGGGACGCTGATCGTCGACCTGGTCGATCCGGCGACCCACGAGATGGTCTGGCGCGGCACCGCTTCGGACCAGGTCTCCGGCTCGGGCGCAGACCAGGGCAAGATCGACGAGGCCATGCAGAAGCTCTTCGCGAACTTCCCGCCCGCGCCCGGCAGCAAATAACTCGGGCCTCGACACGCTGGCGGCCGGATCGTCCGGCCGCCGGCCGATTACCCTTCAGCACGAGGTGGGCGATGGACTCAAAAACCTTCCGGCGTATCGCAGTCAGTGTGTCTCTGGCTCTGCTCGCCGGCGTTTCCGCCGCGAGAGCCCAGCAGCTCATCATCAAGGGCGAATTCGGGAACAAGGGCGGTGTGATGCCTCCCCCGGGGCTCTATGCCGGCATGTTCGGCGACATCACCTGGACCGATCAGCTGGTCGGTCCCGACAAGAACGCCATCGACGGCCCGGAGCTCAACCAGCAGATCTTCGGTCCTCTCGTTCAGTACGTCTCGAAGTTCTGTCTCTTCGGCGCCAACTACGGCGCCATGGTCGCGATGCCGTTCGCGAACGTACGGCTCGATGCGCCGCGCCTGGATGTGTCCGGGTCGACGGGGATTGCGGCATCGGAGATCTGGGTGATCCCCGTGATGCTCGGCTGGCACCTCGAGCAGCCTCTGTTCCTCGCGCCCGGCGGTGCCGACATCACCGCGCACTACGCCTTCTACGCGCCCACCGGCCGCTACACGGCGGGGGCGACGAACAACACGGGACTCGGCATGTGGACGAACGAGCTCTCTTTCCGCGTCACGAGCTACTTCTCCAAGGATCGAAAGTGGCACGGCTCCGCGTCGCTCTTCTACGACATCAACAGCAAGAAGAAAGATCAGGACTGGAAGACGGGCAACGCCTTCACCTACATGTGGGGTCTCGGACGCGACTACGGTGAGACGGGCAAGATGTTCAGCGGCTGGTTCGGCGCGGCCGGGTATGCCCAGTGGCAGGTGAGCTCGACGACGGGCCTCGACGCTCCCTTGATCGTTCGGGAGAACAAGTCGCAGATCAATGGCGTCGGCCCGGAGTTCACGACCCTCCAGGGCGCGCTGACGATCCGCTATTTCTGGGAGTTCGGCGGAAAGTTCACGACCCGGGGCCAGGGTCTCTGGGTCATGTTCGCAATGCCTCTGCCGTTCTGACCGGACGGGGCGCGCCGGCGGGGCGCCGACTCTTTCGTATGATTCGAGGAGTGCCGAACCGGCGACCCCTTCTGGCCGGGCTCCTCGCGGCGACGCTCGGTTCGGCATCGATGGCCTGCCGTGAGCCGGCCGCTCCCTCCGCGGCCCGCCCGCTGGCGACTCCCCTGCCCCGCTCCGCCGCCGCGACGTTCGTCGGCCGCGAAGCCTGCAAGGGTTGCCACGCCGCCGAGTATGAACGCTGGAAGGGGTCGCATCACGACCTGGCCATGCAGGAGGCTACGGACGAGACAGTCCTCGGCGACTTCGGCAGCCGGACGTTCACGCACTTCGGCGTCACGTCGACTTTCTACAAGCGCGACGGGAAGCATTTCGTGAAGACGGACGGCCCCGACGGAAAGCTCCACGAATACCCGATCGCATACACGTTCGGCGTCTATCCCCTCCAGCAATACCTCATCGCGTTTCCGGGCGGCCGGTACCAGGCGCTCAACGTCGTCTGGGATACGCGTCCCAGGAAGGACGGCGGCCAGCGGTGGTTCCACCTCTACCCGAAGGAGGCCGTGCCGCATTCGGACCCGCTCCACTGGACGGGCCCCTACCAGAACTGGAACTTCATGTGCGCGGAGTGCCACTCGACGAATGTCCAGAAGGGATTCGTCGCCGCGGAGAACCGCTACGAGACCACCTTCTCCGAGATCGACGTTTCCTGCGAGGCCTGCCACGGACCCGGCTCGGCCCACGTGGACTGGGCCCGCGACGTCGAAGCGGGGAAAGCGAAGAAGGACGACGCGGACAAGGGCATGGCTGTCGTGCTCAAGGATCCCGGCGGCAAGGCGAGCTGGGTCATCGATCCGAAGACGGGCCTCGCGAAGCGGAGCGTTCCCCGCACCTCACAGACCGAGATCGAGACCTGCGCGCGCTGCCACGCGCGGCGCTCGGTCGTTGCCGCGGACTACGTCCACGGCGAGCCGCTCCTTCAGACGCACCGGCCCGCGCTTCTGGACGAAGGGCTCTTCTACGCCGACGGTCAGATCCAGGACGAGGTCTACGAGTACGGGGCGTTTCTGCAGAGCAAGATGCACGCGAAGGGCGTGAGCTGCTCCGACTGTCACGACCCGCACGGCTTGAAAGTCGCCGGGTCGGCCGATCGCGTCTGCGCGGGGTGCCACGCCGCGGAGAAGTTCGAATCGGCCTCGCATCACTTCCACAAGGCGGACTCGAAAGGCGCAAGCTGTACGGGCTGTCACATGCCCATCCGGGACTACATGGTCATTCACGGGCGCCACGACCACAGCTTCCGCGCGCCCCGTCCCGATCTCTCCGTGTCGATCGGCACGCCGAACGCCTGCACGAACTGTCACCGCGACAAGTCCGACCGCTGGGCGGCGGACGCCGCGAAGAAGTGGTGGGGGGACCGGTCGCTCCGGGAGCCGGCCTACGGGGAGACGATCCAGGCCGGCCGAGAGGAGGCGGCGGGCGCCGGGGAGTCGCTCGCGACGCTCGCAGGCGATGCATCGCGTCCGGCCCTCCGGCGCGCCACGGCCGCGTCGCTTCTTGCGCGAAACGTTTTCGGCGGGACGCGGGAGGCGATCCAGCGCGCTCTGTCCGACCCCGAGCCGATCGTACGCGTCGGGGGGCTCGAGGCGGTCCGTGCGCTGCCCCCGCCGGAGCGCCTCGCGCTCGCCGCGCCGCTCTTGCGCGACCCCATCCTCACGGTGCGTATCGACGCCGCCCGAGCGCTCGCTCCCGTTTCGAAGGAGTCGATGTCCGCCAGCGAACGCGCTGCATTCGAGGCTGCACTCGCGGAGTACGAGCGCTCGCTCGCCGTCGACGCCGATCGCGCCGAAGCGCACCTCGCGCTGGCGGAGCTCGCGGTGGATCTCGGAAACGCCGACCGCGCCGAGCGCGAGTATCGGATCGCCCTCGGCCTCGTGCCGGCTCTCGCCGGAACGTATGCGAACCTCGCCGATCTCTATCGCCGGCAGGGGAAGGAGGCCGAGGCCGAGGCGACGCTGCGGAGCGGTCTCGCGGTGGCGCCGGGAGACGCCGGACTCCATCATTCCCTGGGCCTGGCGCTCGTGCGCCAGAAGCGGGTGTCCGAAGCCCTCGTCGAATTCGAGCGTGCCGCGAAGGCCGCGCCCGGGAGCGCCCGGTATTCCTACGTCTGGGCGGTGGCCCTCGACTCCGTCGGACAGACCAGCCGCGCAATCGAGGTCCTCTCCGCAGCGGAGAAGGCCCACGGCGGAAATCGCGAAATCCTGGAAGCGCTGATGTCGTTCCACGCAAAGGCCGGCCATCGCGACGCCGCGGCCCTCTACGCAAAAAAACTGCAAGACCTGACGGGGCCTTCGCCGAATCCACCGGAATGATCGAGCTGCGTCGCACCGTACGGAGCCTCATCCTGGCGGCGGCCCCCGCCGCGCTCCAAGCCCATGCCCAGGAGCCGGCCGTGCCGAAGAGACCGTGGAACGAGCTCTCGACCTCCTGGATCGACCTGCAGCTCCACATCACGGCGATGGTCGACGGCGCATTCTTCTCGCAGAACGCCGCGAGCGTCGCGCAGGTCGGGGATCTCGGGCCGGAGGCGCTCTTCCGTCTCGACAACCTCGAGGTGGACGGGCAGCTTCGAGCGCCGTTCCCCTGGAGCTTCCAGATCGAAGGCGAGTACGACGGCGCCGATCAGCTCAACAGCCAGCGCGGCTGGACGCTCTCCGGACTCAACGTCACCATCCCCATGGGGGAGCTCTTCTCGGTGACGATCGGGAACCAGTCGGAAGGCGTCACGATGGAGAGACTGGCCAACAGCTACGACCTCGTGTTCATGGAACGCTCGACGATGTCCCAGGCGTTGACGACGGCCCGCAGCACAGGCGTCCGACTCCAGGGCACGGCGGCGGGCGGAAGGATGAACTGGTCGGCGGGTTGGTACAACGGCTGGCTCACAAACGATCTGTCGTTCAAGCAGAGCGGCAACATCGTCAACGGCCGCGTGGCGGGACTGCCCGTCGATGCGGAGGGCGGCCGGCGCCTCCTCCACCTCGGTGCCTGGGGGGCTTATGCGGAGGCGGAGCAGGGCCAGGGCATCTCGCGCAGCCGTCCGGAAGTCTACGAATCGCCGTTTTTCGTCGACACGGGCGAAATCCCGGCCATCTCGTCGACCTCGTTCGGCGCGGAGTTCGGCGCGGTCGAGGGGCCCGTCACAGTGGCCGCCGAGTACACCGGCATCCGCGGCGACGCGCCGCAGGTCGGCGACCCGCGCTTTTGGGCGTACTACGTTCAGGCCTCGTGGGCCATCACGGGCGAGACGCGTCCCTACGACCACTCCTGCGGCTGCTTCGGAGAGCTCCAGCCATTCCGTTCCCTCTCGTTTCGTCACGGCGGCGCGGGCGCCTTCGAGGTCGGAGCGCGATACTCGAAGATCGACCTGACCTCGGGAGCGGTCGACGGCGGCAAGTTCGACCGGTGGAGCGGCGCGTTCTCGTGGTTTCCGACGAACGAGTTCCGCTTCGAGTTCAATTACGGCTACGGGACCATGGAGCGGTTCGGGATTCGAGGCCGGACCCGCTTCTACCAGCTCCGGCTGCAGTGGGAGATCTAGACCCGGAGATGGAAAAAGCCGGCCGCCTCGTGGCGGCCGGCCAGTGGAAACAGTGAGAGACGGTTTACTTTTCGACTTCGAGCTTGAGGCCCTCGGCCGCAATCTTGATGTTGGCGCCCTTGGTCTCGCTCTTCAGATTGATCACGACGCCCTTCGAGTTGCGGAGGGAGGAAACGCCGGCGCCTTTGCCCGCCGTTCCTTCCGTGCCGGCCGCCGCGTAGACGCCGTTGAAATCATCGATGCTCTTCAGGTTGTACACGCTTCCCGAGGCCTCGGCCTTCGTGATGCCCACCTCGGCGACGGACAGGCCCGAGATCTTCACGTGGTAGGTCTTGCCCATGTAGGACAGAGTTCCCTTGCCCCAGTTCCAGCCGATGCCGGCCGCGACCGAACCTTCGGAGAGCCGGATCGTGGCGTCCGGAGCTTTGTCCTCCGCCGAAGCGAGGGGGGCGAACAGGGCCGCGAATGCCAGCAGGGCGACCGGGACGATCCAACGACGCTTCATAAGTTCCTCCATATAGACACTTTACTTCGCTGAGCCGGGGCATTCCGGCGCGCGAGTTTCCACCAAACATTGACGATATGCAAGTCCGGGGCCGCCCCGAGAGAAGGCGGCCTCAGCGCAGGGCCCATCCCAGCATGAAGAGGCCGGCCGCGGCGATCCAGCTTCCCGCGACCCGCACCGCGATGCGGGCCCACAACGCTCGCACCGCCGCGGCAACGGCGCCGAGGAGGGCGACGACGACGAAAACCGCGCACGCGATGCCGAGGCCGGTGCCCAACGCCGCGGCTCCGGACCGGGCGAGCTCGATCCCGTTCCAGGATCCGTTCCAGAGGCCGAGCATCGCGGCGAGGACCGCGACGATGGCGGTTGGCAGCCTCCGGTCGATGGCGGCGAGGGCTCCGAGTGAGACCGTCAGGCCGGCCGAGACGACGGGCCAGATCCAGTGAGGAGCGAAGAGTCTTCCGAGCATCGTGCCCGCAAACCACGCGGCCGGCAGGACGAAGAGCACGGCGCGTCCCCCCGCAGGCCCGCGCAGTCCCGCGGCGAGCGAGAGAGCCAGAACGGGCAGGAGGTCTTCGGGCGTCACGAAGAGGTGCGCGAGCCCGTCGTAGAACGGTCCGAGCCCGGTGGTCATCAGGTGCGCGAGGAAGACCGGCATGGCTAGGTCACGGCTTTCCAGAGAAACGCCAGCCCGGCGAGCGCGACCAAAGCTCCGGTCCAGCGCAGGGCCGTCCGTCCGGCCGGCCAGCGATGGATCGTCCCGATGCCGATTCCGGCGAGGTGCAGCAGCCCCGTCGCGACGACGAAGCCGATGCTGTAAAGAAGGCCGTTGGCGCCCGGCGGCAGCTCGGTTCCGTGCGCGTGGCCGTGGAAGATGGCGAAGAACCCGACGAGCGCCGCGGCGACACCGAGCTTCGGCTTCGCCTCGAAGAGGACGGCGGCGCCCAGACCGATCGCCGACAACGCGATCCCGATCTCGACGCCCGGGAGGTGCACGCCGACGAGACCGAGCGTCCCGCCCAGGGCCATGACCATTGGAAATGCGACGGGCAGAAGCCACACGGCGGGCGGGCCGAGCTGGGCGCCCCAGAGGCCCACGGCGACCATGGCGAGCACGTGGTCGAGGCCCGAAACCGGGTGGGAAAGTCCCGCAAGAAGTCCCGCCGCCTCGCCGCCGCGCGTATGCGCGAACAAGGCGGCCGGCAGCAGCCACGCAAGCGTCGCCAGGCCGCCGGAACGGCGCTGGGTGTTGAGGCTCATGCCACCCATCCGAAAAGGATCGCCGTCCGTTGAATGGTCCAGAACGCGCCGAGCGTGCCGACGGCGTAGCCCGGGAGCGCCGCGACCCAGCGGGGCCAGCGGATCTCGAGGGCTCGGAACGCCCGTTCGAGCGCGACGACGAGCAGCACGAAGGCGAGCTGGCCGATTTCGACCCCGATGTTGAAGCCGAGAAGGGCGAACGGCAGGTCGGCCCTGGGCAACCCCGCGCTCGTCAGCGCGGACGAGAAGCCGAACCCGTGGAGGAGACCGAAGACGAAGGCCACCACCCAGGGATGTCGGATCGTGAAGCTCGTTTCCCCGCGCCACGAACGAACGATCTCGGGACCGAGGAAGAAAATCGAAAGCGCGATCGCGGCGTTGAGCGGCAGGACCGGGGCTTCCGCCCAGCCGAAGGTCGCGATCGCGAGCGTGATCGAGTGCGCCACGGTGAACGCCGTGACGGTCTTCACCAGCATCCATCGGTTCTGGACGATCAGCAGGAGCCCGAAAACGAAGAGCAGGTGGTCCGGGCCGAAGAGGATGTGCCTGATCCCGTGAACGACGTAGGTGCCGAGAAGCTGACGGCGCGTCTGGTCGGCCGCGATCTCGACCCAGGGCTGCGAACCGCGAACGATCGTCGTCCAGGTTCGGCCGTCCTGCATGTGGACGCGGACGAGGACGTCGGTGATCGTCAGTTGCAGGCCGGGAAACTCGATGCGCTTTCCCGCGAGCCCCGCGGAACCGGCGTCGATGGTCCGGCGCTCCAGAAGCGAATCCGTGAGCTCCTGGATCGTCGGCTCGCCGACCGTGCGGACGCCCTCCGGAACTTTGAGAACGACCGGCAGGCGCATCCCGGACAGGACCGGGGTCCTCCAAAGCAGGTCGTAGCGGCCCGGAGCGGTTTCGCGGATCTCGAGGTAAGCGGGGCGGGCTTCATGCGCCCGGGCGAGCGATGAAAGCCCGCACAGCAGAAAGAGCGCGAGGGCGGAGCGCTTCAGAGCACTCATCCAGCGTTTCAACGCCCGAGTCGGCTCAGCACGTCTCGGAGGGGCTCGTCCGAAATCCGGATGAGGCCCTCGAAGGGGCGATCCATCTCGAGGATGAGGAATATGGCGGCGGCCACCGACAGCGCACAGACGAGGAGGGCGATGTGCACCGTGGCGTTCGGCTTTGCAAAGACGCCGAAGCTGACGGAGAGAATGGTCAGCCAGGAGACGACGACCACGAGAAGGGGGGTCGAAATGGCGCTGCCGCTCTGGGCGTACAAGAGCCAGCGCATCCGCCCGAGACCGATCGCGAGCTGTGAGGCGGCCGCCTTGATCGTGCGCTGCTGTTCCGTCGCGGCCGGGAGGCTGTCGATGCTGTCGTAGAAGGCTTCGCCGGCTTCCGACGGCGGCTCCGAGCGGCTCCTCCAGAGCTGACCGAAGGCGGCCTGGACCGTTCCACGGAGATGCTCGCGCACCGGCGCGGCCTCGGGACCGTAGTGAGCGAGAGCCCGGTCGAGCAGCGCGACGTCGGCGCAGATGTTGATGAGCTCTTCCCTCTGGTTGTCGTACGAGCTCTTCGCCGACGCGACGAGAAGTCCGAGCACGAGCGCCGCCATCGTGGCGATCAACGCCGTTCCGGCCTTCAGCACGTCCCGGGAGTCGGAGTCGCGGTGATGCTCCGGGACTCGCAACGCGAAGCCCAGGAGCGCTCCCCCGTAGACGCAGGCGAAGACGATGGCGCTGATGAGGAAGGGGCTCATGGCGTCCTCCCGGTCCTGGGGGCTTCCGCGGCCTGTGGCGGAGCGGGCAGGACCAGCTCGTATTTCGCCCGCATCTTCTTGTACGCCTCGTCCCACGCCTCCGCCTTGCGCTTCGCGAGCCACGCCGTCTTCACGTCCGGCTCGATCTCCTCGAAAGAGGGGGCGCGCTCGGGCGTCAGAGAATCGACGAAGACCAGGTGCCAGCCGTAGCCCGATTCGATCGGGCCGGTCCACGCGCCCGGCGTCTCGACGAAGAGCGCCTTGGCGAACGGCGGTCCGAAGTCCTTCGCGATCTGCTCGGGTGTGCGGTCGGCGAGATAGTCCTGGAACATGAAAGGATCGCCGAGCGCCGCCGCGCCGGCCCAGCCTGCCGGCTTGCCGGCCAGTTTTGCCAGTACGGCGGTCGCGTCCGGCCGAGCGGTCCTGCCGCGGCGGTCGGGCGAAAAGTACAGGTGCCGGAACGTCACGCGCGCCGCCTGCGTGAACATCGCCGTGTTCCCGGCGAACCAGGCCTTCAGCTCCTCGGTCGTCGGCTCATGGGCGGTCGAGACGTCCTCAGCGAGGAACTCCATCTTCTGCGCCATGCGGCGCCGGACGATCGTGTCGTCCTTGTCGAGCCCCATGGCCAGAGCCTCGCGGTACAGGATCTCCTCTTTGATGCGGTTCTCGAGCAGGCCGAGCATCTCCCGCTCGGTTGGCGGCCGCTGCCACTGCGCGGCAAAACCGATCTGGAGCTGGCGCAGGTCGTCGAGCGAGAGCACGATCTGACGCGACGGCCCGGTCCGGTCGGTCGCCGGCTTGACGGCGCGCGAGACGACGAAGAGCGCCGCGCCGAGCACCAGGAAGTGAACGAGCGGCTCGCGAAGCCAGCGACGGAAACGGAATCGGAGCCTCCCCCTGGGCGGAGCGGGTTCCGTGTCCGCGGACGCGTGCATCGGGGCGTTCACCGTTCGCCCATGGTTCCCGAGGGAATCAGTACTTCTTGACCTTGGACAGGTCGAGGAGTTTCAACGGCCCCTGTCCCATGGTCACCAGATTTTCTTGGCCTCTTCCTCGGCCTTCTCGATGGCCGCGTTGCCCATCTTCTCGATCATCTTCCGCCGCCGCTCTTCCTGCATCTTCTGGAACGTCGCCTGCTGCTCGGGGCTCAGGAGCGGCGTGATCTTCGAGTCCATCGCCGTGCCGATGGCCTTCAGCTTCTCGATCTTCTTTTCATTGCTCAGCGTCGTGTCCTTCTTCAGCGCCTCGAGCTGCGGAATCTCTTCCTGGACGATCGGGAGGATCTGCTGCTTCTGTTGCGCCGTCAGGCGGAGCTCGAGCGTGAGCTGGTTGAGCTTCTCGTTGAGCGGGTTGATGACGATCTGCGGCGTCTTGACGATCTCGTAGTTCGCATAGCCGAACTCGTTCGAACGCGCCCCGTAGTAGCTGTCGCCGACCTTGTAGACCGTGATGGCGTAGGGATCCTGCGAGACGTACGTGATGAGCTTGCCTTGCTGGATCTTGTACGGGGTCGTCGTGCCCTGGTAGCCGTCGCGCTGGAGAGGACCGAAGCCGCTGGGCTGGTTCATGTAACGTCCGACGTGAAAGACCGTCGTCTGGCCGTCCTCGGTGAAGTTTTCGCTCACCTGGTCGCCCGTGACGTTGTTGCGGACCCAGAAGGCCTTGCCGACGATCAATGCCTTCAGCTGCTCGTCGTTGAGGGCAACGGCGCCCTTCTTCTTCAGGTCGTCGACGGTCATGCCCGCCGGCGCGCCCTTGCGGGCCTCGGCCGAGGGCGTGTACCAGATCGGCGAAGTCCAGGCGCGCTCCTGAACGGTCATCGGCACGACGTCGGGGGGCGGAAGCCCCGCCTTCACCGCCTGAATCAGCGTCCAGCGCGGCGTCGGGACCTCGAGCACGCGGGCGTAATAGAACGCATGCAGGCTCGCATCGAAGTCGGGATCCGTCCAGGCGGCCTTGAGCTCGCTCGCGCCGTTGTCGTTGGTGTAGGTCGCCTTCTCGAAGTCCACCGTATTCCGGACGGCCGGGACGCGTCCGGTCCACGGGTCGGGCTTGCGGTCCCCGGACCAGGCGACGTCATAGATCTTTTCGAAGCTCTGGCCGTTCTTCGACCAGCCCTTGATGATCTGGATGCGGTCGAGGCTGCCGGAGGTCGGGTCCTTCATCGCCCACACGACGAATCGCGGCGCGGCGCCCTGGCCGGCCGGCATCGTCCGCAGGTCGGCGCCCATGGGCACGCCCGCCTCGTAGGCCCGGTGGACCCAGTCCTTTCCTTCCAGAGAGCCCTTGTCGTATCCCCAGCCGCCGAAGAGTCGCACCTTGATGTGGGGACCGCTGACGCCGAACGTCTCCTTGCGGTACATCGCGTCGAAGATCGAGCCCCTCGTGTTTTCCTCGGCCCAGACGCCCGTCAAACCCGCGGGGTTTTCGAGGCGGCTGTCGATGGTGTTCCCCAGCATGGCCCCTGCCAGGCGCTTCTGCACCGTGTCGTCCATCACCACGTGGGCGCCGTAGAAATTGTCCTGGCGGTAGGGGCTGCCGGTGTTGTGGGAGTCGGAGCCTGCAGCCATCCCGAACTTGTAGGGGTTGTACCCGCGGAGGTCCTGCATCGTCAGGCCGTCCTTGAGGGCCTGGCGCCCGAAGCT
>Ga0207691_10003091_pt1 | contig 16238 bp, 15 predicted proteins | sample KBSM13metaG_FD_184327 | JGI IMG/M metagenome (GOLD analysis project Ga0207691, IMG submission 184327) | Miscanthus rhizosphere microbial communities from Kellogg Biological Station, Michigan, USA - KBS M1-3 metaG (SPAdes) (version 2) | ecosystem: Host-associated > Plants > Roots > Rhizosphere >... | reverse complement strand
CGGATTCCGCGCGCTTCCTCGACCGGATGTTCTGCATCGACCGCAAGCCTTCCGAATGCGGCCGCCCCTGGGAAGTGCAAGCCGCGACCGCCGCATTCGGATGGAACGTCGGCTGCGCGCAGGACGCGCACGAAGGATGCGGCAAACGCAACCTGCTCTTCGGGAACCCGCTGCCCGGCTTCGGCGGCGCCGTTGCGTTCGGACGGCTGATGGTCGAGCCCGCAGGCGACGTCCCGGGAGCGCCGATGCGCGTCGCCAAGGCCCTGCCGCTCGATCCCGCGAAGGTGACGGCTTGCGCCGCGGGTCCCGACGGCCGTCGCGGCACGAAGGACGATTGGGAGAAATGCCGCGCGCGCAGGATCGTCGACGTCGCGGCCGAAGGCTGGGGGCAGGGCAATGCACGCGCGACCGCGCTGGGAGGCGCAGGCATGATGGCGTCGCTCGCTGCGGCGGCGAACGGCGACGTGCCCGCGGTTCCGCATCTCGTCGCCTCCGTGCGCGCCGCGGGCAACACGGAGCCGAAGCTCGTCGCGTCGGCGCAGGGCGCGCGCGATCCGCATCTCACGCGCGAAATCGCGGAAGTGATCGTCAGCGGCCTTTCGTATTCGCATCGCGCGGGCACCGCACGGCTTGCATGCGAGCAGGTGTTCGACGCGAAGACCTGCCGCGACATCGACTGGCTCGCCGGCAAGACCGGCACGCCGACGTTCCCGAACGATGACTTGACGCTCGACGACCTCGCGCGGTTGTGCCGGAACGACGCTCGCGCTCGCGAAGCTGCGACGGGCGCGCGGGCCCGGGAAATGGCCGCGACCTGCGGCGCGCTGCGCCCGTACAAGTGGTACGTCGCAACGTACCGCACCGATCCATCCAGCCCGCGATGGACGAAAGCCATCGCCGTGCTCACCGAGCGCAACTGGCTCGTCGATTCCGGGCGCATCCACGGCGCCGGCGACCAGGGTCCCAATCCCGCTGCCGAGATCGGGATGCAGGTGGCGGGGCGCCACGTCGGCAAGATCGGCGCCGCGCCATGAGCCCGAAGGGCCGCCCCGAGGGCGAATCAGACCCGAAGCACGTAGTGCGGAGGGTAGTCCAGTGACCGCGAAGGCCGCGAGAAGTGCTGTTCCCCTGACGTGGACGTTCGACGGCATGTTCGTGCAGTGCCTGGCGGACACCGAGGACACGCTGCGCCGCGCGATCGTGCAGGTCGGCGACGTCTCGCGCGTGCTCGTCGCACTCACCGTGTGCCTGCCGGCGCTGCGCGCGCGCATCGAGGCCGGCGATCGGGTGCAGCCGGCGTGGGGCGAGTTCCTCGCCCGCCTCGCATCGCGTTATGGATTGCCTTCGCCGCCGCGCCTTCGCTACTCGAAGGACGCAGGTCCCCTCATCGCGCTCGTCGTCGCTTACAGAAGCTAGGACCTCTCCATGTCGCTCAAGACCTTCCTCCTCGGCCGCATGAACCGCGCATTCGGCCGCCCGGACCTGCCGCCGTACGAGACCGCCTCCCATACCGTCGGCGATGCGACCGTCGCGTTACAGGATGCGGTGTACGGAAGGCCCGCCGCGCGGCCGCGCGCGAGCGTCGGCCTCGAGCACCTCGGCGCCTATCGCCCGCTCGTGGCGGCGATACGCGAGGAGCTCGAGCGCTTCGTCGCGACCGACCTGCGGCTGCATCTCGCGATCGCGGAACGAGACCGCTACGTGCTGACGTCGATCGCGATCGAGAGCATCGGTCCCGACGAGACGCGCACGCTGCTTGCGCGCTTCGTGCGCGAGTTCGCGCCCGAGCAGGTGAAGCAATACCTCGCCCGCGAGATCATCGCGCGACTGCCCAATGCGAGCGCGATCGACCTGTCGCAATTCGCCGGCCTCGAAATGGCCGGCGCGGCGAGCGCCGCCGCACGCAGCGATTACGAGGATCTCTTAGACGAGCTTCGCAGCGACGAGCCGGAGGTCGCGAAGCCTTATGAAGTGACGCTCGCCGGTCGCTGGTCGGATGCGCCGTCGCTGCCGCAGGCTGCACCCGCGAAGCGGCCGCCGCCGGGCATGGCGCCCACGCCGCTCGCCGGGGGACGAGGCGTGGATGTGGTGCTCGAGGACGCGCAAGGACCGCGGCGCGTCGCATTGTCGTCGGTCGTCCCCGGGCGCCGGTACACGGTCGGCAAGGACGACGGTTGCGACATCGTCGTCGACGGCGTGTACGCGAGCCGCCGTCACTGCGAGGTGTGGCTCGACAAGGGCGCGTGGTGGGTGACCGATTGCGGCTCGACGAACGGAATTCGCGTCGAGCCTGCAACGGATGGCCCGGCGACGGCGCCGAAGCTCGTCAGCGAGCGCGGCGACGGCAAGCCGCTGCCGCTGGATGCGGGATTGCGCGTCGTGCTCTCCGCGTCGGGGCAGGGGACCGCCGCTCAATATCCGCGCTTTGCGCTGCAGGCAACCGATGCGGCGCCGCGCGCGAGCGCGACACCCGTGACGCCCATCGTCGTGGCGACGCGGCCGCGCACCGCGTTCGTGATCGAGGCCCGCATGGCGTCCGGCGACAGGACGGTGGAGATCCCGGCGGAGCTGCCGTTTCGCATCGGCCGATCGCGCGCGCAGTCGCTCGTCGTCGACTGGGCCCACGAGAGCGTCTCGGGACATCACGCGGACGTGACGGCTGTCGAGGAAGCAGGCGTGCGGGTGCGCGTGCACGGCGACAACGGCGTGCGCGTGCAGGGCGGCGCGCGTCACGCGCCGGGCAGCGAATTCGCGTGGCTCGACGGCGAAACGCTCGTGCTCGGGGGCGGCGAGGATGGGGAGCCCGCGTGCACGCTGACGCTGGCGCGTGCGTCATGACGAGCGTCGTCACGCCGAGTGATTCGGCATCCGCGCACCGCGGACGAAGCCGCGTGATGGCCACGCTCGGCGCGGACGTCGCGCGCGCCTGGTCGCGATTGTCGATCGCGACCGCGTCGGGCGTCGGCTCGCATCATCGCGTCAACGAGGACAGCCACAGCCCGCTGGACGGCATTGCGCCCGTGTACCTGGTGGCCGACGGCGTTGGCGGTGGCGCCATGGCATCGTGGGCGAGCCGTCATCTCGTGACGTCGGTGCATCGCAGGCTGGAGCGTCGGCGCGCCGACGCCGCGACACTGTCCAAGGCGCTGCTCGACGCCGACCGCGAGATCGCGCGCGGCATCGCGCATCGCAGCGGCGCGTCCGGCGCGGCGACGGTCGTCGCGTGTGCGGCGGTCGATCTCCTGCGCGCGTCGTGGCTCGTCGCGTGGGTCGGCGATTGCCGTGCGTACGTGCTCGATCGCAATGGCAAAGCTGCGCCCGTCACGCGCGACGACACGTATCGCAATCTCGACGAAGTGCCGCCGCCGGGTGGTTCGCCCGACGATCCGGCACGCATGATCGGCAACGGCGCCGTGAGCGCACCGAACGTCGTGCGCGTTCAACTCGGCTGGGACGAGATGCTCGTGCTCGCGAGCGACGGCGTGCACAAGTTCGTCGACGCTGCGGCGGTCGCGCGTTACCTGCGCGACGACGCGCCGCTCGCCCGCCGCTGCCAGCGCATCGTGGACGCCGCGCGCAGCAACGGCAGCGAGGACGACGCCACCGTCCTCGTCGTGCATCGAAGGCGCGAGCCGCGGGCGACGCTTGCGCGCCACGCGATCGCCGCGATTCTCGTCGCGGCGGCCCTGACGTTCGGTGTCATGCATTGGCTGTCGCCCGCGGCCGAAGCGCCGCGGACGACGATGGAGGTTGCGCAATGACGAGAGACCAGATCGACCGCGTCTTCGGACGGGATCGCCTCAAGATGGTGACCGGCGATCACGTGGAGGTGTTTCGCGAAGCGGCCAGCGATGGCAGCCGCCGCCGTTACACCAAGCGCTTCCTCGACACGCGCGACGGGGACTTCGGGCAGTGGACCGAGCGCGAATGGCGCATCCTCGCACGTCTCATCGGGCATGGCATCGACTGCGTCCCCGAGGTCGTGCAATTCGACCGCGGCGCGCAGGGCGGCCCGCAGATCGTGCAGACGTACGACGCCGGCGCGACGGTGGACCAATGGGCGACGATTCTCCCGGTCGAGCGCGACGGCCAGGTGCTGCGGCACGTGTTCGAGGATTGCGCGCACTGGTGGGCGCTTGCGCATCACTGCCTGCGCGCGCTGTCCGCGATCCACGAGCTGTCCGTCGTGCACCTCGACATCAAGGGCGACAACGTCTGCATTCCGGTGTCGCCGGGGACGTTCGATCCGAACGCGCGCGGCGCGCGATTGTCGCCGCGCTTCGAGTCCCTCGCGCTCATCGACTTCGCGTTCTCGCTGATCTCGCGCGAGCGCCTCGCCACGGCGCTCCCGATCGGATGGCAGACGGAATACGACTACCAGTCGCCGCGGCTCCTGCAGGCGCTCGAGGCCGGCCGGCGCGGCGACCTGCAGCCCACGCGCGAGCTCGACTGGCGCTGCGACGCCTACAGCCTTGCCGCGATGCTGCGTCGCTACATGCCGGCGGAGGACTGCCTGTACGACGCGGCGACGGGCTGGTCGTCCGACCACGCCTCGGCCGCCAAGGACCTGATACTCGCGCTGCGCGACGCGCACGACCGCGACGGCACGCAGGCGCGGCCGTACCCGGCGCTGATGGCGATGACCGCGGCGCGCCTCGCGGAGCCTGCCATGGCGCAGTCGTTGGCGGCCGGTTGGTGTCTCGCACGCGATCGCGTCGTCACTCCCGTTGCTGCTTCGCCCATCACGCCGCTCACGCGCCTCGCGCCGTCGCTGCGCGTGATGCTGTCGCCGCGCGCCGCGCCTGTGCATGCAGCACCGGACGTCGCGCCGCCCGCGGTGGTGCGCCGGCGGCCGCCGGCGCCCCCACCGGTGACGACGAAGCGGCATCGCGCGCTCGTCGGCGCGGCGCTCGTGGTGCTCGTGTCGGCGGGCGTCGCTGCGATGGTGGCGCCGACCCTCCTGTCGCGTGTCGACTGGCCCGGCGACGATGTCGCCGCGCCACCGCCGGTCGCGCGCGAGGAGGCGGCGTCCAGGGCCGATCCGCCGGCGCCCGAGACGGCGCCGGCTGGGCCAGCCGTTGCCGATGCGGCGCCGACGCCGGTATCGCCGCCCGTCGCGAGCGCTTCGCCAGGCGCACCCGCGTCACGCGCCCCAACGCGCGCCGCGCGACCCGCGGAGCCGGCGCGTGCGCTTTCGGCGCCTGCGGCCGCTGCCACCTCGAAGGTCGCGGCAGCGCGGCCTCCGGTGAAGATCGCGATGCAGCAGGCGCCCGCGCGCATCCGGTTCCACCAGGAGGCGCCGTCGGCGGGCTCCGTGACGGCTTCCTCCCCGCCTGCGCCGGCGCAGGAGGCGGTCACGGCACCGCTCGCCGCGGCGATTGCGGCGCCAGCGCCCGAGCCCGCGCCCAAGTTGGTCGCGCCGCCCCCCGCGCAAGTTGCGCAGCCGGCGCCGCGAACCGCTTCGCCCGCCGCCGACGTCCGCGGCCTGCTCACCATGCTCTTCGATCTCGGGCGCCGCGATCGCGGTCGTGCCCCGATCGAGGAACGTGTGGTCGCAAGCAATAACGTGCCGCGCGTGCAGCCCGAGCCTGCGCCGGTCGAGCCCGCGCCCGCCGCCCGGCCGGAGCCTGCCCCGGCAGCGCCACCGCCGCCGCTCGCCGCCCGTGAGCCCGCGCCGCCTGCGGTGCGTGAGCCCGCGCCGCGTGCATCGCCGCCCGCGCCCGATGCGGATCTCGCGGCACAGGCGCGACGCCTGCTTGCCGATTCCATCCCGTACTCGGCCGCGCGTGCGCAGGGCGAGCTTTCACGCGTCATGTGGATCGCCGCCAACTCGTCGCGTCCCGGCCAGGAGCGCGCGGTCGTGGATGCCGTGCGCCAGTCGTGGTCGAGCTACCAGGTCGTGACGTCGGCCTCGACCATCGCGCCTGCCGTCGGGCGCCAGCTCGGCGAGGATGCACGCCACGCGTATCTCGTCGACCGCGACATGTCGCGCGCGTTCGACCTGCAGATGCGCGCGTTCGGCGCCAACCCGCGCGATCCCGAAGTTGCCGGCAATCTCGCGTTCCTGCTGTTGAAGGTGCAGCCCTCGCAGGCCGAGTCGGCACGCCAGCTTGCCATTCACGCCATCGCCCTCGCGGCGGCGCAGCGCACCGGGCGTTCCGACGACTGGACGACGCTCGCGATCGCGAACGCACTGACGGGACGCGACACCGACGCGACCAACGCGCTGTACGTCGCGGTCGCACTCTCGCGCAATCTCGACGCGAGCTGCAAGGCGGCGGTCTCTGCCGTCGACGCGCACGGCGAGCGCATGTCCGCGCCCGTTTCCGCGATGATGGCGCGCATCCGCGACCAGGGCCGCGAGCGGGAGTCGACGTCGTGCGCAATGCCCGCGCGATACGTCAACGCGCGGACGTACTACTAGGAATGCAGAAATGCGAAACGCCCCGGCAAGCCGGGGCGTTTGCGCATGGTACCGACCGACGGGTTAGCGTGCGGTGCCGCGGCGGAACAGGTTCACGATCGCGAGCAGCACGACGGCGCCTACGAACGAGACGATCAGGCCGGAGATGCTGAAGTCGTTCTGGTTGATCGTTCCCGTGCCGAACAGCGGCGCGATCACGAAGCCGGCAAGAAGCGCGCCGACGATGCCGACGATGACGTTCAGCAGGATGCCTTGCTGCGCATCCGTGCGCATGACGATGCTGGCGAGCCAACCAATGACGCCACCGACGACGAGCCAAATGATGAGGTTCATGACGTAGTTCCTTTTCGCGAGATTAAGTTTGCACGCGGCCGGAAGGTCCGATGCGTGAACGGGCCCATGATTCCGCGAGGGGGCATGGTCCGCATATAGGCGCTTCCTTCAATTGCACGTAGGACAAAATCCACCGGATCCGGCGTTCCCCATAGGGAGCGGGGGGCCGTGATATCGTCGCCGCGCAATGGCCGACCTCGTCGTCGCGCGTCCCGAAGGGCTGTACTGTCCGCCGGGCGGCTTCTTCATCGATCCGTGGCGGCCCGTCGAGCGGGCGGTGATCACGCACGCACACGGCGACCACGCGCGCGCGGGCCACGGCCGCTATCTTTCCTCCCGCGCCTCGACCCCGGTCATGCGCGTGCGCCTCCCCGGCATCAGCCTCACCACCCTCGAGTACGGAGAGACGCTTCGTCACGAGGGCGTGACCCTGAGCCTCCATCCGGCCGGTCACGTGCTCGGCTCCTCGCAGCTGCGAATCGAGCATCGCGGGGAAGTGTGGGTCGCCTCCGGCGATTACTTCGCCGCGGGTGAGCGCGACGATCCGCGCGAGCACAACCGTACCTGCACGCCCTTGGAGCCAGTCGCGTGCCACTGCTTCATCACGGAATCGACGTTCGGCTTGCCGATCTATCGCTGGGCGCCGCAGGACGACGTGTTCGCGGCGATCGACGCGTGGTGGCGGGACAACGCAGGCAACGGCCGCGCGAGCGTCCTGTACGCGTACGCGCTGGGCAAGGCGCAGCGCGTCATGGCGGGCGTGGATCGTTCGATCGGACCGATCGTCGTGCACGGCGCCGTCGACACCGTCACGCGCGCGTACCGTGAAGCGGGTATCGCGCTGCCCGACACGGCGCTCGTTACGGAGCTCGACGACCCGTCGCTCGTGCGGCGTTGCCTCGTGATCGCGCCGCCATCGGCACAGCGCTCGCCATGGCTGCGACGGTTCGGCGACATGAGCGACGCCTTCGCAAGCGGATGGATGCAGGTGCGCGGCGCGCGCCGGCGCCGTTCCGTCGACCGCGGCTTCGTATTGAGCGATCACGCCGACTGGCCCGGCCTTTTGCGCGTCATCGCCGCCACGGGCGCTTCGCGCGTCATCGTCACGCACGGCTTCGAGTCCGCGATGGTCCGGTGGCTCGGCGAGCACGGGTACGACGCCGGCGCCTTCGCAACCGAGTACGGCGACCTCGACGACGATGCGCCCGTGGCAACATGAAGCGCTTCGCGGCGCTGTACGCCGAGCTCGACGCGACGACCGCGACCAACGCGAAAGTCGACGCCCTGACGCGGTACTTCCGCGACGCGCGCGAGGAGGACGCCGCGTGGGCGGTCTACTTCCTCGCGGGCGGCAAGCCGCGGCAGGTCGTGCCCACGTCCCTGATGCACGCGCTCGCGTGCGAGCGCGCCGGCATCGACCCGTGGCTCTTCGACGTGTCGTACGAGGCCGTGGGCGACTTCGCGGAGACCGTCGCGCACGTGCTGCCGCCTCCGTCGGGAGTAAGCGACCTCGGCCTCGCCGCCTGGGTGACCGAGCGCCTGCTGCCGTTGCGCGGCGCCGATGCCGCCACGCAGCGCACGCGGATCGCGCAATACTGGGACGAGCTCGGCCGCAACGAGCGCTTCCTCATGAACAAGCTCATCACCGGCGAATTGCGCGTCGGTGTCAGCAAGCTCCTCGTGCAACGCGCGCTGGCGGCGGCGTTCGACGTCGATCCCAAGCGCGTGGCGCAACGCATGATGGGCTACACCGATGCGCGCGCGACACCCGGCGCCGCGCGTTTCCGCGCGCTGGTGTCAGCCAGCGAAGCGGACGGCAACACTGGCCAGCCGTATCCGTTCTTCCTCGCCCATCCGCTCGACGTGCGTGAGGCGGAGCTCGATGCGCGCCTCGGTTCGACCGGCGACTGGATCGTAGAGTGGAAATACGACGGCATTCGCGCGCAGGTCGTCAAGCGCGCAGGGCAAGTGTGGATCTGGTCGCGCGGCGAGGAGCTCGTGACCGAGCGGTTTCCCGAGATTGTGTCCGCCGCGGCGGCGCTGCCGGATGGAACGGTGCTCGACGGCGAGATCGTGGCCTGGAAGGACGAGCGCGTGGCGCCGTTCGCGCTCCTGCAGCAACGCATCGGGCGCAAGGCGTTGACGGCGAGCGTGCTCGCGCAAGCGCCGGTCGCGTACGTCGCGTACGACCTGCTCGAGCTCGATGGCAGCGACCTGCGCGAGCGAACGCTCGCCGAGCGGCGCGAATCGCTCGCGTCGGCGCTCGCACGTCATCCGCGAATCCACCTCTCGCCCATCGAGTTCTCGAGCGACTGGGCGGGTTATGCACGACTGCGCGCAACGTCGCGGGCGCGAGGAGTGGAGGGCTTCATGCTGAAGCACCGTCAGTCGCGATACGGCATCGGGCGTCGCAAGGAGGAGGAGGGCGCCGCATGGTGGAAGTGGAAGATCGAGCCTTACGCGGTCGACGCGGTGCTCGTATACGCGCAGCCGGGCAGCGGCCGGCGTGCGAGCCTGTACACCGATTACACGTTCGCCGTCTGGAACCGCGCGCCCCGCGACGCGGGCGAGGCGCAGGCGGTGCTCGCCGCAATGGCCCGCGGCGAAGCGCTTGCCGCGGATGCGCTGGCGCTGGTGCCGTTTGCCAAGGCGTACTCGGGACTGACCGACGACGAGATTCGCGACGTCGATCGCGTCGTGCGACGCACGACCGTGGCTAAGTTCGGGCCGGTCAGGAGCCTTGCGCCGACGCTCGTGTGCGAGATCGGATTCGAGGGCATCGCGCGCAGCGCGCGTCACAAGAGCGGCGTCGCCGTCCGCTTCCCGCGCATCCTGCGGCTGCGTCCCGACAAGCCGTTGCACGAAGCGGATACGCTCGCGGCGCTCGAGTCGCTGCTGCGTGCAGAAGGTAGCGAAGGCGCGTCCGGCGCAAGCTGACACTTTCGGTAGTTCTTCCAACGCGCGAGCGCAGCGCTTGCGCGGTCCGCCCGCGTAGCGCGCGCATGTCGTTGATGACGCAGGGGTTCGGCGCTGGCACATCCTGTGCAAGCTTGTTGGAAGCAACAACCGTCCAACTCATCGAAAGGAAGTGTCATGAAAACTGCTGCTGCTGTGCTGTTGGCGGCCCTGATGGGCATGCTCGCGGGCTGCAATACCGTCGAAGGCGCCGGCAAGGACGTGAAGGCCGGTGGCGCCGCTGTCGAACGTGCCGCCGACAAGGCGAAGCCGAACTAAGTCATCTCGCGAAGCGTGCGAGGTTCCCGTGGGCGACGATGCCGCCGGTGACCTCGTGCGCGGCGCGCTGGCGCGCGCTCGAACGCGCCAGCCCGTGAGGACGCTGAACGACCGGTTCCGCAGCTTTGCGGGACACGCGGGCAACGCGCTGGGATCGCCGTGGGCGTTCCTGGGCGCGATCCTGTTTGTCGCGGGCTGGGCCGCGAGCGGTCCCTACTTCGCGTACTCGAACACGTGGCAACTGGTCATCAACACCTCCACGACCATCGCCACGTTCCTCATGGTGTTCCTGCTGCAGAGCACGCAGAACCGCGACACCAAGGCCATCAACATCAAGCTCGACGAGCTGTTGCGCGCGATCGAAGGCGCACGGACGGGGCTCGCGGATCTCGGCGACCTGACGGACGCGGAAATCGACAAGATCGAGCGGGAGCTCGTCAGCATCGCGCGAAAGTCGGGTCTCGATCCGGTGCGACTCGGCGACGAACTGCGCGCCGAGCACAGCGCGCTGCGCCGCAAGCGGCGTTCCCGGCGGAAATAGCCGCGACCGCTAGTGCGCGTGGCGGCGGTGACGAAAACGCCTGACCGCGTTGAAGAAGGTGCGCGCCTCGCTCGAGGCGCCGATGCGCAGCGCAGTCGCGGCGATGCCGGCGATGGCCGCCATCAGGTTCCTGCCGCGCCCGCGCGATGCGCCATTGGCGGAGTGCACGGGGACGTACTGCACGGGTGCCGCTTGATATGTCGGCCGGGGACGGCCCACACGGGATATCGCGTAACCGGCAGCCAGTCCGCCCGCCACCGCGACCACGGGCCAGGAGCGGACGGCCTTGCCGGCGACCGTCGAGAGCTCGCGCTTCACGTCATCGTACCGGTGCGCGAGGATCTCGCGTCGCTTGTCGATGCGATCCTCGACCGCCTTGATCTCGTCGCTCGTCGACATCAGGACACCTCCGACTTGGCTTCGTCCACCGTCCGGCGGAATTGGCGCAGCGTCGCGGCGAAAGCGAGCTCGCCCGTCTGGCTCTTGATCCAGAACACGAGCCCGCCCGCGACGACCAGATTGACCACGCCGGCGATGACGAGTGCAAGCGGCCAGCTCACGCCGTTGTCCGTCGCCCACACGATGGCGCTCGCGACGAACGCGAGCCATGCCGTGACGGCGAGTATGGAGACGACCACCGCCGCCGTGAGTATCTTGGTGATGCCGACCGCCGCGCGATGCGCGTCGAGTGCGGCAAGCTCGAGGTGATCGCGCGCGAGGCTGCCTGCGTCGCGTACGAGCGCCGTGATGCGATGCGCGAGCGACGGCGATGACTTGACGGCAGCCGCGCGTTCGAAGGTCGTGGCCATGGAGATGGACCGGAATGGCGAGTCGATGATGCGTCGAGGGTACGGTGGCGCCGCGTGGCGGTGCCATAGGCGGCGCGCGCATGCGTGCGTCGCCGGCGTTCCTACAACGCCTTACGGCGCGGCCGCCTTCGCCGCGCGCTCGGTCACGGCGTTGCGCAAGGCATCGAAATCCTTTGCCTTGTCGAAGAAGTAATCGGCCCCGAGCGCCATCGTGCGCTCGCGATACTGGCGAAATCCGTAGTTGGTGAAGATCATCGCGACGCGCTCGTCCTGCCCGCGCAGTCCCTGCATCGCCTTGAGGACGCCGAGCCCCGTGCCCACGCGCAGCTGCAGGTCGAGGATCAGCACGTCCCACGGTTCCTGCGCAATCAGGCGGACCGCGTCGCCCTCGGTGTCGGCCGCGAATGCGATCTCGACGTTCGGTATTTCGCCCAACATCTCCGCGAGGCGCGCCCGAATGCGCTCCGAATCATCGACCAATGCGACCCGCAACCGTGGCATGAACTCTCCGGCGCTGCGCTGGCGAGTCGCGCGGGCAACGCGCGGCAACGATAGCAAGCCCGAGGGGCCGGTGGCTGTAGGACGCATGCCTACGCGCCATGTCGGAGAAGGGCAGGTTGCGCGTACTACACACCCCGCGCGGCCAACCGTTCTACTATTTCGCAGGGACGGCCACGACGACCATGACGAACGCATTTTTTTCCATTCACGCGCAGGGCATGGTGCGCATCGCCGCGTGCACGCCGCGAATCGCCGTCGGCGATCCTGCCGCCAACGCCCGCGAGACCCTCGAGCTCCTGCGCGAGGGCGCCGCGCGCGACGTCGATCTCATGCTGTTCCCCGAGCTCGGGCTCTCGGCGTACGCCATCGACGACCTGTTCCTGCAGGACGCGCTGCTCGACGCCGTCGACGCGGGCGTCGCCGAGCTCGCCGCGGCTTCCCGCAATCTCGCCAGCACGTTCGTCGTTGGCGCCCCGCTGCGGCACAACCAGCGGCTCTACAACTGCGCCGTGGTGATCTCGAAGGGCCGCATCGCGGGCGTCGTGCCCAAGTCGTTCCTTCCCAATTACCGCGAGTACTACGAGCACCGCTGGTTCGCGCCGGGCGCCGGCATCGTGGGCCGCACGATCGCGCTCGCGGGCCAGTCGGCGCCGTTCGGCACCGACCTCGTCTTCGCGGCCAGTGGAGTGCCCGACTTCGTGTTCCACGTCGAGATCTGCGAGGACGTGTGGGCGCCGGCGCCGCCTTCCACCCTCGGCGCGCTGGCCGGCGCGACGATCCTGCTCAACCTGTCGGCGTCGAACGTCGTGATCGGCAAGGCCGCCGACCGCGCCATGCTGTGCGCATCGCAATCCATGCGCTGCCAGGCGGCGTACGTGTACTCCGCGGCCGGCCCCGGCGAGAGCACGACGGACCTCGCCTGGGACGGGCAGGCGACGATCCACGAGCTCGGCGCGCAGCTTGCTGCAACCGCGCGCTTCCCGATGTCGCGGCAAATGGCGATCGCAGACGTCGACGTGCAGCGCATTCGCCTCGAGCGGCTGCGCACGCCGACCTTCCACGCGGCCGCGACGGCGGCGAACCACCCCGAGGCGACGTTCCGGCGCGTGGAGTTCGAGCACGAGCCCCACATGCGCGACGTCGGGCTGGTGCGCACCATCGACCGCTTTCCCTTCGTTCCCGACGACCCCGAAAAGCTCGACCTCGATTGCTACGAGGCGTTCAACATCCAGCTCCAGGGGTTGCGCAAGCGCCTCGAAGTCACCAACGGCGAGCGCGTCGTCATCGGCGTGTCGGGAGGGCTCGATTCCACGCACGCGCTGATCGTCGCCGCGCGCACCTTCGATGCACTGAAGATTCCGCGCGCGAACATCCTCGGCTTCACGATGCCCGGCTTCGCGACCTCGGACAAGACCAAGTCCAACGCCTGGGCGCTCATGAAAGCGCTCGGCGTGACGGCCGAGGAGATCGACATCAAGCCCGCAGCGCGGCAGATGCTCGCGGACATCGGGCACCCGTACGCGCGCGGCGAGGCGGTGTACGACGTCACCTTCGAGAACGTGCAGGCGGGCCTGCGCACGGACTACCTCTTCCGCATCGCGAACCAGCGCAAGGCGTTCGTGCTCGGCACCGGCGACCTGTCCGAGCTCGCGCTCGGCTGGTGCACCTACGGCGTCGGCGACCACATGAGCCATTACAACGTGAACGGGTCGCTCGCCAAGACGCTGATCCAGTACCTCATGCGCTGGGTCGCCCGAAGCGGCCAGTTCGACGAGGCGACGGCGCGCGTGATCCTGTCGATCGTCGACACGGAGATCTCGCCCGAGCTCGTGCCCGCGGACGCGAAGGGCGCGATCCAGAGCACGCAGTCGGTCGTCGGCCCGTACGAGCTGCAGGACTTTCACCTGTACTACATCACGCGCTACGGGCTTCCGCCGTCGAAGGTCGCGTTCCTCGCGTGGCATGCATGGCGCGACGCCACACAAGGCCCGTGGCCGCCGCAGTTTCCCGACGCCGCGAGGCACGGCTACGATCTCGCCACCGTGCGCAAGTGGCTGCGCGTGTTCCTCGTGCGCTTCTTCGCCATGAGCCAGTTCAAGCGCTCGGCACTGCCGAACAGCCCCAAGGTCGTGTCCGGCGGCAGCCTCTCGCCGCGCGGCGACTGGCGCGCGCCGTCCGACGGCAACGCCAACGTATGGCTCGCGGAGCTCGATGCGAAGGTGCCGCAGACCGAATCATGAAGCGCCGTGCGGTGTTGTTGCTGATCGACTTCTTCAACCCGCGCGGCTTCGAGGGCGGCACGCTCTCGCCCGCCACGGTGCGCGCCGCGCAGCGCACCGCGAAGCTCAAGGCGCGGCTGCGAAAGATCGGCGTGCCGGCCGTGTACGCCAACGACAATTTCGGCCGGTGGGAGAGCGAGTTCTCGTCGCTCGTGCAGACGTGCCGCGGCATCGAGGGCGACGTGGGCACCGTTGCGCAGTTGCTCGCGCCGGAGCGCGGCGATCGTTCGGTGCTGAAGCCCCGGCACTCCGCGTTCTACGAAACGCCGCTCGAGTACCTGCTGGCGTCGCTCGGGGCCGACAGCGTCGTCCTGACGGGCGTGGCGGCGGACTCCTGCATCATGTTCACCGCGCACGATGCGTACTTGCGCAAGCTGGCCATGTGGGTGCCGTCGGATTGCGTAGCGTCGAGCGCGCCTGCCTACACGCGCGCAGCACTCGGGCACATGAAGCGCATTCTCAAGGCGTCGATTGCGCCATCGACGTCCGCGTTGCCCGCGTTCCTTCGCCGGTGACGGTCGCGCGCTGGTAGGTCCCGAGCAGCGGCAGGTGATCCGATGCGACGCGCGCCAGCGCGCTGCGATGCGCTCGCAGCGATTGCAACGCGCTTGCCGGATGCGCCCAGATGCGGTCGAGCTTCAGCACGGGGCCGCGTGCGGGAAACGTCGCCGGCGTGCGCGCCGCCGCGAACTTCCTGTGCAGCCAACGCAGCGGGCGGCCCCAGAGGTACCACTCGTTGAGATCGCCCATCACCACGCAGGCGCCGAGCGGGCCGGGCTCGAGCGCTGCGAGAAGCCGCTGCACCTGCTTGCGCCGCTCCGATGGACGCAAGCCGAGGTGCGTCGCCACGACGCGGATCTCGCCCTGGTCGCATGCAATGTGCGCGTCGATCGCGTTGCGCGGCTCGTGGTGCGCGATCGTCAGGTCGATGCTCGCGCTGCGCGCGACGGGAAATCGGGACAGCAGGGCGTTGCCGTAGTCGGCATTGCGGCGGGTGAGCGTGCGCCCCGCGACGACGTGGAAACCCAGTTCGTCGCGCACCGCGCGCAGCAGCCCGTCCTCGAGGCCGAGCGGTGCGACCTCCTGCAGCGCCACGACGTCGGCGTCGAGCTCGTGCAGCACGGCCAGGATCCGCGCGATGTCATGGCGCCCGTCGCGGCCGATCGCGCCGTGGATGTTCCACGTGGCGAGCCGGATGGGTGCCACGTCAGCCTGGTGCGGGCTCGAGCTTGCGCCGCAATCCCCAGGCGACCGCGACGATCGCCGCGAGCACCAGCACGAGCGTGGCGAGCGTGCGCGCGCTCGGCGCCACGACGGCCGCGATCGCGCGGTCCACGAACGCCGACGTGAGGACGAGTCCCGGCAGCAGGCCGAGCGCGGTGCCGAGGAGGAAGTCGCGCCAGCGGATGCGCGACGCACCTGCGACGATGTTGACGATGGTGTACGGCGCAACGGGCAGCAGGCGCACGAGCAGCACCGCAAGCAGCCCGCGCCTGCGCAGGCGCGCGGACAACGCGCCCAGGCGCGGCCCGGCGATGTTGCGAACGAGCCCGCGGCGCACGCCGCGGCCGGCGGCGAAGGTCGCAGCACCGCTCGCGAGCGCCCCCGCAAGGCTCAACGGCACCGCGACCCACGGGCTGTACAGCGCTGCCGTGATGGCGATGAGGAGGGTGAGCGGGACGACCGCGAATCCGAGCACGACATAGGCCGCGACGATCGCCAGCGGTGCCCACGGGGCCGCACGCACGCGCTCGCCGATGTCGACGACGTTCTGCACGGTGACGATCTGCGAAAGCGATGTATGGCGCCAGGCGAGCGCGAGTCCGCCGAGGAGCAAGGCGCTCCCCGCGGCCACCAGCAGCCGCGTCAGCACGCGCCGGCGGCTGTTCGCTGCGGGCAGCAGGTCCGCCACGACGACGTCGGGGTCGAGCGGACCGTCGGGGTCGAGCACTTCGTGATCGGGAACCACGGCGTCGACCGCCGGATCGACGCGCGGCTCGATCGCCTCGAGGTGGCGCTGCGACTCGTCGCGAAGCGACTCGATCGTCTCGTGGAGCGAGCGTGACGACGAGCGAAGCACCGCTTCCTCCGGAACACCGAGGTGCTCGCTCATGAGG
>Ga0207691_10003090_pt1 | contig 16239 bp, 16 predicted proteins | sample KBSM13metaG_FD_184327 | JGI IMG/M metagenome (GOLD analysis project Ga0207691, IMG submission 184327) | Miscanthus rhizosphere microbial communities from Kellogg Biological Station, Michigan, USA - KBS M1-3 metaG (SPAdes) (version 2) | ecosystem: Host-associated > Plants > Roots > Rhizosphere >... | reverse complement strand
ATGGCATTGCTGACGAGCGGCGGCAGGCCCACCGCCTCGACGAGGATCTCCATCAGAACGAGGTTGCCGACGATCGAGATGAACCCGGTGGCGACGTTGAACCGAACCAATCGACCAAACGTGTGGGCCCCAGCGAAGCCTGCGAACCCTCTATCCCCCCACGTCCACCATTCGTGCCACACGAAGTTGTGCAACACCGCCGCCTCCACCGCGGCGGCGGTCGCTGACAGCCAGGGCCACCCGGCCAGCGAGGTCAGCGCCGATAGCGTCAGCAGCTGCAGCACGAATCCGAGGCATCCGACGATCACGAATTTCGAGATCATGCGGCCCGTCCTACGTCGTGACGCGGAAGCGGCTCGGCGCGATAGAGCGCCCGCGTATTGCGCAGCGACGAGAGCAGAAAGACCGCGACGAGCCCGGCGACGGCGATCACGCCGCTGACGTCGAGCAGCAGGTATCGCTGCCCGCCGATGTCGGAGAACGGATGGAGGAAGACGGCGACGGCGCCGATGGCGAGGAGAATCCGAAGCTCGGTTGGCCCGATGCCGGCGAACGACAGCCGGAAGACGTGGACCGTGTGCGTCGCGAGAAACGTTTCGGCCGACACGAGGTAGTAGGCAGCCAGCAGCGCGAGCGCGACGTGTGCGGTCATCAACCCGGAACAGGCCATGCCGCCGATCAGCACGGCCGTGCCGACGAGGTCGATGACGTGGTCCACGTAATAGCCGTAGCGCGGGCGCGGCTGGCGCCGGACGCGGGCGAGGGTGCCGTCCAGGCTGTCGCCGAACCAGTTCGCGGCCAACGCCAGGATGAAGGCGGCGACGTTCAACCACGACACTTGGAGGGTGGCAAAGGCCAGCCCAGCCGCGACCATCGACGACAAACCGAGCAGGGTCAGCTGATCTGAGGTCACCCACGTGGGCAGGCGGTGGGCAGTCGCCATCAGCAGCCGGCGTTCGGGGTTTGCGAGCAGGCTGCGGTGCTCGCGGGTATGTGTCTCCATACCCAGCTATGCGAAAAGACGGGACCGGCCGGCTCAGGGATTGCGCCCGCTGTAAGATGGGGCCAGGAGGCCCGCGATGGCAGAAACGGCCAAATGCGCCCACCCCGCCTGCACCTGTATGGTCGATAAAGGCGGCCCTCACGGGAAATACTGCAGCGAGCACTGCAAGGAGAAAGGACAGAGCATCGAGCTGCGGTGCGAATGCATGCACCCTGGCTGTCGTTGACCATGGACGTTTCGGAGCGGTACGAACAGCTGATCGCCTATCTCGATTCACAGCTGCCGCAGCCGGTGGACCGTCAGACGGTCGCCAATGGCGCCCTGCAGTTCACCGGTGGCGATCCCGCGCAGGTCGTCGTTCTCCTCACGGACACCAGCGTGGTCGTCTCGGAGTTCGCAGGGGTGTGGGAGACGCCGTTCAACTTCGCGGCGGCGCCGCGCCGGGTCGGCCTGGTCAAGTGGAAGCGATTGGCGGAGACGCCAATGCTGAACGCCCTGGCGGCGCTGATCAAGGGCGCGCGCGAGGCGCGGCTTTCACAGTTTCAGACGTGCCAGTACTGCTCCAGGCACACCGCGCCCGAGTGGCTCCACGACGATCATGTCTGTCAGGCGTGCGCCGACAATCAGCTCGGCGTCGTTCATTAAGAGATCTCCATCGGGACTTGGGGGCTCGGGCTCTCCGTCGGGGCTAGAGGCTAGCTGCGGTACTCGTAGCGCAGCCCTTTAGGGCTGCGTTCGCGACTCGAGCTCGTGCCAGCGCGCGTAGGCGTCGACGAGCTCCGCCTCGATTGCATCGACCCGCGCCAACGCGCCGCGGATGGCGTCGGGCGACTCCTTGTAGAACTCCGCGCCTCCCGTCCGCTCGTGAAGAGCGCGCTGCTCCGCCTCGAGCGCCTCGATGCGCGCCGGCAGTCCCTCCAGCTCGCGCTGCTCTTTGTACGAGAGCTTCCGCAGCCCCGCCCCGACGTCCGGCTTTCGGCTTCTGGCTTCTACCTTCTGACTTCTTACTTCTGACTTTGTACTTCTAACTTCCGACTGGCGAAGCCAGTCGGCGTATCCCCCGACGTACTCCTGGAGGTGTCCGCCCTCCTCGAACACGAGCGTGCTGGTCACGACGTTGTCCAGAAACGCGCGATCGTGGGACACCAGCAGCAACGTGCCCGGCCACTCGACGAGCTGCTCCTCGAGCAGTTCCAGCGTGTCGAGATCGAGGTCGTTGGTCGGCTCGTCGAGCACCAGGACGTTGGCCGCCCGCGTGAACAGCCGCGCCAGCAACAGACGATTGCGCTCGCCGCCGGACAATGCCTTGACCGGCGACCGGGCACGTTCGTCCGAAAAGAGGAAGTCGCGCAGGTACGCGTGGACGTGACGCGTCCGCCCGTTCGATGTCACGGTGTCGTTGCCCTCTCCGATCGTCTCGAACACCGTTCGCTCGGGATCGAGCTGCTCGCGCTGCTGGTCGTAGTACGCGATCTGCACGTTGGCGCCATGCCGGACCTCTCCGGTGTCCGGCGGGATCTCGCCGAGCAACAGGCGCAACAGCGTCGTCTTGCCGGCACCGTTCGGCCCGATGAGGCCGATGCGATCGCCTCTGATGATCCGCGTCGAGAAGTCCTTGATGACGGTCTTCCGGTTCTGCGGGCTTGGCGACGCCGCGTCGGCTTCTGCACTCGCGAAGCTCTTGGACACGCGGCTGGCTTCGAACACCAGCTTTCCGGATGCGTCCGCCTGTTCGACCCGGAGCTGGACGTTGCCCGCCTGCTCGCGGCGCGCCACCCGTTCCGCACGCATGGCGATCAGCGCGCGGACGCGTCCTTCGTTTCTCGTCCGCCGCGCCTTGATGCCTTGGCGCAGCCACGCCTCTTCCTCGGCCAGCTTCTTGTCGAACTTGTCGGCGAGCGCCGCCTCGTTGGCCAGCGTCTCTTCCTTTCGCCGCAGGTACGTCGCGTAGTCGCCGGGCCACGAGGTCAGCCGTCCGCGATCCAGCTCGACGATCCGCGTCGCCAGCCGCTGCAGGAACGCACGGTCGTGGGTGACGAACATGACGGCGCCGGCATACTCCGCCAGGAATGTCTCGAGCCACGTGATGGCCTCGATGTCGAGGTGATTCGTCGGCTCGTCGAGCAGCAGCAGGTCCGGTTGCCCCACGAGCGCGCGCGCCAGCAGCACACGCCGGCGCCAGCCTCCTGAAAGCGTGTCGACGATCGCGTCCGGTGGCAGCTCGAGACGCGACAGCACGAGATCCACCTGATGCTCGCGCCGCCACTCGTCGTCTTCCGCCAGATGATGGGTGTGTCCCTCGGCAACGACGTCGAAAACCGGGCGATCGGCGTTGAGCGGCACGTCCTGGTCGAGTCGCGCGATTTTCAGCGCCGGCTGACGCCAGACCGTGCCGGTATCCGGCTGCAGATCGCCGTTCACGATTCTGAGCAGCGTCGACTTGCCCGCGCCGTTGCGGCCGATCACGGAAACGCGCTCGCGCGGCTCGATCTGCAGCGCGACGCCGTCGAGGAGCGGTAGATGGCCGAATGCGATCGAAACCCGATCGAGCGAAACGAGAGGCACGCTGGAAAACGTACCACAGCGCCCTCGCGTTTCGCCCTGCCGGCGCGCTAGCGACGCGTCGAGGTCTTCGCGTTGCGCGGATCGTCGGCGGGGTTGACGTAGTTGAACTCGACGGGACCGGTCCCGTAGAGCACGATCGTCGACTCCACGGCGGTGTAGGCGAAGTGATTCATCTTTGCCGGCATCAGCGCGAAGCCGCCCGGCGGCAACGTGGTGTTGGTCGCCGCGCCTTTCATCACTTTGTCGCCCATGCCGAACGTGACGGCGCCAGAGGTGACGACCACGTGTTCATCGGTCGGGTGCGAATGCGCGGCGATGGTGTAGTTCGCCGGGAACTTCAGACGGACCGCGTAGGGCACCGCCTTGGTCGGATCGCCCGCCAGCACGGCGATCTGAGCGCCGGCCGGCACGAACGGCGGGGCTGGTCCCCATTGCGCGTCCTTCGGTGCCTGGATGACGTGAGAGTGGGTCTGGCCCTCGAGGCCGACGGTCGCGACGGCAATGACAATAGCGAGCAGTGTGGTCTTCATGTGATGCCTCCTGCGCCCTACGGTATCGAGATCAACTGCAATCCGCGTCCCACGGGCGGGTCATCACGCCAAATGGCCCGAACGGGCCAGAGTAGCCGGGCAGTCGATAGGCAGGAGTCGGGAGTGGCGTCGGGAATCGATCGTCAGGCCAACAGGCCCCGGCGGGCGGCCTGAGCCACGGCGGCGGCTCGAGACGAAACGCTCAGCTTGTTGAAGATGTTGGCTACGTGGCGGTGCACGGTGTGCTCGCTCAGGAACAGCCGCTCGGCGATCACCTGGTTGTTCAGACCGTCGGCGACCAGGCGCAACACCTCGATTTCGCGGGCGGACAGACCCGCGGGACCTGGCGACGGCTTCCCGGACGAGGCCGACAGCTCCTGCATCAGCGCCTTCGCGCGGGCGATCTCGAGCTCGGCGTGCAGTTCCATCAGCAGATCGAGGGCACGCTGCGCTTCGTCGATCGCGGCACCGACACGTCCCAGCTGTCCGAGCGCCCGGGCGAGCGCTATCCGCGCACGGGCCAGCTCGTACGGCGCGCCGCTGGCGAGGAACAGATCCACCGCGTCCTCGAGATGTCGTCGTGCGCCGTCCGCATCGCTCACGCCCAGCGCGGCGTGGCCCGCCGCCAGGCTCGCCACCGCTCGCAGCGGAACGGTCCCGACCACGCTGGCGATACCCTGAAGCTCGGCCAAGGCTGTTCTGGCGCCGTCGCCATCGCCCGCCGCGGCGAGGGCACGCACCAGCAGATCGAGTGCGACGACGCGGTTCGTTCGATTGTGACGGGGCACGCGACGGAGGTAGCGCTCGGCCGATTCCGCCGCCGCGCGCGCGTCGCCGCGATCGAACGCCAGCTCGGCGTGTCCGAGCGCCGCAAGGGGGTGATGCCCGGCCTGTTCGAACAGGCTGCTCGCCTCGACGAGCCTGCCCTGCCGTCGCCGCAGCTCGGCAAGCCGGACCAGGCCATCCGCCGTCATCGCAGGGCGCGTCGCGGCAAGCTCGCCGGTCGCCGCAGTGAGCTCCTGTTCCGCCTCGAGCCACGTCCCGCGCCACAAGCAGATCGACGCGTACTGCGTGCGGCAGACAGCAAACAGCGGCCGGAATCCCCATTTCTCGCAGAAGACCTTCAGGCGCGCGCACCATTGGGCTGCGCGATCGTAATCGCGCACGCGATCGCACGCGGCAATCAGGTAACACGACGCGAGACCGATGACGATCTGATCCGTCAGTTCGCCGGCGACGATCGCCGTATTGACCTCGTCGAGCAGGCGCATCCCTTCCGCGACCGCCCCCGACGCGACCAGCGCGAGGCCCTGCAGCGAACGTCCCAGCATCTCGTGGTCGATCGATCCGGCGGCGCGACCCACGCGGGTGGCTTCGGTCGCATGCCGGTGGGCACGATCCGGGTCGCCGTCTTCCGCCAGGGCCAGCTGACTCTCGCGCGATTCGAGCCACGCCAGTTCGGGAGACGCCGGCAGCCCGTCGAGCAGCCGCCGGGCGCGCTGCAGCCAACCGTTGGCGACCGCCGTTTCGCCACGAAACGCAGAGCAGTCCCAGGCGAGCCAGACCGCCAGACGCGCGGCCGAACGCCGGTCGTCCGCATCGAGGTACAACTTGTACGCCCGCTCGCGTGACGCGAACACCGCGTCGGCGTCGTCCAGCCACCAGGCCGCGAGCCCGAGGCCTTCGAGCGCCTCCGCGGTTTCGCCCTCGGCCAGCGCCGCTTCGAAGATGCGTCGCGCCTCGGGCCACGCGCCCGCGGCGAGACATTCTGCGCCTGTCATGCGCGCCGATTATACGGTCGCGCCATAATGACGCCATGAAACCGCCCGCCCGGAATCTCCGGCTCGTGCTCACGGTCGCGGGGGCCGCGGTCGCGATGGGACAGATGCTGTTCGCTCAGCCCCGCCTGACGCTCGACTATCCCGCGATGGCGAAGCGGCTGGTGGCGCAGCTCGCGCTGAAGCCCGGCGAGAAAGTGCTGTCGCTGGCGCAGGCGGGCATCATGGCGGATCTGCTGCCGCACCTGCGATACGAGGTGATGCGCGCCGGCGGCGTCGATCTCGGCGTGATCGAAATCCTGCCCGAACCAGTGCCGGAGGCGTTCGACGAAGCCGTCATCGCCAGAGGCGCTCGCGACTCGCGGGCGCACTACAAGGCGATGTTCCGCGATGTCGACGCCGCCATCATGATGCCGGGCGCCACGCCGGCGCATCCGGCCTACGCGGCGATGCAGGACTGGCTGAAAGACGACCTCACCGAGCATCGTGGGCGGCGCACCGTTCATTTTCACTGGGTGGAGAATGGCAGCGCCTACGCGATCGCCGGCCAGCCGCTGCCCATCCGTTCCGCGATCGATGCGCTCTACCAGCGTGCGCTGCTGCAGACCGACTATCGCGCGCTGGCGGAGGTCGAGCGGCGGTTCGCGGCGGCGCTCAGGACCGGCGAAGTGCGCATCACCTCGGGGGCCGGAACCGATCTGCGCTTTCGCGCGGGCAATCGGCCGGTGAACCTGCAGGACGGCGACGCGTCGCAGACACGCGCCGCGCAGGGCACAGTCTTGATCGACAAGGAAATCGAGCTGCCGGCTGGAGCAATCCGCGTCGCGCCGATCGAGGACTCGGTCGAAGGGGTGATCGCGTTTCCGCCGTCGCAGTGGGACGGCCGCCCGGTCGACGGGCTCAAGCTGCGTCTGTCCAAAGGCCGCGTGATCGAAGTGCACGCGACGTCCGGCCAGGAGGCGGTAGAAGCCGAGATGCGACGAGCCGGCGACGCGGGGCGCGCCTTTCGCGAGTTCGCGCTCGGATTCAATCCGCTCCTCGCCGTTCCCGGCCGCGCGCCGTGGATTCCCTATTACGGTTACGGCGCCGGCGTCGTCCGGTTGTCGCTCGGCGACAATTCCGAGCTCGGTGGAAGCGTCGTCTCGACAACCCCGGGGCCTGCCTACGTCCGCTGGAACTTCTTCACCGATCTGACGGTGACGGTTGGCAACACGACGTGGGTGCGCGCCGGAGCGCTTGCGAACCCGTAGAATGGACCTATGGCTGATGACTCAGGGCTGAAATCCTCCTACGAGCTGGCAATGGAGCGTCTCAAGAAGAAGGACGCCGACGCCGGCATCGAAGCGGTGAGCCTGACCGACGAGCAGAAGGCGGCCATCGGCGAGGCCCGCAACTTCTACGATTCCAAGATCGCCGAACAGGAAGTCTTGTATCAGTCGAAGATGCGAGCCACCTTCGACCCCGCCGAGCGTGAGACGCTGACTGAGATGTACCGCCGCGATCGCGAACGGCTCACCTCGGATCGCGACGCCAAGATCGAAAAGCTCAGAAGCGGCTGAGGAAGCGCCGGACGATATACTGCGGATATGCGAAACGCGATCGTGGTGGCGTCACTCTTCTTGTTGTCCGCCAGCGCGCTCGCCGAATCCGCAGCGGGAGTACGGTGGACCGCGCCCGAAGGATGGGCCAACGAGGGATCCCGCCCGATGCGGGCTGCGACCTATCGCATCGCGCCCGCTGCCGGCGACAAGGCGAGCGCCGAGTGCGGCGTGTACTTTTTCGGCGCCGGCCAGGGCGGCACGGTCGAAGCCAACCTGGAGCGGTGGAAGAGCCAGTTCAAGGACCCGAATGGAAAAGTCGCGCCCGCACAGATCGCCAAGCGGACAAGCCACGGCCTGACAATCACCACGATCGACACCGCCGGCGAGTACTCGGGAATGGGCGGTCCGATGGCCGCCTCCGCAGCGGTGCAGGGATATCGCCTGCTCGGGGCGATTGTCACAGCGTCCGGGGGGAACATCTTCGTCAAGCTGACCGGCCCGGCGAAGACAATCGCCGCGAACCAGCAGAAGTTCGAGCAGATGCTCGCCTCGTTCCAACCGGACAAGTGACCTTGCAGAGCGCTACTTAAGCTCCCGGATTCCAGCAGAAAAGTCTGACGACAGGAAGACTCCCCGGGCGAGTTCGCGCAGAACATACCGGGATTTCCCTGCAGTCCGGCTGGCAGACCGCTTGCTCGTTGTTGGACAGTCGCGCTTCCGGCGGCGATGAGCAGCCGGACATCTTCGGATCGAGACGATCGAGGAACATCAACCAGCGATTCCGTATCGGAATGCTGGCGTGGATGGTGCCGGCAGGCCTGCGCTGCCGGCCAGCGCGACGTCCAACCTCCCCGCCTCTTCCTCTACACTGACCCGATGAAACCCAACGACTTCCGGAAGATCGCGCTGCGCATGCAGGACGCCATCGAAGGCGAGCACATGGCCCACCCCGACTTCCGTGTCAACGGACGGATCTTTGCGACGCTGCACCCTGACGGCCGGCAGGGCATGGTGAAGCTGACACCGGATCAGCAGCGCGATTTCATCCACCAGCATCCAGCGACGTTCACGCCCGCCAGCGGCGCGTGGGGACGTCAAGGCTGCACGATGGTGCAACTGAGCGCGGTGGACGAGGAGGCGCTCGGTGAGGCGATGACGCTGGCGTGGCAGCTCGCGGTGACTGCCGGCAACGTTAAGCGAAAGAGAGTGAAGCGGAATCTGAGTCGGGGCTAGGGTCTGGGGGCTAGGAGCAGGTACCCCGAGTCCCGAGCCCCGGCCTGTCTTCTAACGCTGCCGACGGGGCTGCGGCGGCAGGTCGCGACGCATGTCGTCCGGGTCGTCCATCACCGGCGACGCGGCGAGCGCCTTCCAGTTGAACCGGCGATCGAATGGCTTGAGCGCCGCGTCCGGATCGAAGAGACGGCGCTCCGGCAGCTTCGCGTTGTACGGCGCTGGATCGGCGATCGGCGAGAAGGCGTCAATCGGCAACGAAGCCACGGCGTCGAACTGGTTGAGCGGAGGGAGACCCAGCACCAGGAAAAGAACTCTCATGATCGACCCGAAGCTCGCGAGCGTCGGCGACACGTAGCCGCGCCGGACGTGCGGACCGGCGAGCATCAGAATCGATCGATGCGCGTCGACGTGATCGCGACCGCCTTGCGGATCGTCTTCCGCGACAATCACCAGCATGTCGGGCCACCAGCGGCTGTGCGACAGCGTCTGCATGATGCGGCCGAGCGCGAGGTCGTTGTCCGCCATATAGGACTCGCGGAACGGGTAGCCGTCGGCGGGATGCGGCTCCGTGAGGTGATCCTGCGGCAGGACCATCGTCACGAGCTGTGGAAACGGCTCGCGGCCGCTCTCCCACCGCTCGCGCAGCTCCTGCTCGAAGACGTCGACCCGGTATTGATCCGGAATCGCCATGTTGAACGTCGGATAGAGACGCGACGTGCGATCGAAGAGCGGCTTCGGCAGCGGAAAGCTGACGCTCATCCGGATGCCGGTCTCCTTGAACATCTGTTGCTCGAGCGATGCCGGCATCTCGGTTCCGAACCCGAAGTTGTAGAACGAGACGCCGTGGCGCGTGAGGTGCTCCCAGAGCGCGCCGGCCTCGTTGTAGTCCTCGGGTAGAACGGTCGCGGCGGTGCCCGCCACGTAGCGCCGGCCCGGAGCCGTGCTGAACAGCCTGGCCTCGATCCGCGACCGCGCGTTCACCTCGACCCACTCGTTGGGATAGACGCCGACGACCCAGCGATGACCGGTGTTCGACTGATCGCTGTCGCAGTAGAAGTTGTTGAACAGCGTGAAGCGATCCGCGAGCGCCTGGTGATTCGGCGACACCCGGCCGCCGAGCTCGGCCAGCGACGCGTCGCCGTTGACGCGCGGCCGCGCGCCGAACACCTGATCGAACGTCCGGTTCTCCTTGACGATGAACACCACGTGCTTGATTCCCAAGTAGGCCTGCCTCGCCGACCTGTCCCGCCGAAGCGCGTCGCCGGGGTCCTGCGCGAGGGCGGACGCTTGCTCCTGTGGGGCCGAGCGAAGGCGGATCGCGGGGTTGGAGGCGGTCTGATAGGTGTTGTCGATGACGCGCTGCGTCTGCAGCGCGAGCTCGCGCGCGCCGGGCACCGCGACGATCTGCAATGTGCCCTTCATGACGTCAACCGCGGTCGCACCTTGCGGCGGATCCACGAATCCGCGGCCGCCGTTCGGTCCTGATCCCAACCCTTTCGCGCTGCTGACGATCAGCGTGCGATCGTGGTTCGCGAGCGCGACCATCGACGGAAACCAGCCGGCTGGAATGTAGCCGTCGAGCCGGCGGGCGCCGAGATCGATCACCGCCACCGCATTCAGCCCGGCGCACGCGACATAGAGTCGCGTTTCATCGGCGGTCACTGCCATCCCGAACGGCAGCACGCCGCGCCACGGCTCCAGACGCGGCACGGTCAGCTCGATCTCCGCCAGGACGGCGCCGCCGGCCGAGTCGATGATCGAAATCGTGTCGTTGGTGGCGTTGGCGACATACACGCGTTCGCGGCCGGCGACCAGCGCGCCGGGACTGGCGCCGCCGACGGTGGTGATGTCGTCGCGATCCACGCCCACCAGATAGCCGGTCTTGATGCGTTGCACGACGGTCCCCGCCGCCAGGTCGACGCCGAAGACCGACATCGCGTCGGGATGGTTCGGGCTGCCCAGCCCCGGTACGCGGATGCCGCCGACTGCGACACCCTGTTCGGCCTCCTTCGATGGCACGCCGTACGCTGGAAACGGCAGGCCGCGCTCGGCGCGGGTCTCGCTGGTGACGCCTGGCACGAGCGGATACTCGAACATGCCGACGTTGGAGACCCACGCGAACCGTTCGTCGGGAGATAACGTCACCGCAAACGGATTGCGTCCGACCCGGACCGACTGCCGGACCTTTCTCGATTCGACGTCGACGGTGACCAGCCGGTAGTTGAATTGATCGACGACAAAGAGTCGGCGGCCATCGCGGCTGAGCGCGAGATCGCCCGCGAAGCTGTCGTCGAATCCATTGGTGTTCAGATCGATCGCGCCGACCATCGCGTCTGTAGCGACATCGAGGATCAGGATCCGTCCTTCATTCGCGCTGCTGTAATAGAACGACGCGCCGTCCGGCGAGAAGGCGGCGCCCATGTACGATCCGGTCCCGCGCGCCTCGGACTTCGTTCCAATCGGCGGCACGCGCCGCACCGCGTACGGCTCGCGCAGATCGACAAGCTCGAACGCGTCCCTGTTCATCACCGCCGCGCGCGTGCCATCGGGGCTCAACGCCAGCCCCCAGGCGTATGACTGCGTCCGCAGCACTCGACCGGCAGGCGTCACGCGCCTGCCGTTGACGAGCACCGCCGTGTCACCGACGATGCGCGCCTGTGAATCGCGGCCCGGCGGTTCCAACAGCGGCGCCGTGCCGGCGCGAGACCGGCCACACGCCACGGTCACGGCACAAACGGCGGCGCACGTCAGCAGCTTCCGGATTGAACGACGCCAGCGCTGGGAGGGCAACGACGAAGGGTAACATGTGCGCGTTGATGCTTTACCTGGCCGGAGCCGGATGGATTCTCGCCGCGACGGTGATGGCGTTGCTCTGGCTCTGGCACTTGAGACTCCACAACGCGGGCATCGTCGACGGCGGCTGCGCGTTCCTTGTCGGCGGCCTCGCCGTCCTGTATGCCGTATTCGGCGGCGGCTGGGCGCCGCGACGGTCCGCGATCGCGTTCATGATGGGCTCCTGGGGCGCACGCCTCACCGTCCATGTCCTGTACGAACAGGTATTCGGCCGGGCTGAAGACGGTCGCTATGCGGATCTGCGTCAGAGGCATGGGGGCGACGCGAACGCGTGGTTCTTCTGGTTCTTCGAGGCGCGCGCGATCGCGGCGGTGTGCTTCTCCTTGCCCGCGCTGGCGGCGGCCGTCAACCCACGCGAAGGCTTCTCGCCGTTCGAGTTCGTTGGGGCCGTTCTGTGGATGGTCGCGTCCACCGGCGAGGTGACCGCCGATCGTCAACTCGAACGCTTCAAGTCGGACCCGGTGAACCGCGGCCGCGAGTGCCGGACCGGGTTGTGGCGGTACTCCCGGCACCCGAGCTACGTTTTCGAGTTGCTGGTGTGGGTGGCCTACGCGACCTACGCGTCCGCGTCGCCGTGGGGCTGGCTGGCGTGGGTGTGCCCGGCAGCGATCGCCGCGTGGCCGACAGCTGTCTGTCCGTTCGGTGTGCGGCGTGCGTCGCTCAGCTGAAGTCTTCGCGCGCGGACGCGTCCGCCAGGCCTTTCTGAATGCGTCAAGCTCTGGCACGAGTCCTGCTCTGCCTTAGGCGTGGCACCGCGCATCTTTCGTCGTTGGTGGTTTTGGACCGCAATCGGCCTTGCAGTGTTCGCGGTGATTGTCATCGTGGGGTTCATCGCGGCCGTCCCGATGTCGTCGGATACCCTGCGGCGGCGCATGATTGCCACGCTTTCAGACCGGCTCGACAGCGCGGTTGAGCTGGGTGACCTGCAGGTCCGCGTCTTTCCCGGCCTTCGCGCCGAAGGCAAGGACCTCATCATCAGGAAGAACGGGCGGACCGACGTGCCGCCGCTGATCGCCATCAAAGGCTTCTCGGTCGATGCCACGATGACGGGCCTCTGGCGGAAGCACGTGGCGCATGTCGAGCTCGCGGGACTCGAGATCAGCGTGCCGCCGGACCACGGGGACCTGAACGACCCCTCGAAAGAGTCATCCGACAAGGGCCAGGGACGTCGCGCCGGCAGCGCGGACGAGGAGTCCCTGGAGAAGACCGTCGTCATCGACACGCTACAGACAAGCGATGCGCGGCTGATCATCGTGCCCGATAAACCGAACAAGACGCCGAAGGTGTGGGCGATCCACACGCTGGAGATGCACAACGTCGGGGCGAACGAAGCGATGCCCTTTCAGGCGACGCTCACCAACGGCGTCCCGCCCGGAGAGATCACGACGAGCGGCACGTTCGGCCCGTGGGAGCGCGACGACCCAGGGCTCACGCCCCTCGACGGGGCGTTCGATTTCGCGCGAGCGGACCTGAGCGTGTTCGAGGGCATCTCCGGCATGCTGTCCTCCAAGGGCTCCTTCAGCGGCACGCTCGATCGCATCCTGGTCGACGGCGAAACCCACACCCCGGACTTCGCCCTCCGCGTCAGCGGGCATCCGTTCGCGCTGCACGCCAAATACCGGTCGCTGGTGGATGGGACGAACGGCGACACGCGCCTCGAGAAGATCGACGCGAGCTTCCTGGGGTCGCACCTGCTGGCGAGCGGGGCGGTGCTGGACGGCCCGCCCAATCAGCATGGCCGGACCGTCACTCTCGACGTGAAGCTCGACAAGGCGCGCATCGAGGACATGCTGTTCATGGCGGTGAAGGATCCGAAGCCGCTGATGACCGGCGGCCTGCAGATGACGACCAAGTTCCTTCTGCCCCCCGGCAAGACCGACGTCGTCGATCGGCTGCGACTCGACGGCCGGTTCGCGATTGCCCGGGCGCGCTTCACGAGCATTGACGTGCAGGCCAAGATCAACGAGCTGAGCCACCGCGCCCGGGCGAAGGACGTCGATGCCCCGAAGGACAACGTCGTCGCCAATTTCCAGGGGCGTTTCAAGCTCGCCGACGGCGTCATCACGCTGCCGGATCTTTCGTTCGCGGCGCCCGGTGCACAGGTGCAGCTCGCCGGACAGTTCGCCCTGAAGCCCGAGACGCTGGCGTTCACCGGCCAGCTGCTGATGGACGCGAAGGTGTCACAGACCGTCGGCGGCATCAAGGGGCTGCTGCTCAAGGTCGTCGATCCGCTCTTCAAGAAGGACGGCGGCGGGAGCGCCATTCCGATCAAGATCGGAGGCTCCGTCAAGGAGCCATCGTTCGGTCTCGACGTCAGGCGCGTCTTCAAACGCGGGCGCTGACCCGTTACTTCGTCGACAGCAGGAACTGGTTGTCGTCGGGATCCTTGAAGATCGCGAACATGCCCCACGGCTGCCTGGTCGGCGGCGTGACGAATTCGACGCCCTTCGCCGTCAGCTCCTGGCACGTCTGCTCGACGTTGTCGCAGGCGAACGCGCCGTTGAAGATCATGCCCGGCTTGAGACCCTGTTCGTCGAAGACGAACAGCACGACGCGCGTGTCCGAGGATCCGACGCGCAGCTCGATCCATCGCTGCTTGTCGTTGAACGGCTGATCGGTCAGCACCCGGAAACCGGCGCGCTCGGTCCAGAACTTCACCGCGCGATCCTGATCGCGGGTTGGAATGGTGATGAACTTGACATGCGAGATCATGCGGGAAGCTAACCACAAGCTCGGATCCGGCACAACGGTCTTCTTTATTGCTGTAGCAATCGATACCATAGCGGCGATGCGACAGTTCAGAATCGACTCCTATGTCGTCGAGACGCTGATGCCGGACCTTGTGCTGCACGACCGTCGGCCTTCGACGTTTCTCGTCTACCTGCATCTCGCGTGTCGAAGCGCGGGGCGCCGGCAGCCGCTCCAGACCAGCCACCAGGAGATGGCTGATCTCACGGGACTGTCGAAGAGTGCGGTGCAGGGCGCCATTCGAATCCTGCTGCGGCGGCGGCTGGTGCGCACGGTGCGGGAACGGGCGACGTCGATTCCGGGCTATACGGTTTTGCGGCCGTGGCGGCGGTAAGAGTGCTGAGTGCTGCATGCTGAGTGCTCGTGCCGGGTGCTTGGTGCTGGGTACTCGTGCCAGGTGCCTGGTGCTCGTGCCAGGTGCTGGGTGCTCGTGCCGGGTGCTCCGCGATCGGTGCTACGCGCGCGCGTGGGCTCGGAGATACGCGCGCGACGTCTGGAAGGTCGGACAGGCGGCTTCGACCAGCTTCCAGAACTTCGGCGAGTGGTCCATGCGCCGCAGGTGCATCAATTCGTGGATCATCACGTAGTCGCGCACCGCGTCGGGCATCTGTATCAGCCGCCAGTTCAGGCAGATGTGGCCGGTTCGCGAACACGATCCCCAGCGCCAGCGCTGATTGCGGATGCTGACGCGCGTCACGGTCAGCGCGTGTCGAGCGGCGAGCTCCAGTAGTCTGCTCGGCAGCTCGCGCTTCGCCTGGTTCCTCAACTCGCGTTCAATCTCCATCGGCATCGGCTCGCGCGCCGAGGTCGCGCGCTGACCGGCGACACGGGCGCGCTGCTTTTCAATCCACGCATGTTCCCTCTCGGCGAACGCCGCCGCCTCGCGCTTCGATCCCCATCGCGGCACGGTAATCCGGACGCGGCCATCATCTTCGACTCGAATCAGGTATCGGCGCGCGCGAGGATGGCGCACGAACACGGGATCGGGGATTCGCGGCTCGGGGTTCGGGAGTCGGGGCTCGGGATGCGTCGGGCACGGTTCGAGCGGCAGACCCAGCTGCATCAATGACCGCCGTAGACCGTGTAGCCGCGTTTGCGAAGGCTGTCGGCCAGGTCCGCCTCCATTCGCAACGCCTTGGCGTACGGCATCGGGTTGAGGTGCTCGTAGAGCCGCGGCACCAGGCGTTCGCCGCAGCGCCTGACGACGCGCGCGGCTTTGAGGCCGCACTTGTGATTGTGAAAGCGCTGTTCGGGGGAAAGGCCGGTCATGCCGACGTAATAGGCGGCTTTGCCATCGCCCTTCGGGTTGCGCAGAAAGACGACGTACACGCTGTGGTGATCAGACTTTCTGGACTTCCTCTTCTTCGACATCGTGGAACGGGAGCCCGCCGGTCAACTCCGGCGCCTGCAGCAGGCGCGGAATCTTGTCGATCGGCTCGAGGGTTTTGATCTCCTCGCCACCATTGGCGGCCTGCAGCTCCCTGAAGCGGCGCGCCTTGACGAGAACGTTGCCTTCGAGCGAACCGACCGACTGATTGTACGCTTCCAGCGTCGATTGCAACCGCGTGCCGAGCGTCTGGAAATGATTACCTAAGGTCCGGACCGCTTCGTAGAGGTTTTTGCCAAGCTCGCTGATCTTGCGCGCGTTCTCTTCCATCGCCTCCTGCTGCCAGCCGTAGGCGACCGCGCGAAGCAGCGCGATGAGCGTCGTCGGGCTTGCCGGGATGACGGGCCGGCCGGTACCGACGGCGCCAAACTCGATGAGCGACGGGTCCTGCTCGAGTGCGGCGCTGAGAAACATCTCGCCGGGAAGGAACATCACGACGAAATCGGGGCCGGGCTGGATGTGATCGGCGTAGCCCTTGGCAGCCAGCTGGGTGAGGTGCACGCGCACCTGACGCGCATGGTCGGCCAGCAGCGCCAGCCGTGACATCTCGTCTGGCGCCTCGAGCGCTTTGAGGTAGGCGTCGAGCGGCGCCTTCGCGTCG
>Ga0207691_10003089_pt1 | contig 16240 bp, 12 predicted proteins | sample KBSM13metaG_FD_184327 | JGI IMG/M metagenome (GOLD analysis project Ga0207691, IMG submission 184327) | Miscanthus rhizosphere microbial communities from Kellogg Biological Station, Michigan, USA - KBS M1-3 metaG (SPAdes) (version 2) | ecosystem: Host-associated > Plants > Roots > Rhizosphere >... | reverse complement strand
TCATCGCAGGTGGCTCCCGAAACGAAAAAGCCGGCTGAACTCTCGTTCTAACCGGCTGTAATCGTTACTCTTTCGGAGCGGGAGAAGGGATTCGAACCCTCGACGTCAACCTTGGCAAGGTTGCACTCTACCACTGAGTTACTCCCGCGGTGAGGGCCGCGACATGTACTTTCACGAGCCAGGTCTGTCAAGGAAAACGGAAGGGACGACAAAATTCATCGAGATCGACCGAGCGAACGGCCGACTCTTCGGTCGGACGCGGCGTCCCGCCCCTCGAGCTCGGTGCCCACCCTGAGGCGGTCGAGGTAGCCCCGATAGACGTAGGAGCGGTCCCGTTTCTTGCCGGTCGTCTCGACGAGCACGCCAACGGCGACGAGCAGCTCGATCGCCCGACCGGCGGTGGGCTTGGTCGTCTCGACGAGCTTCATGGCGGCGGCGACAGTCACGATCGGGTGGCGCGGCAAGAGCTCGAAGAGGCGCATTGCGACGACTGACGTCCCTTCATGCGCGAGCATGCGGGCTCGATCGGTGGCCACCAAGGTGAACAGCTCACGCGCGGATGTGACGGCCTCATCCGAAATCGTCGCTACGCCATCCAGAAAGAAGTCGAGCCACCCTTCCCAGTCACCGTCGGTGCGCACGGCGCTGAGCCTCCGGTAGTAGTCCTCGCGGTGCCGCTTGAAAAAGAGGCTCAGGTACAGGACCGGCTTGGTCAGCAGCTTCCAGTGCTCGAGCAAGAGCGTCACGAGTAAGCGCCCGATGCGTCCGTTGCCGTCGAGGTACGGATGGATGGTCTCGAACTGCACGTGCAGAAGCCCCGCGCGGACCAGCGGCGGCAATGCGTCATTCGCATGGAGATACTTCTCGAACGCGCCGAGCACTTCGCCGAGCAGGTGTGGCGGCGGCGGGACGTAGTGAGCGTTGCCGGGGCGGCTGCCGCCGATCCAGTTCTGGCTGCGCCGCACCTCGCCGGGGAGCTTCTCGGCGCCGCGTACGCCACGCATCAGCCGCCCGTGCGTCTCGCTCAAGAGGCGCATCGAGAGCGGCAGACCGTTCGCATCCGCGAGCTGGGCGCGTGAGTACGTGAGAGCTTCGAGATAGTTGCAGATCTCTTCCACGTCGGCGTTGGGCGGAGCGTCCGACTCCGAGTCAACGTCCCCCTGAGCTTCGAACGTCAGCAGGTCGACCAGAGTCGCCTGGGTTCCTTCGATCTGCGACGACAAGACGGCCTCCTTGCGCACGAAGGCGTAGATAAACCAGTCCAGCGAGGGCACCATCTCGCCCGCCAGCTCCAGGCGAATCAGCGCCTGCTCGGCGGCGCGCAGGCGGCTCGCGACGGCGCCATCGAGAACGAGTGGCGGGTCCCTTGGCGGCAACGCACGCGGAACGAAAGCAGCTACCTGCTCGCCAGCCACGGTGGTTCGTTCGTATCGTCCCGTGGTTCGCTTGGTCATTGGCCGGCTCACTAGGAACGCCCAAGCGACTGGTCGTGCGACCTGGTCAACGAAGCTTGACTAGCCTGGCGGACTAGGAACGTATTCTTTACTAGCGCCCAAGCTTAGTCAAGCGCGCGTTACTAGCGGGTCCCCCCCTGCTGGGTACCCCTAAATCCGAGCCACCTCGACCACCCCGTTCACCTTCTGCAACGCCTTCATCACGTTCTTCAGTTGGCTCAGGTCGGTGCAGTTGAAGGTGAAGATGTTGTGCGCGCGGCCGTCGTCGCCCGAGCGACAGTTGGCCTCCGTGATGTTGATCTCTTCTTTGCTGAAGGTTTGGCTCACGGTGGCCAAGATGCCGGGCTTGTTGGTGGTCGTGACCGACAGCTGCACCGGGCGGTTGATCTTGGCCTTGGAGTCCCAGCTGACCTCGATGCGGCGCTCGGGGTCGGTATCGAAGGCCTTGGTGCATTCGCGGCGGTGGATGGTGACCCCGCGGCCGCGGGTGATGAAGCCGATGATGCCGTCGCCGGGCAGCGGGTTACAGCACTTGGCGTAGCGCACCAGCACGTCGTCGATGCCGCTGACTTTGATGCCGGCTTGGTCGCGGCCGGTGACCTTGCGCACGAACTGCTCGACGCGGCCGGTGCGCAGTGAGGCCGGGGCTTCGCCTTCCCCGCCCGCTTCGGGTTTGACGCCGCGCAGGCCGTCGACGACGTCTTCGGTCTGGAGCTTGCCGTAGCCGATGGTGAGCAAGAGCTCGTCCAGGCTTTGCACTGCGTGCGCTTCGCACACCCGGCGAACTTCGGCCTCGTTCTTGATGAACTTGGAGAAGCTCATGCCGGCGCTGCGCATTTCGTTGTCGAGCAGCTCTTTGCCGAGGTTGACGCTCTTTTGGCGCTGGTCGGCGCGCATGTGCCCACGAATGCGGGAGCGGGCCCGCGTCGTGACGCAGAAATCCAGCCAATCCTTGCTCGGCTGCTGGTTCTGCGAGGTCATGATTTCCATGACGTCGCCGCTCTTCAGCTTGTAGCGCAGGGGCACGATCTGGCCGTTGGCCCGGGCGCCGGAACAGTGCTCGCCGACCTGCGAGTGAATCGCGTACGCAAAATCGATGGGCGTCGAGCCGCGGGGCAGCACCCTCAGATCACCCTTCGGTGTGAAGATGTACACCTCGTCCGGGAACAGATCGACCTTCACGCTCTCCAGGAACTCGACCGGATCTTTCAGGTTGCGCTGAAAATCCGCGAGCTCGCGCAACCAGCCGAAGCGTTCGGCGTCCTTCGGATCGACCCCGCCCGAGACGCGCTCTTTGTACTTCCAGTGCGCCGCGATGCCGTGCTCGGCCACGCGGTGCATCTCGTGGGTGCGGATTTGAATTTCGATCCGTTGCCGGCCCGGACCGATCACCGTGGTGTGCAGTGATTGATACATGTTGGGCTTGGGCAGCGCGATGTAGTCCTTGAAACGCCCGGGGATGGGCGTCCACTTGGAGTGCATGACGCCCAAGGCAGCATAGCAATCCGCCACCGATTCCACGCAAATGCGGAAGGCCACGGTGTCGAAGACTTGCTCGAACTCACACTGCTGTTCCTTCATCTTGCGATGAATCGACAGCACGTGCTTGGCGCGGCCCGAGGCTTCACAGGCAAAGCCTTGCTCGGCCAAGCGCGAGGTGATGGTGCGCGACACGGTCTCGATGTAGTGGTCGCGTTCCTTCTGCGTCTTGTGCAGCTTGCCCGACAAGACTCGGAAATTTTCGGGATCCAGGTAGCGGAAGGCCAGGTCTTCCAGCTCGCTCTTGATGCGCTGCATGCCCAGCCGGCCAGCCAAGGGAGCGTAGATCTCCATTGTCTCCCGGGCGATGCGCTCCTGCGCCTCGGGCTTCATATGGTCGAGCGTGCGCATGTTGTCCAAGCGGTCGCACAGCTTGATCAAGAGGACGCGGATGTCCTGCGCCATGGCCACGACCATCTTGCGGAAGCTCTCCGCCTGACGATCCTCGCGCGAGATGAAGTTGATCTTGCCGAGCTTGGTGACCCCATCGACGATGGTGGCGATCTCTTTGCCGAAGTCCGCCTCGATGTCCTTCATGGACGAGGGGGTGTCCTCGACCACGTCGTGGAGCAGCCCAGCGCAGACGCTGGCCGTGTCGAGCTTCAGCTCCGCGGCAATGCCGGCCACACTGGCTGGGTGCACGAAGTAGGGCTCCCCGCTCTTTCGGGTTTGTTCCCGGTGGGCCCATTCCGAAAAATGGTACGCCCGCCGGATCAGCTCGAGATCGGCCGACGGATGGTAGCTCTGTACCCGCGTTACGAGGGATTCGAGTGCCAACACGGAGCTCCTAGGGGTGACGTGACAGTAATGCCGCTTAGCAACGTAACACCGCCTTCACGCGCTCGCAAAAGATGGCGAAACCGCCGGGATTTCCGCGGCTTACGCGGCGCAAAATGGCTCACTCCCCAGAGTGACACAAAGGTTACTGAGCTGACAGGCGCGAGATCGCGCAACGCGTCAGCCCCCCCGCTGACACGCAGCCGTCGCTGCGCAGTCCCCTCCGCCCTGGTTCCGTTACGCAACTTGCGCCGAACGCACGGCCTGCCAGGCGGCGAGGTCGCGTAGAGCGCGCTCCGCCATGGCTTCATACTTCTCGCGCTTCTTCAGGCGTGTGCCGTCCCATGGGGCGATGTGGGAAAAGGTAATATTGGAGGGCTGGTAGTCGTCTGCGTTGCGCTTGAGGTGCGTCAACAGGCCGCCCAGCGCGGTCGTCAACGGCGGGGGCACGGGCTCGCGGCCAAGCCAGCGATCGGCGACGAACAGCGCGCACAGGAGCCCGCCTGCGGCGCCCTCCACGTAGCCTTCGGTGCCCGCGATCTGTCCGGCAAAGTACAAGCCCGGCTCGCTCGCGAGTTGCATCGTGCCGTCGAGCAGCTTCGGGGCGTTGAGGAACGTGTTTCGATGCACCGCGCCATAGCGATAGAACTCGGCCTGCGCGAGCCCAGGGATCATACGGAACACCCGGTCTTGCTCGCCCCACGCCATCTTGGTTTGAAATCCAACCAAGTTGTACGCGGTGCCCGCTTCGTCTTCCTTGCGCAGCTGCACCACGGCGTGCGGCCAGCGACCCGTCTTGGGATCGGTCAGCCCAACGGGTTTCATCGGCCCGAAGGCGAGCGTGCGCTCACCCCGCTCGGCCATCACTTCGATCGGCAAACAGCCCTCGAAGTAGCGCACGTCCTCGAAGGATTGCGGCTCGACTTTGCGCGCCGCGCGCACCTCGTTCACGAAATTTTGGTATTGCTCCGCGGTCAGCGGGCAATTCACGTACGCGGTGCGGTCCTCTTCGCTCGTGCCTTTGTCCCAGCGCGAAGCGTGGAACACCTGGTCCCAATCGATGGATTCGGCGCTCACGATCGGGCTGATGGCATCGTAGTAAGCGAGCGCGGAAGCGCCCACGCGCGTGGCGATGTCTGCGGCCAGGGCGTCGCCCGTGAGCGGGCCGGTAGCGACGATCAGCGGCCTTGCCTCGGGCAAGCGCTCGACGATCCCGGTTTCTATCTCGATCAGCGGGTTTTCGCGCAGGCGCGCCGTCACCTCTGCCGAGAAGCGTTCGCGATCCACGGCCAGCGCGCCGCCCGCGGGAACGGTGGTCGCGTCGGCGGCACGCATCACGTGCGAGCCGAGCCGGCGCATCTCTTCCTTGAGCAGGCCGACGGCGTTCGACAAGGCCGCGCCGCGGAACGAGTTGGAGCACACGAGCTCGCAGAAGTTCTCACTCACCGCGGCTGCGGTGCGACTCTTCGGCTTTTGTTCGAGCAAGCGCACGCGGATGCCGCGCTCCGCCAGGCTGAGCGCGGCTTCCGAGCCCGCGAGTCCCGCGCCGATGATGGTGACGGTGGGGCCCGCTGTCACGGCGAGACCGCGGCAGCAGCAGCGCGACGCTTGCCCTTCGGGGCTTCCGGATCCGGGGGCAATTTCTCAGCCGCTTCGGCGGCCTCGAGCTCCGCCGGGCCGGGCTCGTCGATCGGACGCGAATAATCGCATTCCTTCGGGCCCTTGCCGCACATCAACTTCGGATTCTTGGCGCCTCCGCCAATGACGAGGAAGGGATAGCTGCACTGCGGACAGGGCTCGTTGACCGGCTTCTGCCAAACCTTGAAGTCACACTTCGGATAGTTGGCGCAGCCGTAGAAGGGGCGGGACCCTTTCTTCTTCGAGCGGATCTCGATGATGTCCCCTTGGCACTTCGGGCAGGGCATGCCGAGCGGGACGGGCTTGGCGTTCTTGCACTCCGGGTAGCCGCTGCAAGACAAGAACTCGCCGTAGCGGCCAGTCTTGATCACCATCGGCTTCTCGCACTTGTCGCAGATGTAGTCGGTCATGCGGTCCACGGCGGGCTCGCCGTTTTCCTTCGACAAATCGCGAGTGAATTTACACTTCGGGTACGTCTCGCAGCTGAGGAAGAAGCCGTTTTTTCCCCAGCGCTTCAAGAGCGGCGCGCCGCAATCGTCGCACTTGTACTCGGTCGGCTCCGGCTCGGGCGCCCAGCGCTTGTCCTTCTTGGCGGTGTCGAGCACGGTGCGGAAGGCACCGTAAAAGCGATCCAAGAGCTTCACGCGGTCCAAGCGCCCTGCCTGCACCTCGTCCAAGTCTTCTTCCATCTTGGCCGTGAAGCTCGGCTCCATGAAATCGAGATGCGTCGAGACCAAACCGTCGGTCACGCGCTTGCCCAGATCCGAGGCCTTCATCTGGCCGCCGGGTAGCTTCTCTACATAGTCGCGCGCCTGCACCTTGCTGATGATCTCGGCGTACGTGCTGGGACGGCCGATGCCGCGCTTTTCCAGCTCGCGCACCAGCGAGCCTTCGTTGAAGCGCGCGGGCGGCTGGGTGAACTTCTGCTCGGCCAGCACGCCGGGCGGCTCGACCAAGTCGAGCGCTTCGCCCTCGTTCAGCTCGGGCAACAGCCCCTCTTCGTCGTCGGCTGCGGCGGCGCGCTCGGCGGCGCCGTTTTGTGCGGCCTCGGCGCGCGCGTCGTCTTCACCGGCGAACTCTTTCGGAGCTTCGTCGCCCTTGACGGCTTGGTATTGCTCGAGCCAACCCGAGAACTTGAGCACCTTGCCGCTCGAGCGCAGCATCAAGGACTTGTGTGCGGGCTGCGCGCGGCTCGGCACGGCTTCGATATCGACGCCGGTTTGGTCGTACACCGCTTGCGACATTTGCGACGCCACGAAGCGATCCCAAATCAGCTTGTACAGCTTGTATTGCTCGTCGCTCAGGTGCTTTTGCACCGACTCCGGCGTGTGCTCGAGCGAGGTCGGGCGAATGGCTTCGTGCGCCTCTTGCGCGTCTTTGCGCGACTTGAAAACGTTCTCCTTGGCGGGCAAATGCTTCTCGCCGAAGGTGGTCTTGATGTACTCGCGCAGCTCGAGAATGGCATCCGGGCTGATGCGCACGGAGTCGGTACGCATGTAAGTGATGAGACCGACGAGGCCGCCGTCCTTCTTGAGATCGATGCCCTCGTACAAGCGCTGGGCGATGTTCATCGTGCGCTTGGTCGGAAAGCGCAGATGGCTGGTGGCATCTTGCTGCAGCTTGCTGGTCGTGTACGGCGCGGGCGCATTGCGCTTCTGCTCGCGCTTGGTCACGGCCTTGACCTTGTATTTCGCGCTGTCCAGATCCGCCTTCACCGCAGCGGCTTGCTCGCCGTTGGTGACTTCCAGCTTCTCGCCGTCTGCCTTCACCAGCCGCGAGTGGAAGCTCTGCTTGGCCTTGCCGCGCAGCATCGCGCCCACGTTCCAGTACTCATCCGGGACGAAGGCCTCGATTTCGCGTTCGCGTTCGACGATCAGCCTGAGCGCGACCGACTGCACGCGCCCGGCGCTCAGACCGAAGGCGAGCTTCGACCAAACCAAAGCCGACACGTCGTAGCCGACGATGCGGTCGAGCACGCGCCGACAGCGTTGAGCGCTGTACAGATTCGCGTCCAAGTCACGAGGCGAATCGATCCCGCGTTGCACGCCCTTCTTGGTGATTTCCTCGAACTCGACCCGCCGCACCTCGAGCTTCGGCCGCGCCAGCTCCTCGGCGATGTGAAATGCAATCGCCTCACCCTCACGATCGGGGTCGGTTGCTAGCAGGAGGACGTCGGCCTTTTTGGACTCGGCCTTCAGCTCGGCCAGCACCTTGGCCTTGGTCTCGATGACCTCGTACGTCTCCTCGAAGCCGTTTTGCACGTCGATGCCCATCTTCTTGGGCAGATCTTTGACGTGGCCCTTGCTGGCAACGACCTCGTAGCCGGCGCCCAAGTACTTCTTGATCGTCTTGGCTTTGGCTGGGGATTCGACGATAACGAGAGTCTTCGCCATGGCGGGTTGAGCGTGCCTTTCGATACCCTGAGTGCGGACGGTTCGACCGCTGCGCAAGCCACTGGACTGCGCCTGCGCCACAAATCCTAATTAAATCAGTTATTTATGAATTTGTAGTCGCCCCGAGGGGTCGGTTACTAAGACTCCTTCCAGGCGCAGCGTCAAGATCAGTTCTGAAACACGGCCCGCTGGCAGACCCGTTCCGAGACAGATTTCGTCGCTCGAACCGGCGCCGCGCCGAACCGCTTCGAGCACCGCCGCGCGCGCGGGCACGGGCGGGGATGTTTCCGAAAATTTTAAGCTTTCTTGTTGGGGCCACGGTTCGCGCAGGGCCCACGGGGTCGGCCCAACCGCATGCAGGTTCTGCTCGCGGAGCGCTCTCAACAAATCTTTTACTGAGATGAGCACCTGCGCCCCGAGCTGGAGCTCGGCCAAGCAGCCGCGCCCGTTGCTGTGCCAGGGCGCCGCCGGCACGACGAACAGCGGTCGGCCCAGGCGCCGGGCATACGCGGCCGCGTTGCGGGCGCCGCTCCGAACCGGTGACTCGACGACCACGACCAGGTGCGAAAGCGCGACCAGGCACGCGTTGCGCGCGAAGAAGATCCCGCGATCGGCAGGGCAATTCGGCTCGGGCAAGGACAGGTAGGCGCCGCCCCCGGCGACCACATCGCGAAACAGTTGCGCGTTCTTTTCCGGAAACGGCCGCTCGAAGCCGGCAGGAGCCACCACCACTGTAACGCCGCCGGCGGCGAGCGCGCCCCGATGCGCCTCGGTATCGATCCCTTCAGCGCCGCCCGAGAGCACCGCCACGCCGGCTTCCGCCAGCTCATGGGCCAAGTCGTGCGCAAAACGCGCATAAGCATCCGTCGGGTGGCGAGTCCCCACGATCGCCACTGCCGGCCCGCGCGGCAGTTCGCCGCGCAGAAACAGACGCTCGGGCGGCGAGTCGAGATCCGCGAGCCGCCCGGGCAGCGCGCTACCAGTCAGGCAGCGATCGGCGACTTCGGACATCGCCAGCCATTCGGTCATGGGGCAGTTCGGTTGCTGTGTTTTGATAACGCGTTCGGAAAGCGCACGGCAGCCCGGCGAGCCCGTGGTAACACGCCGTATGCTTTTCGTGGTGGCGAGCCATGGCCATTGTTTCGACGGCTTGTCGAGTGCCGTGCTCTTCACGCGTCTGATGCACGAGCACGGTCTTTCGCAAGCCAAGTTCGAATACAAAGCGTGCGGCTACGGCATGAACCAGCAGCGCAACGACGAAAAGCTGCTGGTCGGCGACGAGAACGCGATCCTCGATTATCGCTTCAAGAGCTCGCCCAAGCTGACCTGGTACTTCGATCACCATCGCACGGCCTTCCCGTCGGAAGCCGACCGCGAAGCCTTCGAAGCGGCGCACAACCCGCACTACTTCTTCGACGCCAGCTACAGCTCGTGCACCAAGCTGATCGCCGACACCGGAAAAAAACACTTCGGCTTCTACGATCCGAATTTGGATCCGCTGGTGCGTTTCGCGGACATCGTCGATTCCGCACGTTTCGACAGCCCCGAGCAAGCGATCGACCGCGCCGATCCGACCATGCGCCTGGTGAGCGTGGTCGAGCACTACGGCGACGACGGCTTTTACGCGCAGTTGGTGCCCGAACTGCTGCAAAAGCCGCTCAGTGAAGTGGCTTCGTCGAGCGCGATCAACGAACGTTACAAGCCGCTGGGCAAGAAGCACGAACGCTTCGTGGAGCGCGTGCGCGAGAAGAGTGAAGTGCAAGGCCGAGTGGTGTTCGTGGACTTGACCGAGGCGCTGCTGGAGAGCGTCGGCAAGTTCGTGACCTACGCGCTCTATCCCAAGAGCGTGTACTCGGTCCTGGTCGGCGTGCTGAAGGGCGGGCCGAAAATTTCGGTCGGTTACAACCCTTGGTCCGGCGAACCGCTGGACGCCGATATCAGCGCCATCTGCGCGCGCTATGGCGGCGGCGGGCATCCGGTGGTCGGCGGCATTTCGTTTGCTGCGAACGAGGTCGAACGAGCTCGGCTGGTCGCACGCGAGATTGCGAAAGAGCTTGCTGGCTGACGCGCTTCGCGATCCCCGACGGGGGGACGCGTTGCGCGCCTGGCAGCGGCCGCCCGGTGCACGGCCGTTCGTGCTCGGCCACCGCGGCGCGCGCCATGCGGCACCCGAAAATACGCTGGCTGCCTTCGAGCTCTCGCGCTCGGAAGGCGCGGACGGCATCGAGCTCGACGTACGCCTCGACGGCAGCGGCCAAGTGATCGTGCTGCACGATCCAACGCTCGAGCGCGTGACCCAGGGTGCGGACGCGCGTCACGCCGAAGACATCCCGAGCCGCGAGCTTTCGCGCCTGGACGTGGGTAAAGGCGAGCGCCCGCCGACGCTCGCGGAAGTGCTGACCTGGGCCCGCGAGCATGGGCAACGCGTCAACATCGAGCTCAAGGCCGATGTCCGGAACCGCGTGCTACTCCTGCACCAGGTCGCGCGCGTGGTAACCCGCCAAGCCTTGCCGAGCGTGCTCTTCTCGAGCTTCCACCCCTACTTCGTGTGGTGGCTCGCGCGCCGGCTACCCGAGCTGCCGCGCGCTTGGCTCGTGCACAAAAAGCAGCTCATTTTCAAGTACGCTCCGGGGCTGGCTCAATTGGGCGCCAATGCCCTGCACCCCGAGCACGTACTGGCGAACAGCGCGCGCGTGGCTCGCCTGAAACGCGCGCACTTCCTGGTCAACACCTGGACCGTGAACGAGCCCGCGCGCGCGCGCGAGCTCGCGAGCATGGGCGTGGACGCGATCATCAGCGACGTACCCGGCAAGATCTTGGCCGAGCTCGCCGGGACGCGGTGACACTAACGCGGGCTGAGTCGCGCCCTACGGCGACATGCGTCGCCCACGACGGCCGGGCACGTGATGGCTCGACGGAGCAGGTCGACCACTGCGCCGCGTGTCCGCGAGCGCGGCCAAGAGCTCATGCAAGATGGCGACTCCCGCAAGCGCGGTGATATTTGCGGGATCGTAAGTGGGGGCGATTTCCACCACGTCGAAGCCGACGATCTCGGCGCCCACCAGGGCGCGCAGGATCTGCTGTAGCTCCCAGGTGTTCATGCCACCGGGCAGGGGGAAGGAGGTGCCGGGGGCGAACGCCGGGTCCAGCGCGCTGACGTCCACGCTCACGTACAGCGCGCCTTTACGGACCAGCTTTCTTACCTGGCTGACGACCGAGTGCAGATCCCAGCGCACTTCATCCATGGGCACGACCTCGAAGCCGTGGGCGGCCGCGAACGTCAGATCGTCGGCTGACGAGTATGGGCCACGCACACCGATCTGGAGTGTCGAATCCGGGCGGATCAGGCCTTCTTCCAGGGCGTGGCGCAGCACACTCGAGTGATCGAGGTGCGGATCTTTGGCGCTGCCGAGGCTGTTGCTCTGAGCGTCGATGTGCAAAATTCCGAAAGCCTTCTTCTTGGCGCGCTGAATGCCTCGCAGGGCCGCCAAGGTCAGCGTTTGATCGCCGCCAATCAGGCCGCAGATGGCGCCGGAGCGCGTGATCGACTCGGCACGAGCCGTGATCGCGGCCAAGGCACTGCCGAGCTCCTGCGGGGGGAGCGCGACATCCCCGCCGTCGGCCGCGCGTAGCTCGTCGTACACGTCGACGCCCAGCGCGGCCGAGAAGGAGCGAGCCAAGGCCGAGGCCTCGCGCACCGCGCGCGGGCCGAAGCGCGCGCCGGGTCGAAACGAGCTGCCGCCGTCGAAGGGCACGCCGCACAAGAGCACGTCGACGGCTGGCACGTGGTCCGGGTCATCGTGGATCGGCAAGCGCAGAAAGCTCGGGATGCCAGCGACCCGCGGCACTTCATTCGAGCGCGGAGCTCGAAACTTGCGCGCCTCGCGCACGCTGCTGGGTGCCGCCGTGGCGCCTCTTGCCGAGATGGCTTTGGGCTCGGGCTTCTTGGCGGCTGCTGGTTTGCGCAAGGGTCACGCCTCTCGCTTTCGGTCGCTACAGGAAGCGACCTCAGTTCGCGCACGGAGAGTAGCGCACAACCACGCCGCCCGGGGGCTCCTGCTGGAAGACCTGCGACGTCAGCGGCGGATTGTGGGAAACATCGACATTTTCCAGGATTACGTCTTGGTCGCCATCCGGCACCTGCAGCCGCAAGCGGCCCGGCACCTCGGACTGACAACTCGGACCGCTGGGCGGCTGCGGCGGGTCGAGGCCATCCGGATCGACGCGCGCGCCGGACATCTTGGCTGGGCGGTGCCCGACCAGCTGCGCCCGGTACAGCTCGATCCCTTGCTGCGCGACGCGCACCTCGGTCACGCGCACGCGCTGCGCGCTGAACGGCAAGGCATAGTCCTGCTCCAGCGGTTGCAGATGAATTTCTTCCGTGGCATCGCGCGTGCTCTGAATGCGCACCACGTACTCACCCGACTCCCAAGCGATGCTGGCGGCGGCGGGCGAGTGCAAAAGCACAGGCGCCTCACCGCGCAGCAGCTGCACCAAGGCCGCGGGTGGCAGCGGGACGTGCGTGAAACGGCCGAGGTTGCAGGCGTTGGCCGGCCCGCGCAGAAACTGCTTCTGTCGCAGGTCGAAGAGCGCAAATTCGTGACCGTCGGAGGTCAGGGTCGAGATCGTGGCGCCGAATGGGCTCACGACGTCGAGCCGCAGCTTGTCCGGCGCCGCGACCACGTACAACAAGCTGCCGCGAATGCGACCGGCCTCACCGAAGTAGTCGATCTTGGCGTCACTGGTGAGCGCGCGACTACACGAGGTAGTCGCGCGCATGCGATCGAGTGCCGCCTGGGCGTTCGGAAATTGCGACGCCGGAGGCGGCGAGCCGCAGCCCAGCGCCAGCACTGCCCCGAGCGCCGCAAGCAGGCGAATTTCAGCCACGCAGCGCGTCCAGCAAATCCAGATCCGGATGCGGCAAGCTCAGCTTGGTCGAGATCAGGCCGATCTCGTGCTCTTCGCACAGCTTCGCCAGGCCCAGACCGTCGAGCACGGCGACGGGGCTGGCGCCGGGGGCGGCGGCTTCTTCGCGCGCGCCGCTCAGCACCTGACCGGTGGTCATGATCAGGCCGGCTAGGGCCGGGCCGTAGTGGTGCAGCGCGCCACGCAGCTCGGTGACCCGTTCGCGTCCGACTTCGCGGCCGTCGCGACGAATCACCACCGCCGTGCGTACGTCCCCCGAGGGACCTCGCGCCTTGCCGGAGAGGTGTAGCTCCGCGCCGTGCAGGCCCGGACGCCGCACCTGGCTGAGCTCGGAGAAACCCATGCGTTCGAGCACCAGCGTGAGCAGATCACCGAGACCGCGGTGCGACAGATCTTGCAGCGAACGCGCGAACGAACGCCGCAGCACCTCGCGGTAGCGCTCCGCAGTCTGCAATAGATCGCGCTCCAAGCGCGCCAGCTCGGCGTCGAGCTGCCATTCGCTGAGGCCAATGCGATTGGCAGAGATGCGGAAGCGGGGACGACGACCCGCGGCCAACGCGCGAACGTTGTCGGTGCGCGCAGCGGCCAAGAACAGCCCTTGCGACGCGGCCTGGTCACCCGCGAGCCGACCGCGGCGCTGCGCGGCCTCGCACAACGTCGCGGCAGCCACCGGGCCGCGGCTGCGATCGAAGCCAAGCAGCATCGATTCCACGGCGTCCGCCAGATCCTTGCCGCACAGGTCGTCGATCGGCCCTTCGCGCTCCGGCGAGCGCTCGGCGCGCGCGGGACCGCGCTCCTCGCGCCGCTCGTCTCGGCGGCTGGATCCACGATCGCTGCGTTCGCGCTCTGCGCCGCGTTCGCGCTCCGGGCCGCGTTCGCGCTCCGGGCCGCGTTCGCGCTCTGCACCGCGTTCGCCACCGCGCTCGCGCTCTGCACCACGCTCTTGATCGCGCGCACGGACGCGCTCGGGACGCGGCTCGGCCGCGCCGCGCGCTTCGATTTCCTGCGTCAATTCAGCGGGCAGGACCGCCGGCGCATCGGACACCGTGTACGACGGCAAATCATCACCACCACGCTCGTCACCGGGACGACCGCGACCGCGACGGCGACGACGACGACGCGAGCCATCCGTGGCCGCGGCGGCAGCAGCTTCGGTCGGTGCGGCGTCGGCTGCGCCGCCGAAGATCGGCTCGTCATCGTCGTCTTCAGTGGCGAACAGCTCCGTCGCGTGCGCGGCGAGCTCGGCGCGTGAGCGCTCTCCTTCGTCCGGCGCAGAGCTGCCATCTTCGTCGTCGAAGGTGACGTGCGCAGCGTGCGGAGAGCTGGCTGCGTCGGCCGGCGCTTCTTCCAAGGTGTCGACCTCGGGCTCACCCGAGTAGCCCTGAGCGGCCAAACGTTCGAGCGCGGGCGTGCGATCGGCCAGGCCCTTCTCGATCATCGCCGGATCCCATTCGCGCAACGCGAACACGCCGGGCTTGATGCGCACCAGCGGGTTTTCCTTGTCGCCCTTCTTCACCAGCGCAGCAAGGCGCGCGCCCATGGTGACTTCGGGGCTCTTGCCAACGTGACTGAGCAGATTCTTCTCAATCGCAACGTCGGTGATCTCTTTGTAATGGAGTGGTTTACCTACGAGGCGCAGAACCTGCGCCGCGGCTTCCGTGAACGTCATACGCTGTCGATTTCTTTCGCTTGGGAGAGAACTTGCGTTCTCACTGCCTGAAGGTGCCTCCGGGGAAGCGCACATTCGCTCCCGCCGTCGGCAGGACACCTTCCACACCGGTGAGATAGCACGTCGGGCCGGGTAGGCGAAAGCGGCCCATTTGCGGGGTTTCGTGGAGATGGCTGAGCCGACCCGCGCTTTTCGGGTAAAATGCGGCCGTGGACCCGGGACGATTGTTCGACGAGCTCTTGGGCATCGCGGCCCGAACCGGGCTGGAGGTCCGCACGCGCGCCTTCCGCGGCAAAGTCTCGGGCAAGATCCCGTTCGCCGGCGGCCTGTGCACGGTGCTCGGTCGGAAGCTCGTGCTGCTCAACTCGAACGCCACCGCCGTAGAACGCTCGGTCGCCCTCGCCGATGCCATGGCGCGCTTGGCATTGGCCGAGCCCACGATGAGCAGCGATGCCCGTCGCTTCCTGGCCGAACGCGCGCGCTCGCAGTCAGGCGTAGTCGAGCCCGAATCCGCGCCCAGGCCGGGCTTGGCAAAGACGGTCTCGTCGCACAAGAAAAAGCCTCAGCACCGCTGACCAACCGAAGTAGCGTAGTCGCGTGTTGAAGATCGAGACACAAGTCGAGCTCGCGCCGCTCACCACGCTCCGGGTAGGCGGCAGAGCGCTGCACTACACGCGCGTCGAGCACGCGACCGAGCTCGACGAGGCACTCGCATGGGCCAAGCAACGCGCGCTGGAAGTGCGCGTGCTCGGCGGCGGCAGCAACATCGTCGTCGCAGATTCAGGCTTTCCCGGCCTGGTGATCGACATGGCGTTGCGCGGTATCCGCTTCCACAACCTCGGCACCGAAGTGGAGGTGCGTGCCGGCGCGGGAGAACCGTGGGATGAGCTCGTAGCAAGCATGGTCCTTCGCGGCTACCAGGGGCTCGAGTGCCTGAGCGGCATCCCCGGCCGCGTGGGGGCCACGCCGATTCAGAATGTCGGCGCATACGGGCAAGACGTGAGCGAGACCATCAGCCAAGTGGCGACGCTCGACACGATCAGGAGCTCGCCACGCACGTTCAGCGCCGAGGAGTGCCAGTTCTCTTATCGAGATAGCTGGTTCAAATCGCGCGAGCCGGGTCGCTACATCGTCACCGAAGTGACCTTTCGGCTGCGACCGAACGCGCCGCCCGCGCTGCGCTACGTCGAGCTCGAACGTCACTTCCTCGCGCTGGGAAACACGGCCCCGACCTTGTCCGAGCTGCGTCAGGCGGTGCTGCAGTTGCGGCGCGAAAAGTCGATGCTGCTCGATGAAAGCGACGCCAACGGTCGCAGCTGCGGCTCGTTTTTCCTGAACCCCGTGCTGAGCAACCAACAATTCCAGCAGTTTTTGGCGCGCGCCGAGGGGCTCGGCAATCTACCGCAGTTTCCGCAGGCAGACGGGCGAGTGAAGCTGTCGGCGGGCTGGCTGATCGAGCAGGCCGGTTTTCCGCGTGGCACGCGCGATGGCCAAGTGGGCTTGTCGACCAAGCACGCGCTCGCGCTCGTGGCACACGCCGGCGCCCGCGCGGACGACGTGACGCGCTTGGCCAGGCGTGTGCAACTCGGCGTGCTCGAGCGCTTCGGCGTGCAGCTCGAGCCCGAGCCCGTGTTCTGGGGTAACGCTCAGCCCACGCTGGCGTAAATCGCGTCGATCGCTTCGTCCAGCCGCGCGAGCTCGGTGCCGCCGGCCTGAGCCATGTCTGGGCGGCCGCCGCCCGAGCCCCCTAGGATCTGAGCGGAGCTCTTGATCAGATCGCCCGCCTTGAGGCGATTCGTCAAATCCTTGGCCACGGTCAGTACGAGTTGCGCTTTGCCATCCGC
>Ga0207691_10003088_pt1 | contig 16243 bp, 12 predicted proteins | sample KBSM13metaG_FD_184327 | JGI IMG/M metagenome (GOLD analysis project Ga0207691, IMG submission 184327) | Miscanthus rhizosphere microbial communities from Kellogg Biological Station, Michigan, USA - KBS M1-3 metaG (SPAdes) (version 2) | ecosystem: Host-associated > Plants > Roots > Rhizosphere >... | reverse complement strand
GCTTCGGTGAGGTCGGCCGCCTGGCGATCGAGGTAGTCCTTGCGCTCCTTCGCCTGCGTGAGCTCGTCGAGTGCTGCGAGGTTGACCGCGCCGAGCTCCGCAATGGCTGCGTTCAGGCGCTCGATTTCCGCCGGCAGCGTGCGCGCACTACCCCACGCCTTCAGCGCCTCGGGCAGCGACGCGACGTCGGCGTGCGCCTCGGCGAGCTGCTCGGTGAACTGCGCCTCGGCAAGCTGCGCCGCCTGCTCCTTGAGCTGCATGTCCTGGATCTTCGCGCGCGCAGGATCGAGCTTCTGGTCGGCCGCGAGCCGTGCTTCTTCCGCGGCGCGAAGATCGGCGCCCAGCGCTTCGAGGCGATCGCGCGCGCTTGCAAGCGCCTGCTCGGCGGCCGCGCGCACCGTGAGCTGCTCGGTCAGCGTGGCTTCGACCGGCGCCCAGTCGATGGCCGCGCGCTCGCTCGACAGCTGGTCGAGCAGCGTGCGCTGCTGATCGCGCTGCGTAGCAAGGTCGGCCGACCGGCGCGCAAGCTCCGCGATGCGGTCGTGGCAACGACGCTCGGCAAAGCCCGCTTCCTGCGTATTGCGCTCCGCCGCACGCAATTTCTCGCGGCCGCGCGCCAGTGCAACCTCCGCCTCGTTGCGCGCGTGACGCGACGACTCGCGTACGGCGAGCTTGTCGTGGAGCGCCGATTGCAGGTCCGCGATCTCCGCGTCGATGGCGGCGCGCTGCGCCTGGGCTTCCTCGATGCGTGTTGCAAGCTCGCCTGATTCCTGCTCGATCTGCGTGCGGCGCTTCTGCGCGGCTTCGGCGGCTTGCCGAAGTTGCAGGAGCTCGAGCTCGAGATCGTGGGCACGACGCTGCTGCGACGTGACGGCGAGACCCTCGGCGTGGTACGTCTGCTGCGCCGCCGCGAGCTCGGTGTTGACGGCATCGCGCTGCGCGAGCGCTTCCTCGGCGCGGGAGCGCGCCCCGGACATGGCCGCATCGAGCTCGTCGAGCTCGCGCTGGCGCGCGATGACGCCGTGCAGCTCGTTGTCGGGCGCAAAGAACGTCACGCCTTGCGACGTGACGAGGTGTCCCGCCGGCGTCACGAAAGCTTCGCCGACCGCGAGCGCATCGCGATCCCCGAGAGCCGCCGCGAGGTCGTCGCGGCAGCGGACGCCGGACAATCCGTCGGCGACGACGCGCGAGACTTCGTCCCGCTTCATCCGCACCTTCGAGAGCAACGCATCGCTTTGCGCAACCGGCGCATGGCGCGCCGGCGCAGGCGTATAGGCCGCGATGCGCCGCGGCGGCTGCGCGCCGCCGGCGACCCAGCCGGTCACTTCGTCGAGATGATCGAGCTCGAGCGCCGACAACCGCTCGCGCAGGATCGCTTCGAGCGCGTCTTCCCATCCCGCCTCGATGTCGATCATCTGCCAGAGGCGGCGGGCTTCGCTCAACCGATGATCGGCGAGCCAGCCGTCGATATCCGTGCCATGACCGATCCTGGCCTGCAGCGCCGCGAGGGCCTGCTGGCGGGCCTCGAGGTCGCCAAGCGCTTTGCTGTCGCGCTGCCACGCGTCGGCGGTTTCACGCTGGCGAACCTGCAGCGATTCGACGGTCTTCTGGAGCGTGGCGAGCGCTTCCTGCTTGCCCGCGAGGTCGGCGTTCTCCTGCGCGAACTGCTCCTCGAGCTCGCGGATGAAATCGGTGGCCGGGGCGGCGATGCCCTCGAGCTCCTGTGCGAGACGCGACTTGCGCGCGTCGAGATCGGACAGTCCGCGCACCGCGCTGTCGCGGCGCGTCTCGGCAACGCGCAGTGCCTGTTCGGATGCGGCGATGGACTGCTGGTGCTCCGCGAGCGCCGCCTCGGCAGCCTGCACGGCCGACTCGAGCGCAGGCAACTCCGCCTGCACGGCGTGCTCCGCCTTCTGCGCTTCCTCGCGGGCGGCCACGGCACTCTCGCGCGCGGCCTCGGCCGTGGCGCGCTCGTCCGCAAGCGCGGACTCCTGGCCCGTGATCGCTGCGATCGTCTCGGTGAGCTGCGCCACCTGCTGCCCGATGCGAGTCTCCGATTCACGCGCGAACGAAAGCTGCTGCTCGAGCCGCGTCACTTCCGCATTGGCCGCGTAGAAGGCGCCCTGCTTGTCGTGCAGCGCGTCGCCTGCCGTGTAGTGCTCGGCGCGCAGCGCCTCGACCCTGGCCTCGGCCGCGCGTATCTCCGCCTGCACCGCTTCGAGTGCGACGGTCAGCGATGCGATCTCGGTCGCGCAGCGGTCGCGCGAGCGCACGGCGTCCTGCTGCTTCGCATGCCAGAGCAGGTGTTGCGACTGCGCGAGGCGCGCCTCGTGCTCGCGATATTGCGTGGCGACCTCCGCCTGCTGCTCGAGGCGAGCGAGCTGGTTGCCGAGCTCCTGGCGGATGTCCTCGACGCGCGAGAGATTCTCGCGCGTGTCGGAAAGCCGTCCCTCGGTTTCCTTGCGCCGCTCCTTGTACTTCGACACGCCGGCCGCTTCCTCGAGGAACACGCGAAGCTCCTCGGGCTTCGCCTCGATGACGCGCGAGATCATGCCCTGCTCGATGATCGCGTACGCGCGCGGCCCGAGGCCCGTGCCGAGGAAGAGGTCGTGGATGTCGCGGCGGCGGACCGGGATGTTGTTGATGTAGTACGTCGAGTCGCCGTCGCGCGTGAGCACGCGCTTGATGGAGATCTCCGCGTACTGGCCCCACTGGCCGCCGATGCGGCCGAGGCTGTTGTCGAAATGAAGCTCGACGGACGCGCGGCCGACCGGCTTGCGGTCACCGGCGCCGTTGAAGATGACGTCCTGCATCGACTCGCCGCGCAGCGCCGACGCCTTGGATTCGCCGAGCACCCAGCGGACGGCGTCGATCACGTTCGACTTGCCGCACCCATTGGGCCCGACGATGCCGACGAGCTGGCCCGGCGTTGCGATGGCCGTCGGATCGACGAACGATTTGAAACCGGCGAGCTTGATCTGGGTAAGGCGCAAAGCGGGGACCGGGCAGGAGTTCTTCGAGGCGCCCCACTGGCGGGGACGTGCTTGGCAAATCGCCCCGAATTATAGCGGAATGGCGAGTGGAATCGCGCGCGGCGGCAGCCGTCCTTCCTCGACCGCGTGGCAGGCCGCCTCGCCCCGGGCGCCGCCGCCGGCTGCGCGCAGCTTGGGAATCTCCTGCCGGCATCGCTCGTTCGCGAACGGGCAACGCGGATGAAACGTGCACCCGGGCGGCGGATCGAGCGGATTGGGGACTTCGCCGGCGACCGCGACGCGCGACTTGCCCGTCATCTCGAGGTCCGGGACCGCGTCGAGCAGCATGCGCGTATACGGATGCTGCGGATTGGCGAAGAGCTCGCGCGTGGGAGCGAGCTCGACGATGCGGCCGAGGTACATGACGCCGACCCGGTCGGCGATGTGATGGACGACCGCGAGATTGTGCGAGATGAAGAGATACGTGAGCCCGAGTGCATGCGACAGGTCGCGCATCAGGTTCAGCACCTGCGCCTGCACGGAGACGTCGAGTGCGGACGTCGGCTCGTCGCACACGAGGAATTGCGGGTTGGTCGACAACGCGCGCGCGATGGAGATGCGCTGGCGCTGGCCGCCGGAGAACTGGTGCGGATACTTGACGCCGTCCGCGGCTGCGAGGCCGACCTGCACCAGCAGCGCCGCCACGCGCTCGTCGAGCTGCGCGCGCGAGGTCGCCGGCGCGTGTGCTCGGATCGGCTCGGCGACGATGTCGGCAACCCGCCACCGCGGGTTGAGGCTCGCGTACGGGTCCTGGAAGATCATCTGCATGCCGCGGCGCGCGTGACGCAATGCGCGCGCATCGGTGGTCGTTCCCTGGCCTGCAATCGTCACGCCGTCGTACTGGATCGAGCCGCGCGTGGGCGCATAGAGCCCGACGATGAGGCGCGCCACCGTGGACTTGCCGCATCCCGATTCGCCGACGAGGCCGACCGTCTCGCCTTTCCGGATCGCGAGGTCGATGCCGTCGACGGCCTTGAGCGTCACGCGCCCGCGCCGCTCGAGCACGCGGTCGAGCCACGGTGGCGATACGTCGAAGTAGCGCGCGATGCCGCGCAGGTCGAGAAGTGCCGCGCCGGAATTCATGGCATCTGCGCCACGAGCCAGCACGCGGCAACGGTCGCGCCGGCGGGGATGAGCTCGGGACGCTCCCGTCGGCACCGCTCGAACGCGTGGGGGCAACGCGGATTGAACGCGCAACCGGGGGGAATGGCAGTGAGGCGTGGCATGGCGCCGTCGATCTGCGTCAGCCGCTCGCGCTCTTCCACGATCGACGGGATCGATCCCATCAATCCAACCGTGTACGGATGCTGCGGACGGTGGATGACGTCGGCGACGGGACCAATCTCCACGATGCGCCCCGCGTACATGACCGCGACGCGATCGGCAGTTTCGGCGATCACGCCCATGTCGTGCGTCACGAGCATCACGGCCGTGCCGTGGTCGCGGCACAGGCGCTTCAGGAGCGCGATGATCTGCGCCTGGATCGAGACGTCGAGCGCGGTCGTCGGCTCGTCGGCGACGATGAGCTTCGGGTTTGCCGCCAGCGCGAGCGCAATGACGACGCGCTGGCGCATGCCGCCGCTGAACTGGTGCGGATAGTGATCGATCCGTCGTGCCGCCGCGGGAATGCCCACTTCCTCGAGGAGCGCGATCGCGCGCTTGCGCGCGTCCGACTCCCCGAGGGGAAGGTGAGTGCGTATCGTCTCGACGAGCTGGCGGCCGATCGTGTACAGCGGATTGAGCGACGTCAGCGGATCCTGGAATACCGCGCCGATCTCGCGGCCACGCACGAGGCGCATTGCGTCGTACGGCAAGTTGTCGATGCGACGGCCCGCGAGGCGCACGCTCCCACCTGCAATGCGTCCGGGCGGGTCGATGAGTCCGATGATCGCTGCGCCCGTCAGCGACTTTCCCGCGCCCGACTCGCCGACCACCCCCAGCACCTCCCCGGGCGCGATCGAGAACGACACGTCGTGCACCGCGACCAGCGTGCCGCGGCGCGTCGGGAACTCGACGCGCAGGCGCTCGACGGCGAGCAGCGGCTCCCCCGCCGCGGCGAACGTCATTCGATCCTGAGCTACTTCGCCGCGGGCACCAGGCACCCGGCGATCTGCTCGACGTAATCGACCACCGGCGTCCACTCCTGCGTGATCGTGGTCGAGAACTGCGCGTTGATGTAGTAGCGTTTGCACGGCTCGGCGTTGAGCATCATGACGTGCAGCGGCGGGCCGCCGGGCCAGCCCGGCGCGGGACCTTGCACGACCAGGCGGTGCTCGCCAGGCGTGATCTTGATCAGCCGCGGATCGGGGAACGAGCCCTGGTTGTCCACCATGTCGATGATCGCCGGGCGACGATTCGTGATCGTCACGTTGTAGCGGGCGCCGGTGATTTCGCTCCAGGTGGGGCCCCAGGTCTGGCAGCTTTCGAGCAGCAGCGGCGCCGCGATGGCGGGAATCAGCATCAGATACCGTTTGCGCATTTTCCAGTCGTCTCCTGCGTGAGCTGCGAGCGGGCATGCGCGCAGCGTATTGCTCGGTCGCGTCGACCGATCCTGCTTAACCAAACACGAACCGGGCCCCCGGCATTCCGTCACCGCAATCGCGGGTTGAGCGCATCGCGAAGCCAGTCGCCGAGGAGGTTGATCGACAACACCATCACGACCAGCGCGGCGCCCGGGAAGATGGTAATCCACCACTCGCCCGAGAACAAAAATTCGTTGCCGACCCTGATCAGCGTGCCGAGCGACGGCTCCGTCGGCGGAACGCCCACGCCAAGGAACGAGAGCGTCGCCTCCGTCAGGATCGCGGTCGCGATGTTGATCGTCGCAAGGACCAGCACGGGACCGAGGACATTGGGCAGCAGATGGCGCGCCATGATGCCCGCGGGTGTTACGCCGATGACGCGCGCGGCCTGCACGTACTCCTTGCTCTTCTCGACCATCGTGGACCCGCGCACGGTGCGCGCGTATTGCACCCAGTTCGACAAGCCGATGGCGAGGATCAGGACGTAGAGCGCGACCTGGTCGTGCGAGCCGCGCGGAAGCGCCACGCGCGCAACGCCGTCGATCAGCAGCGCGATCAGGATCGCGGGAAACGACAGCTGCACGTCCGCGATACGCATGATGAATGCGTCCACCTTGCCGCCGGCGTAACCGGCGACGAGCCCGAGCGACACACCGAGCACGATGGCGAGTGCGACCGAGGCGAGGCCGACGAGAAGGGACACCCGCGCCCCGAACATGATGGCCGAGAGCACGTCGCGCCCCTGGTCGTCGGTGCCGAGCAGGAACATCGCGCGACCGCTATCCACCCACGCCGGCGGCAGCAGCGAGTCCGAGAGATTCAGCGTGCGGAGGTCGAAGGGATTGTGCGGGGCGATGAACGGCGCGAAGAGCGCGGACACGACGCATAGCGCGAAGACCGCCAGCGACACGATCGCGACCGGGGAATGCCGGAAGCTCCACGCGACGTCGCCATCCCAGGCCGCACGCAGCCGCGCGCCGAGCGAAGGCGGAGGGACCAGCGCAGCGGCGCTGTCGTTCACCGGGCTTCCGCGAGGCAGGCGATGGCGCGCCGCACATGCGTCACGGCCTGGTCGTGCACCATGCGCTTCCAGTCGTCGGCGTCCTGGTAGAAGCCGTCGCGCACCTGACGTTTGATCGCGCGACGAAGCTCGTCCGGGGCGTCGGGGTGGTTCTGCAGCCACTGGTCGCCGCGCAGCCCCTGCAGCACGGCCATGACCGGCAGCGTTCCGTATTCAAGCGCGATGCCGGCATACGCTACGCCCGGGCACTCGTCGTAGACCGCGTTGTAATTGACGCCTGTCAGCGGCGCCGACGTCGACGTGCCGTCGTGGAACGACGTCACGTCGTCGCCCCACCATGCCTTCGCGCGTGCGACATCGTCGGCCACGTCGCGCGCGGCGAGGATCTTTTCGCCGTGCCCATACGGCCCAAGCCCGGTATGGAAGTCGACGACGCCCAGCGTGCGCGCGCCCGCCCCGTGCTCGCGCATCACGTTGCGAAGTACCGTGTTGCTCCAGGCAGGACGCACGCCGCCGTAGAACAACCCGTCCGGGAATTCGCACTGGCCACCGCTCGTCGCGTTTTGCAGCGCCCGCTCGCCGCGTTCCTCGATGTAGGCCATCAACCGGCCTTCGTTCTCGGGGGAGGGAGGCCACGTCGAGGGCACCATGAAGCCGTGCACTTCTGCATAGTCGGTGTTCGGGGCGATCGGCTGCGAAAAGTCGCGGAAGTTGCGGTTGAGGTCGACGTTGTCCTCGTTGGTGCGGCGGATGTGCGAAAAGCCGTACGGATTGAGCGCATGCAGGAACACGACGCGCACGCCCGCGTTCTCGACTTCCTTCACGAACGCGTCGTCGCGCAGGAAGTTGACCTGGCATCCCGAGCCGCAGAAGCCTTCGGCGCCGTGCGTGCCGGAGATGAGGACGAGCGCCTCGTGGGCATCGGCGCGTCCGAGCACCGCCACGTCGATCGACAGCTCTTCGCCCTGCGCGCCGCGCGCGACCGGGTGCACGTGGTGCGCTACCGGCAGGCCGCGCGCCTTCGCGGCGACCAGAAACCGTTCGCGCGCTTCGACGTAGGTCGACGAGAAACCTTCGACTGCATCCTGGCTCATCGAGGGCTCACGCGCGCACGGGCATCGCCGCCTCGGCGAGCGCGGCAAGATAGCCCGCGCCGAGGGGAATGACCGCGTCGTTGAAATCGTAGGTGCTGTTGTGCAGGAAGCAACCGCCCTCCGCCCCGCCTTGCCCAAGCCGTGCAAAAGCGCCGGGCTTGGCTTCCAGCATGAAGGAGAAATCTTCCGCCCCCATCGAAGGCGGCAGGTCGCGCACCACGTTGGCTGCGCCGACGAGCGATTCGGCCACGTCCGCCGCGAACATCGATTCCTTGTAATGGTTGATCGTCGCGGGATACACGCGCTCGTAATGCAGGGTCGCGCGCGCACCGAAGGCGGCGCCGATCGAGTGGACGAGCTCGGTCAGGCGCTTCTCGATCATGTCCTGCGTTGCAGGCTTGAACGTGCGCACCGTGCCGACGAGCTTCGCATGCGAGGGGATGACGCTCATGGCGCCCGGGTGGCCTGCGTGCATGGCGCACAGGCTCACCACCGCGGTGTCGATCGGGGACACGTTGCGGCTGACGATCGATTGCGCGGCCGTGATGATGTGGCCGGCGACGAGCACGGGATCGATCGCCGCGTGCGGATGCGCGCCGTGGCCGCCCTTGCCGTCGATCACGATCTCGATGCGGTCGGCCGCGGCCATCGCGGGGCCGGGCGTGATGCCGATCTGGCCCGGCGGCAACCCCGGCCAGTTGTGGAGCGCGTACACCTCGCCCGCGGGAAATCGATCGAAGAGCCCGTCCGCGATCATCGCTTTCGCACCCGCATAGCCCTCCTCGCCCGGCTGGAAGATGCAGTACACGGTGCCGTCGAAGCGGCGCGTCTCGTGCAGGTACCTGGCGGCCGCGAGGAGCATGGTCGTGTGGCCGTCGTGCCCGCAGCCGTGCATGCGGCCCTCGTAGCGCGACTTGTGGGCGAACTCGTTCTCTTCCTGCATCGGCAGCGCGTCCATGTCGGCGCGCAAGCCCACGGCTTTGCCGGACATATTCGTCTTGCCGGGTATCACAGCGACCAGGCCCGTCTTGCCGATGCCCGTGTGATGCTCGATGCCCAGGGCGGCGAGCTTCTCCTGGACGACCCGCGCGGTGCGGTGCTCCTCGAAGCCGAGCTCCGGATGGGCGTGCAGATCGCGGCGAATGGCCGTGAATTCGTCGTGATAGGTGCGTATGCGTTCTGTGGGCTTCATCGCTTCAGTGCGCGGAGGCAGTCCTTTCGATGCGCAATCTCGGATCCACTGCGTAGTACATGAGGTCGACGACCAGGTTGATGATGACGAACACCAGCGCGATGAGGCACAGGTACGCGGCCATCACGGGGATGTCCGCGAAGTAGACGGACTGGATGAACAGGAGGCCCATGCCGGGCCATTGGAACACCGTCTCGGTGACGATGGCAAACGCGATGATCGCGCCGAGCTGCAATCCCACGATCGTGATGACCGGCACGAGCGTGTTCTTGAGCGCGTGTCCGAAGTGGATGGCGCGATCGGTCAGGCCGCGGGCACGCGCGAACTTGATGTAGTCCGTGCGCAGCACCTCGAGCATCTCCGAGCGGACGAGCCGCATGATGAGCGTCATCTGGATGAGCGACAACGTGATCGTCGGCAGGATCAACGCCTTGAGCCCGCTCCTGGTCAACAAGCCGGTGGTCCACCAGCCGAACGAAACCGTGTCGCCCCGGCCGAACGACGGCAGCCAGCCGAGCTGCACGGCGAACACGAGGATCAGCAGGATACCGATCAGGAAGCTCGGCAGGCTCACTCCGATGAGCGAGCCCGCGAGCAGCACGTGCGAGAGCGCACTGTTGCGCCGGAGCGCGGTGTAGACCCCCATGGGGATGCCGACCGCAATGGCCAGCAGCGCGGCCGCCGCCGAAAGCTCGAGGGTCGCGGGCAGGCGCTCCTTGATCAGCAGCGAGACCTTGCGCGCCTGGCGAAGCGACAGGCCGAACTCGCCCTGCACGGCGTTGCCGAGGAATTTGGCGAACTGCACGTAGAACGGCCGGTCAAGGCCGAGGTCGGCGCGGAGCCGGGCGCGCTCTTCGAGGGTCGTGTCCTGGCCGACCATGAACTGCACCGGGTCGCCCGTGAAATTGAAGAGGCCAAAGGCGATGAACGCCACGACCGCCATGACCAGCGCGGACTGCAAGACGCGTCGAATGATGAAAGCCAACATAACGAAAGACCCCGCGAGGATCTTCGAAATCTCGCGGGGTCTTGCCCGGACGCGCCTTTATTCCTTGATGTCGACGCCGTAGAACGTGTGACGCCCGAACGGCGAGAGCTTGAAGTCGATCACTTCCTTGCGCACCGGCTTCAGCTGCACGGCATGCGCGATGGTGAACCACGGCGCCTGCTGCTTGAAGATCACCTGCGCCTGCTCGTAGAGCTTCTGGCGCTCGGCCTGGCTCGTCGCCGACTTGGCCTTCTGGATCAGGTCCTCGTACGGCTGGTAGCAGAACTTCGCGACGTTGCTGCCGTTGCTCTTGGCCGAATCGCAACCGAGGAGGTTCGCGAGGAAGTTGTCCGGGTCGCCGTTGTCGCCGGTCCAGCCGAGCATGCCCGCCTGGTGCTCGCCCGCCTGCATGCGCTTGCGGTATTCGCCCCACTCGAAGCTCTTGATCTCCGCCTTGACGCCGATCTTCGCGAGGTCCGCCTGCATGAGCTCGGCGATGCGCTTCGCGTTCGGGTTGTACGGCCGCTGCACCGGCATGGCCCAGAGGTCGGTCTCGAAGCCGTTCGGATATCCCGCTTCCGCGAGGAGCTTCTTGGCAGCGGCGGGATCGAACGGGTCATCCTTGATGCTGTCGTTGTACGACCATTGGGTCGGCGGGATCGGGTTCTTCGCCGCGACGCCGGTCGTGAGATACACGGCATCGATGATCGCCTTCTTGTCGATCGCCATGTTGATGGCCTTGCGCACGCGCACGTCGTCGAACGGCTTCTTGGTCGTGTTGTACGCGAGGTAGCCGATGTTGAGGCCCGGCTGGTCCAGCACCTGGACGTTCGGATCCTTGCGGATAGCGTCGAGGTCGGCCGGGTTCGGATACGGCATGACGTGGCACTCGCCCTTCTGCAGCTTGGCCCAGCGCACCGAGGCGTCGGGCGTGATTGCGAACACGAGGTCGTCGATCTTCGCCTTGCCGCCCCAGAATTGCGGGAAGGCCTTGTAGCGAATGACCGCGTCCTTCTGGTATTGCACGAGATAGAACGGCCCGGTACCGACGGGCTCCTGGTCGATCTTGTCGGGCGTGCCCGCCTTCATCATGGCGTCGGCGTATTCCTTCGACTGCACGCCCGCGTATTCCATGGCGAGGTTCGACAGGAACGGCGCCTCCGGCTTGTTGAGCGTGATGCGCACGGTGTAGTCGTCCACCTTCTGGATCGACTTGATGAGCTTGGCCATCCCCATGTCGTTGTAGTACGAATGGTTGGAGCTCGTCACCTTGAAGTACGGGTTGTCTTCCTTGCCCTGGCGCTCGAGCATGAAGATGACGTCGTCGGCGTTCATGTCGCGCGTCGGTTTCCACGCGCGCTGGTTATGCCACTTCACACCCTTGCGGATGTGGAACGTGTACGTCAGGCCATCGGGCGAAATGTCCCACCTCTCGGCAAGGCCGGGGATGACCTTGGTCGTGCCGCGCTCGAAGTCGACGACGCGGCTGTAGATCTGGCTGTTGGCGTCGAACGACGTGCCGGTCGTGTTCACGCCGGGATAGAAGTTCTCGGGGCTGCCTTCCGAGCAGTAGACGAGCGTCTTGGCGGACGCGCCCGCGGCCGCGATCGACAGGCCGAGCGCAACGGCAATGGCGGTTCTTTTCATGGGTTCCTCCAGGATGAATCAGTGCGGTGACGCACCAAACGCGACAGTATGACCGTTTTCGAGAAACTTTTCCGCAAGGTGGCAGGCGACCAGCCGGCCGTCCAGCGGACGCAGCGGCGGACGCTCCTGCCGGCAGATGTCGATCGCGTGCGGGCAGCGGGTCGAGAAGACGCACGCCGGTGGCGGATCGAGCGGCGACGGCAGCTCCCCCTTGAGCACGATGCGCTGCTTGCGCACACCGCCGAGCGCCGGCGTCGACGCCAGCAAGGCCTGCGTGTACGGATGAAGCGGCCGCTCGAAGATGCGCTCCTTGGGTCCCTGCTCCATCGCGAGGCCGAGGTACATCACGAGCACGTCGTGCGCGATGTAGCGGACCACCGCGAGATCGTGCGAGATGAAGAGATACGCGACCCCCATGTCGCGCTGCAGGTCGGCCATCAGGTTCAGCACCTGCGCCTGCACCGACACGTCGAGCGCGGACACGGGCTCGTCGGCGACGACGAGCGCCGGCTCGAGCATGAGCGCGCGCGCGATCGCGATGCGCTGTCGCTGCCCGCCGGAGAACATGTGCGGGTAGCGATCGTAGTGCTCGGGCCGCAAGCCGACCTTCGCGAGCATCGATCGCGCCCGCTCGGTGCGCGCGGACGCGGCGAGATCGGTGTTGATGACGAGCGGCGATTCGAGGATCGCGCCGATCTTCTTGCGCGGGTTGAGCGAGCCGTAGGGATTCTGGAACACCATCTGCACGCTCTTGCGGAGCTTGCGCACGTGCGAGGGCTTGACGTTGACGGCATCCCCGCCGGCGAGGCGCAACTGGCCCGCGCTGGGTGTTTCGATCAGCGCGACGACGCGCGCGAGCGTCGACTTGCCGCAGCCCGATTCGCCGACGACGGCGAGCGTGCGTGCCGCCTCGATCGCGAACGAAATGCCGCCGACGGCCTGCAAGTGCGCCGGCTCCTTGAACATGCCGCGGCGGATCACGTACGTCCGACGCAGGTCGCGCGCGTTGACGACTTCGCTCACGGCGGCACCGCCACCGCAAGGTCGCGCGCACGATTCTCTTCCCGCTGCGAATCGCCGAACGGGTAGTGGCAGCGCACGAGGCCGTTCTGCCAGGGTCGCAACGGCGGCCGGTTGTTGCAGAAGGGCGTCGCGTACGCGCAGCGCGGCGCGAACAGGCATCCCACCGGACGGTCGTGCAGGCCGGGGACGACGCCGGGAATCGTCGCCAGCCGGTCGCTGCCTTGCTCGTGGGTCACGTGCCGCTCGGGCATCGCCGCAAGCAGCGCCGCCGTGTACGGGTGCTGGGGTGCGGCGAACAGCACGTCGGTCTCGCGCTCCTCCATCACCTGGCCTGCGTACATGACCGCGACACGGCGCGCCATCTCGGCGACGACGCCCATGTTGTGCGTGACGAGCACGAGCGCCATGCCGCGCTCGCGCTGCAGGTCGCGCAGCAGGTCGAGGATCTGCGCCTGGATGGTGACGTCGAGCGCCGTCGTGGGCTCGTCCGCGATGAGGAGGCGCGGGTTGCAGGCGATGGCCATCGCGATCATCACGCGCTGGTTCATGCCGCCGCTCATCTGGTGCGGGAAGTCCTTGAGACGGCTCTCGGGCGCGGGAATGCCGACCAGCTCGAGCAGCTCGATCGACCGCTTGCGCGCGGCCTTCTGGTCCATGTCGAGGTGCAGGCGCAGCGTCTCGGCAAGCTGGAAGCCGATCGTGAAGCACGGGTTCAGGCTGGTCGTCGGTTCCTGGAAGATCATCGCGACGTCCCCGCCGATGATCTTGCGGCGCGCGCGCTCGGACAGCGTCAGCACGTCGTGTCCCGCGAACTGCAAGCGCTTCGCGCGCACGCGGCCGGGGAACGCCACGAGCCCCATCAGCGCGAGCATCGTCACGCTCTTGCCCGACCCCGACTCGCCGACGATGCCGAGCACGTCGCCCTCGTCGAGCGTGAGGCTCACGCCCTCGACCGCGTGCAGCACACCCGATTGTGTCGGGAACTCGACGTGGAGGTCTTCGATCTCGAGGAGCGGCATCGTCAGTGACCGGGTTGCGAGTCGCCCCTCACCCGCCCTGTCGGGCACCCTCTCCCCGCGGGCGGGGAGAGGGCTGGGGTGAGGGGCGTGGGTCTTTGCATCATCGCTTGAGCTTCGGGTCCAGTGCGTCGCGCAGCCCGTCGCCCAGAAGATTGAACGCGAGCACGGTCAACAGGATCATGAGACCGGGGAACGTCACCACCCACCACGCCCGCAGGACGAATTCGCGCGCGTCGGCGAGCATCGTGCCCCACTCGGACGACGGCGGCTGCGCGCCCAATCCGAGGAAGCCGAGCGCCGCCGCATCGAGGATCGCGGTCGAGATGCCGAGCGATGCCTGCACGATGAGCGGCGCCGCGCAATTGGGCAGCACTTCCGAGAACATGAGCCGCAGGCGGGTGGCCCCGCTCGCACGCGCCGCGGTGACGTAATCCTTCGACGTCTCGCTGATCACGGCCGCCCGCGTGAGGCGCACGTAGTGCGGCAGCACCACGACCACGACGGCGAGCATCGCGTTCATGATGCCCGGCCCCAGGATCGCGACGATCACGATCGCGAGCAGGAGCGAGGGCAGCGTGAGGATGATGTCCATGAGCCGCATGATCGCGATCTCGATCGGCCCGCGGAAGAACCCCGAGATCAGGCCGAGCGCGATGCCGGCGACGATGGCGATCGCCACCACCGCGACACCGATGAGGAGCGAGATGCGCGCGCCGTAGACGAGGCGCGACAGTATGTCGCGGCCGATGGGGTCCGTCCCGAGCGGATACGCCCACGAGCCGCCGGCCTGCCATGCCGGAGGCTTCAGGAACACCGCGTTGTTGGTGAGATCGGGCGGATACGGCGCGATCAGCGGCGCGAACATCGCCACCAGCACGATCACGACGATGAAGATCAAGCCAGCGACCGCGCCGTGGTTTGCGCTGAAGTAGCCCCAGAACTCGCGCAGCGGACCATGCGGATGCGTGACCTGCACGGGCACGTCGAGCGGCGTCGCGTTGGAGGTCATGATTTGCGGATCCGCGGATTGATCACGCCGTACGTGACGTCGACCAGCAGGTTGACCGCCATCACGACCACGCCCAGCAGCAGCACGCCACCCTGCAGCACCGGATAGTCGCGGCGGTTGATCGCCTCGATCAGCCACTTGCCCACACCCGGCCACGAGAAAATGGTCTCGGTGAGGATCGCGCCGGTGAACAGCACGCCGACCTGCAAGCCGATCACGGTAATGACCGGGATCAGCGCATTGCGCAGCGCGTGCAGCGCCACCACCCGCACCGTCGACAGTCCTTTTGCGCGTGCGGTGCGGATGTAGTCCTCGCCCAGCACCTCCAGCATCGCGGAACGCGTCATGCGCGCGATGATGGCCAGCGGTTGCGTGCCGAGCACGATCGTCGGCAGGATGAGATGCGACACCGCCGAGCGGAACGCGCCCTTCTCGCCGGACAGCAGCGCGTCGATCGTCAGGAATCCCGTCACCGGCTCCAGGTAATACTTGACGTCGATGCGCCCCGACACCGGCGTCCAGCCGAGCTGCACGGAAAAGAGCAGGATGAGCAGCAATCCCCACCAGAATATCGGCATCGAATAGCCGGTGAGCGACACACCCATCACGCCGTGGTCGAACACCGAATTGCGGCGCACCGCGGCGATGATGCCCGCCGGAATGCCCACCAGCAGCGCGAACACGATCGCGCACAACGCCAATTCGATGGTGGCCGGAAACAACGCGGCGAACTCGGTCAACACCGGCGATTGCGTGATCATCGACTTGCCGAGGTCGCCATGCAGCACCCGGCCGATGTAGATCCCGTATTGGACGAGGACCGGCCGATCGAGCCCGTACTCCTTGAGCAAGGCCTCGTGGCGGGCGGCGTCGATGCCGCGCTCGCCGGCCATGGTTTCGATGGGATCGCCTGGCACCAGCCGGATCAGGAAAAACGCGAGAAGCGTCATCCCGATGAACGTCGGAATGATCAGGCTGAAGCGGGTGAGCAGAAAACGCAGCATTGGGGCCGCTCCGAGGGCGGCGGTATTTAATCACAGTTCCGACGCCGTTCCCTCGTCATCCGCTGCGTCGGTCAGGCTCCCGCACGCGCCCGCGCGGCGCGCGTGGCAAAAAGGCAAGTTCCGGCCGCCACCGAGACATTCAGGCTTTCCACGCTGCCGGCGAGCGGAATGCCGACGATGCGGTCGCACGACTCGCGGGTCAGCCGGCGCAGCCCCCCGCCTTCCGCCCCCAGCACCCAGCCGATGCCGCCCGAAAGATCTGCGGTGACAAGGCTTTCGCCGCCGGCATCCGCCCCGAGCAGCCACACGTTGCGCTCCTTCAGGTCGCGCAGCGCTCGCGCCAGATTGGTCACGGCGATCACGGGCACAGTGTCGGCGGCGCCGCACGCGGCTTTGGCCACCGTAGCGTTGACGCCGACGGCGCGATCCTTGGGGACGATGACCGCCTGGGCGCCGAAGGCATCGGCGCTGCGCAGGCAGGCGCCGAGATTGTGCGGATCGGTGACGCCGTCGAGGATCAGCAGCAACGGCGGCTCGGTGATCGACTCGAGCACATCGTCGAGCGTCACGTGCGGCAGCGCGTCATCGACGATCGCGACGACTCCTTGATGGTTGCCGTGCCCGGCCAACGCGTCGAGGCGCGCGTGATCGACGGGATGCGCGGCCACTCGCGCGGCCTCGGCCCGCGCAAT
>Ga0207691_10003085_pt1 | contig 16247 bp, 16 predicted proteins | sample KBSM13metaG_FD_184327 | JGI IMG/M metagenome (GOLD analysis project Ga0207691, IMG submission 184327) | Miscanthus rhizosphere microbial communities from Kellogg Biological Station, Michigan, USA - KBS M1-3 metaG (SPAdes) (version 2) | ecosystem: Host-associated > Plants > Roots > Rhizosphere >... | reverse complement strand
AGTGCCGCCGCAACTGCGCGATCATTGACACATTCGAAAAGGCCGAAGCAACCTACGTTGGATTTGTGAAACGAATTGTAGTTCGGATCATCGCTCGCCATGATTCGGCCAACGATCTTTCCTTCTCGCCGAGCGAGAAAAAGCGCGGCCTCGCCGTGCTCGAAAAATGGATGTTTTTCTCGATTAAGGAATTCCTTTCGCTCGAGCAACAGTGGCGGCACCCAGGCCGGATCATCCCGATAGATCTCCCACGGAAATTTGATGAAGGCGTCACGTTCCGCGCGGGAAGCGATCTGAGTGATCTCGACCAAACTGTCGCCCGACCGTGAGCTCAGAGCTCCGCGCGAGTCCCCGTCGCCTCAGTTATTTCGCCCTTATCTGCCGCCTTGGTCCCGAAGACATAATCCCAAAGCGGAGAGCTCACGCCATAACCCACGTGATCATCCTGGTAGTGGTGGCGCATGTGATATTTTTTTAGCCACAGCCAGACACCACGCTTCATCGCAAAATGATGCGTCGCGTAGTGGAGCATGTCGTAGAAAAGATAGCCTGCGAGCAGACCGGCAAAGACGGGCGGCGTGAAACGGCCAAAAAGCAAAAGAAAAAGCCCGTAGAACATAAACGCGAGGGGGATGCTCACGGCGGGCGGCATGACCAGGCGGCTGGCGTCGTTTGGATAATCGTGATGCACACCGTGGAGCATGAAGTGGAGGAACCGGCCCCATTTGGTTTTCGGTTCGTAATGAAAAACCCAGCGATGCATGGTGTATTCAACGAAACTCCAGATCAAAACGCCGGTCGCGAACAGCGCCGCTATTAGGCCTAACGGCAACGCGCGCGCCGTAGCTGCGAGATAAAGCATGTAGCTCATCAACGGCACGTAGATAATGAGCGGAGTCGCCGGATGCACATGCGAAAAGAACTCCATGAAATCGCTCTCAAACATGCGGACCGATTCATTTTTGTTGGAGACGTAACGCTGAGGCATTCGCGATATCATGCCTGATTCCGAGATTCAATCAACGCTGCAATCTCGGGCACAAAGAAGCGGCACACTTGGTTTTGGCGAATGAGAGCGTAGGCCAGAACCAGATTTAGGAGCGTCAGTTCCATCACGAAATACCAGGCCGGATGATCCAGGATCAGAAGCAAAAAGAGAACAAGCATGCGGGTATTCGTCATCAGCAACCCAATCCATTTAAAGAGTGGCCGGGCCGCGGCGCGGTAACGCGTTTGGATCTCTGACGGGACGCCTGCGGGAAAAGCCTGCCCGGCTGCCGCGCGTAGCCGCATCAGAGCGGGCGAAAACGTTTCCTGACCGATAGTGAAGTTTAGATAGATGCGAAGAAGAAGCTTCTGCCAGAAGTCGCGCCGCCAGCGGAGTTGCTCGTATTCGGCCCGGAGCCTGACCGACGAATCCACCTCGGCGCGAGAGCGACCGGCGACAAAGAACAGATAAGCATTCCGGGCATAATCGGCGAACCCGCCCTGCACAGCATGACTCAATCCGGCGGCGAGAGCCAGCAGCCAAATCGCCGGGGAAGCGCCCGCGGCCAGACAGCGCAGGACAAGGTGGACATAAATTCCCACAAAGACGATGTGGTCCGAAATGCTATCGAGAATCCGGCCGCTGCGACTTCCTTTGTTCGTTAGCCGAGCCAGCTGTCCGTCCGCATTATCGAGAGCGTTGGAGAGGACGTGCAGGCCCATCCCGAAAAGGTTCAGGCGCAGATCGCGATAGTAGTAAAGATGGCCGGCCGCGAGTCCCGATATTCCGCTGAGAAGTGTCACAGCGGTTGGAGTCATCCCTAATCGGGAGAAAAAGCGGGCCAGAGCAAAGCCGACCCGCCGATAAAAATAAATGTCGAGCAGCCCTTCGACGTCGCGGTTCTTGTATGTGCCCTCGATGGCTGCTGGCATTGCGAGGGTGAGAGTCCGAAATGACTAACTATGAGAGGCTAGCTCTTCCAGGATGGCCTCGCGCGGGCTCTCAACGGTTCCCTGCATATCGCGATCTTTCGTCCGTTCGACCCGCGCGAACAAAGTGTATTTCGGATCGAAAATAAACTGAAAGAGGAGGCCACTCCAGGACCGGTGACATTTCAAAGTGTCGTAATATTCCGGCGCGAGCCCGCGCAATCTGGGGAGATTATTCCATGGGATAGTCGGGAAATCGTGATGCTCGTTGTGGTAACCCATGTTCAAGCAGAGACGATTGATCGGCCCATAGTAGCTGTAGGTCTCCTGCTCAGGATCGTTCGTGTAATGCTCCTGAATCCAACGTGCACCGACCGGGTGCAGGCCGATGGAAAAGGCAAACGAACAGAGCAGATAAAATAAACCGGCCCAGCCGCAGAAGTAGACGATGGCCGCGTCATAGGCCAGGCAGCAGAAAAGGTTGAGAAAAATCCAGCGGCTCCACATCCGAACAGCTTTGATGCGAGGGGGCCGCGTGAGTTGCACGATAGGGAAGAGGAAAAGCCAAAGCGCCTTCGCATACCATCTGTTCCCAACCAATCGCGCCTCCCAGTGATTGGCCAGATCGGCGTCCCACTCGTAATCGCCCTGATGAGAGTGATGCTTGAGATGGTAAACCTGAAATCCCATCGCGCCCGGCAGCAGGTTCGGCAAATCGGCGAAAATCGCGATGACCTTGTTCCAGCTTTTGCTCGGCAGGATAAGGTTATGAACCGCGTCGTGGATCAGGACATACATGGAATGATTTGCAAAAGCGCCCACGCCGTATGCGACTAGAAGATTCAGCCACCAATAACCAAAGCCCAGTTTTCCAAAAACAAATGCGAGCGCGGTTTGCAGACTAACGACGCTGAGAGCGATCAACAGTGTCCAAGGATTGCGACCCATGAGCTGGCGAACCTCCGGATGTGCCTTAATGATGGCGCGCGCCCGCCCGGTATGGGGATGACCCAGGTCCGAGTGAAAGAAGGATTGTTGCACTCCGCTAAGCGTTCTGCGCGATCAGACTTGGCACAAGTGTGTCCGCGAGGATATTGAGCGCTTCGTCGAGATCGGCGCGCGTATGCCGGGCGGTGACACAGGCTCGGAAGCAGATTCGATCCTGGGGCACCGCCGGGTAATCGACCGGCGCCACCCACAGGCCGCGGCTGCGCAACTCGTGTCCAAATCGATACATTCGTTCGCGATCGCCGATCACGATTGGCATCACGTAGGTGGTGGAATTTCCCGTGTCGATGCCCAGCGTGTTGAGGCCGCGGTGGAAATAATCGGCGTTCTCCCAAAGTTGCCGGCGGAGTTGCGGCTGGCTCGCACCGATCTCAAGCGCTTGGAGAATTCCGGCCACGACGACAGGTGGCAGGGCGCAGGAGTAGACGTACGGGTGCGCATAGAAACGCAAGTATTGGAGCGTCTCGCGGGAGCCCGCAACGAAGCCGCCTAACGAACCGAATGCTTTGGAAAACGTGCCATAAGTGAGCGGCACGCGGTCTTCGACGCCAAATTTTTCCGCTGCGCCGCGTCCGTGCTCACCGCAGGCGAGAATCGAATGCGCTTCATCAATGAAAACGCTGGCGCCATGGGATTCAGCGACGGTGATTAATTCCTCGAGGTTCCCAAAATCGCCGTCCATCGAGTAGATACCCTCGATCACAACCAATTGACGCTTGCCTTTGGTCCGGGTGAGCGACGCATCGAGCGACTTCGGATCATTGTGCTCGAATTTTTCCGATCGACAGCGTGAGAGTGTCGCCCCATCGCGAAGACTGAGATGCGAGCGATTGTCGAGGACCGCGACATCGGTCTTTCGGAGAAGACCAGAGATTGTTCCGAGCGCGCCGCCAAAGCCGCTATTGAACAGCATAGCGTCTTCGCGTCCAAGGAACTGTGCGATCTTGCGCTCCAACTCCCTATGAAGATCGGTCATGCCGGAAAGCATGGGCGAGCCGCACGCACCAAGGCCGTGGCTGGTCAGAGCATCCTGGGCCGCAGCGATCACTTCGGGATGGTTGGCCAGCCCAAGATAATTGTAGGAACAAAGATTGATGACCGAGCGAGATTTTCCGTTGTAGGTGATGTTGGTGCGCGCTTCGGCCGAAGAGAGTAATTCGGGCTCGTAAAGTTCAACGGCCCACGCGCCCGCCTGCATCCACCGCGTGAAACTTGCTGGTGCCTGGAGCGGATCTCGTCCTTCGCTCGCGAGGAAATTACTTAGACTTAACTCGGCTGGATTATCGTCCATAAAAAAACCGCGCCTAACGAGGAACTCGGGCACGGCTGCGATCGAGCAGAAAACATTACGTTCTGCTGCTCGGCGGTTGGTTGATTGATAACGTTGTGCATCCTTTGGGGTTTTCGCAGCCGCGCTAAGTTCCGCCCTGAGGGGCAGTCAGAACCGCGCGGCGGGATTTTCCATTCGGGGCGTGCATTTTAACGCGCCATCCGATTGTGACAAGCACTTTAATTTAGCCCGAGGAGCCAGAGGGATGGTTAGGAGGGGAGGCGCCGCTTGAGCGCGGACGCTCGCCAAAAACGCTTCCGAAAAAATCCCATAAGGCCGCCAGCGCGTAGAGAGTCACGAGGGCAAAAGCAAAATAAGCGCCCCAGAGGCGGGTCCCGCCCTCCGAGATGGCATAGATCATCCAGGCGCTCCCGGCGCAGAGCAGAAGCTCGAGTGCGTAGAAAATCCACGCGCGCCGTTTCCCCCGGACGCGTCGACCCACGAAGGCGAGACCGAGTGGCCAGGCGAAGGTAAGCAATGTCAAAACGCCGCCCAGCGATGCTTCGAGGCGAGTCGCACCGTAATCGTAGTTGGCGTATTCATCGCTCCGCGGGAAGATTTTTTGCCAACCTGTCTTGAGCGGCGGCGGCAGCGAATTTTCTTTCCTGCTGTGCGAACATTGACTCAACGGGGTGAAAAGCGCGGCGACCATGAGAATGCCGAGTGTCAGTTTTAGTTTCTGCACCGAGTTAGTCTCTGATTGCGCTGCGGGATTTCACAAGCAGAAAACCGCCAGAATCGCCCAGCGACAAGACATCTCGAGGGAAGCGCGCTAACGTTTACGCCTCGTACGGCGAAGGCGGCTGTTCCAGCGCTGTCTTCAGCACTTCATCGACGGTTTCAACTGGAACAAATACGATTTTTTGTTTCGCTTCCTCCGGAATATCGACAAGGTCTTTTTCGTTCTGCTTCGGAATAATCACGGTCGTAATTCCGGCACGCATGGCGGCGAGACTTTTTTCCTTCAAGCCTCCGATCGGCAAAACCAATCCGCGCAGTGTGATTTCCCCAGTCATGGCAACATCGGAGCGAACAGGCGTGTTGCTAAAGAGCGAGGCGAGAGCAGTAAACATCGCGACTCCGGCTGATGGACCATCCTTCGGAATTGCACCTGCCGGAACATGGACGTGGATATCGGTGTCGCGAAATTCCTCCGGGCTTGCGCCCACCTGGCCATCGCGACTGCGCACCAGGCTAAGCGCGGCCTGCATCGATTCTTTCATCACGTTTCCGATCTGACCCGTGAGAGTGATGTTGCCTTTGCCAGGATATCGCGTCGCCTCGATATGCAGGACTTCGCCGCCGACAGGTGTATAGGCGAGACCGGTCACCACACCCGGCTTGTTGGCGCCCAACTTTGTATCGTGAATGAAGCGGGCCGGCCCGAGCATTTCAGCCACCAGCTTAGTTGTCACTTTGACATGATCAGTTTTGCCGCGCGCCACCTGTGCCGCCACGCCGCGACAGACAGCACCAATCTGCCGCTCCAATTCGCGCACGCCGGCCTCGTGGGTGTACTCGTCGATTACCGTGACGAGCGCATCTTCCTCCCATTCGCATTGCTCCGGCTTGAGTCCATTTTCTTCGAGTTGTCGCCTAACGAGATAGCGTCGCGCGATTTCCAGTTTCTCGCGCCCGGTGTAACCAGCGAGGGAAATAATTTCCATCCGGTCGCGCATTGGCTCCGGCACCCCATCGATATAGTTGGCGGTAGCGATAAAGATGATTTGCGAGAGATCGAACGGCACATCGAGATAACGATCGACGAAGGAAAAATTCTGTCGCGGATCGAGCACTTCGAGAAGCGCACTCGCCGGGTCGCCCCGAAAATCCGTTCCGAGCTTGTCGATTTCATCGAGCATCATGACCGGGTTACGCGTACCGGCCCGGCGGAGTTCCTGAATAATCCTGCCCGGCATCGAACCAATGTAAGTACGGCGATGGCCACGGATTTCTGCTTCGTCGCGAATACCGCCGAGACTCATCCTAACGAACTTCCTTCCAAGTGCATCGGCGATGGATTGTCCGAGGCTGGTCTTTCCGACACCCGGAGGGCCGAGAAAGCAAAGGATCGGGCCGTGTCCGTTGGGGTTGAGTTTGCGGACCGCGAGATATTCGATCAGGCGGCGCTTCACCTTTTCGAGATCGTAGTGATCGCGATCGAGAATTTGCTGCGCCTTATCGAGATCGAGATTGTCCTCGCTCAGCTTCGTCCAGGGCAACTCCGCAATCGTCTCAATGTAGGTGACGATCACCGAATAATCCGGGCTGGCTTGCGGAATGAAATCGAGCCGCTTCAATTCGCGCTCCGCCTGTTTCATCACTTCTTCCGGCGGCTTCGCTTCGTCGAGTTTTTGGCGCAGTTGTGCGCGCTGTTCTTCCGCGCCGGAATCGGCTTCGCCCAATTCTCTCTGAATCGCCTTCACCTGTTCGCGCAAATACGCGCGGCGTTGCGCATCGGAGAATTGCGACTGCACGTCCTGCTGCAGTTTCTGCTGAATCTGCGCGATCTCGAGCTGGGATGAGATACTTGCCTGGACGGCGCGAAGGCGTTTCTCGAGATCGTTTTCCTCCAGCAGCGCCTGCTTTGCGGGCACATCGATGTTCAGGTTGGGGGCGAGGAAATCAGTCAGCTGTTCCGCATCTTCGAGCCCCAAAACGATGGCGCGCGCTTGTTCCGGCACATCCGGAGTGAGCTCGAGCAACTTGGCGGCGGAGTCACGCAAATTGCGAAAGGCTGCTTCGAACTCCTTGGTCTCAAGCGGCGGCAGCGTTTCGAGAACCTCAATCTCTGCGCGCAAATACGGTTCGGTTTGCGTCACGTTGCGAATTTTGAATCGCCGCAATCCCTGGGCAATGATCACGACCGTGTTGTCCGCCTGCCGCAATAATTTTATGATCAGGACAGCAGTGCCGACGGAATAAAGTTGATCGGCGGTAGGATTCTCGACGTTTTCGTCTCGCTGGGTGACGAGGCCAATAATCTTGTTTTTCGGCAACGTCTCGTTGAGCAATTGGATGGAAGTCGCGCGATGAACATTCAGTGGCGAAATCGTCCTCGGAAAAACGACCAGGCCGCGCACCGGCAGGATGGCCAGCGTCCCCGGAATCGCGGGCATATCTTCTGTTCCGCCTCCAGTGGCTGCATGGCTCACGGACGGAGGTGTTTCTCCCGCACTTTGCAAAGCGCTCAGTATTTCCTCACTCATTTCCTAAAAGGTAATTCGATCCAAAGAAGCCCATTGCGCTGTTCGGCTGTCGTTTGGTTCACATCCACTGGGACCGGCAACTCCACCACGCGTTCAAACGGTCCATAATCGATCTCAAACGCGATCATTTGGACAGCCCGGCCTTCTCCATCGGCCGGCTCGGGTGCTGAGCGGGTACCAGTCAGAACGATCCGCTGCGGCTCGACCGTCAATTCCACCTCGGAGCGATCGACTCCGGCGAGATCGACGCAGATGCGCAAACCTTTGTCGCACTGAAAAGCATTAATCGCAGGCCGCCAGCGATACGGGCCCATCGGGCTGAGTTGCAGGCGACCCAGTTCGTAGGTGACATCGCCGAGCGTCTGATGGAGCCAGCGCAATTTGAATCCGCGGATCGTGGTCATGATTTGTAATCTAACCTACGTCCAAGCGACGTCATCTGCGCGTGCTTCCATTCCGCACAACCATACTTGACTATTCAGTAAACAAAAGCATTGTTTTTGCATGCCGAGGACAAGCGACGCGAGAGATCGCCTCATGAATGCGGCAATGGATTTGATTTGGGAGAATAGCTACGGCGGCATTTCAGTGGATGCGATCTGCGAGAAGGCCGGCGCAAAAAAAGGCAGCTTCTATTACTTCTTCGAATCCAAATCGGAATTGGCGGTGGCGGCCTTGGAGGCCGATTGGCAGCACAAGAAAGCGCGGATGGACGAAATTTTTTCCGCCTCGGTTGCGCCACTGGAACGTCTCAGGGCCTATTTCAGACACGTTTACCAGGGACAAACGAAAAGGCACGGCGAGTGTGGCTCAGTCCTCGGCTGTCCCTATTGTACGCTGGGAGCGGAAGTCGTGACTCAGGATCGGGCCATTGGCCGGCAAATACAAAAGATCCTCGATCGAAACAGCAGATACTTTGAGTCGGCGATTCGCGATGCCCACGCCCAAGGCGTTATTTTCGCGCCGGATGCGAGAGCCAAGGCGCGGATCCTAGTAGCATTTTTTCAAGGAAGCCTGACGCAGGCGCGGATCGAAAACGATTGCGGCCCTCTGCGGGGTCTGGCTGCAGGTGCGCTCGAACTACTCGGTGCAAAAGGCCGAGGGCGGGTTGGTAACCGAATTAGAAGAGAGTAGCCAACGAGGCTGAACGAATCAAATAGTTGACTAGTCAAATAATCGCAAATTTATGAATAATAAGAAAATTGCTTTGATCACCGGTGCAAACAAAGGCATCGGACTCGAGACGGCGCGCCAGCTTGGAAAAAAGGGGATCACTGTTTTGATTGGTGCCCGGGATTCCAGCAAAGGCAAAGCCGCTGCTGATAAACTTCGTGAGGAAGGCATCGACGCGCAGCCCCTCGACATCGACGTAAGCGATCCGGCCAGCGTCGAAGCCGCCGTTGCCAAGGTCGAACGCGATTTTGGACGCCTCGATATTCTCGTCAACAATGCCGGCGTGATGATCGACGATCGCGAGCGCCCAATCAGCGATCAGGCTCTTGAGATGTGGCGCCGCACTTTTGACACGAATGTTTTTGGTCTGATCGAAACGACTCAAGCCTTTCTGCCTCTGCTGCGGAAAAGTGATGCGGGTCGCATCGTGAATCTGTCCAGCATCCTTGGCTCGATTGAATATCACGCGACGAAGGGCTCTCCGGTTTACGACAGCAAATCCACCCCGGCCTACAATGTGTCGAAGTCGGCGGTGAACGCATACACGGTGCAACTCGCCCACGAACTCCAAGGCACGAAGATCAAAGTGAACGCAGCCCACCCGGGTTGGGTGAAAACCGAGATGGGTGGCGCGGACGCCCCGATGGATCTTGTCGATGGCGCCAAGACAAGCGTGGAGCTTGCCACGCTCGGTCCAGACGGGGCGAACGGAAGCTACGTGCACATGAACGAGTCATTGCCATGGTGAACGCGACGCTAGAGAACGATGTCTTGTCGTCGCCAGAAATCTTGTCGCTAGGAGGTCAAGCCGACTTGCTGCTGGGTAACCCGAGCCTTGGCGATGACAGCGCACCAGCATTCGCCACGGTCGATGATAATCAACTTCTCGACTCCTATTCGCGGACGATTGCAGCGGTTGTTCGTCGAGTCGCCCCCAGTGTGGTGAACATCCGCGTTTTAAGTGGTGAACGCGGAACCGGCGGCGGCTCTGGTTTCATTCTCGCGCGCGATGGATTCATTCTAACGAACAGTCACGTCGTCTATGGAGCCCGCGAAATCGAAGTGACCTTGCGCGATGCGCGCGTTTACCCGGCGCGACTCATCGGCACTGATCCCGAGACCGATCTCGCGGTGATCCGGATCGATGCTCCAAATCTGCCTCATGTTCGCTTGGCGGATTCATCGCAAATTCAAGTCGGGCAAATCGCGGTGGCAGTCGGGTCGCCTTATGGATTCCAACAAACGGTCACAGCAGGAATCGTGAGCGCGCTCGGGCGATCGATGCGCTCGGAGTCGGGCCGGTTGATGGACGAGATCATTCAGACCGACGCCGCTCTCAATCCGGGAAATTCCGGAGGTCCGCTTTTGAACAGTGCAGGGGAGGTGATCGGAGTGAACACAGCGGTCATTCTGCCGGCGCAGGGCATTTGTTTCGCGATCGCGAGCAACACGGCCAAGTTTGTCGCGGGGTGGCTGATCAAGGACGGTCGGATTCGGCGCAGCTCGATTGGCTTGGCTGGACAGAACGTGCCGCTTCATCCGCGAGTTGTTCGTTTTCACCGATTGCCTAACGATCGGGGAGTGCAGGTGATGGAAGTGGAGCCAGGAGGTCCGGCGGCGCTGGCTGGTCTTCGTCCTAACGACACCATTGTCGGCTTCAAAGGCCAGCCGATTACGGCGGTTGACGATCTGCACAAACAACTAGTGGCGGCCGAGATTGGAATTCCATCGCCGATGATGTTCCTGCGCGGGGCTGAGCAACTTTTCTGCACAGTTGTGCCGCGGGAGTTGACCCCAGTGGCGCCGAAACGATCGAAAAACAATTAACCAAAAAACAAAAATATGAACGAACCCATCAACATTAACGAAGCCAGCTTCGAAAAAGCTGTTCTCAAATCTCCCATTCCGGTCCTGGTCGATTTCTATGCCGACTGGTGCGGACCTTGCAAAATGATCGCCCCGCTTCTGAACGAAATTGCCAAGGAAAATGAAGGGCGGTTTCGCGTCGCGAAAGTGAACATTGATGATGAACCGGCGCTGATGCAGCGGTTCAATGTGCAAGCTGTTCCAACCCTCCTGTTTTTCAGCGGCGGGGCGTTGAAGGACCAGTTACTGGGGGGCGCGCCGAAAAAAGTGATCGTAGAAAAGCTGAATAACCTCGCCGAAAAAGCAGCTTCCGCCTAAACGCCGCCATCTCGATCAACGCCAGATAAAATGACTACTCAGAATCAAAACATTGCTGCCCCAGATTTGACCAAACGCCCTCCGCGCAGCCCGCGCCACCGTCTCGGCGGTTACGTCCTCCTGCCGCGGATGCTCGATAAAGGGCGGGCCGACATTGTCGACAAACTCGGTGAATACAAGTACAACTGCCCACTCGATCAACGTTTTGTGGAATTCGTCGGAATCGATCCGGCAGCGCTGCGCGACCAACTCGCGGCCGGCAAAGGCGACGGCGAGATTCTCATTTGGATCAACGAAACCGCGCAGCACAAACGCACGCCTTGGGAGATCGAACTGTGGAGCGACCACATGGGGCGACGCGGACCCGATAGCGACCCCGAGACCTTGCAATATTTCTCCGAGTCGGTTCGCAAAATGACCGAGACGCGCGATGACATCAAGACCTGGGCCGACCTGCTTGATCTCGACGACTACGTCACTTTCGGCGGCAAGCCGTAAGCAATCTTCGTCAGGCGGGGTGCAAAGGGCTCCAGCGGTGGAATTGGAACCACGGTTCGACTGAGGCAGATTAGCAGTCGAGTTGATGTCTCCCACGCTTTACCGCGTCCACATTTGAGCGATTTCTCTCGCCCAAGACCTCTCTGGGCTGGTCCGAGCACCGCTCTTAATGAACTAGCTGCCAAGGGCCGCAAAACCCTCAACGCGGCTTCACGAAAAGTTCTGCACCTGGAACCAGATTGAAAGTATCGTCTAATCCGCCAGCAACGATAACGCTGCCGTCGGCCAGAAGAGTAGCGGTGTGGCTATCGCGCGGGCTGGCAAGAGTGGTCTTAAGCACACGCCATGTCCCTGTGGCTGGGTCAAATTCTTCGATAATGTCAACCACTGCACCGAAGGTAACGAACCCGCCGGTGATGAAGACTCGGCCGTCTCGCAAAAGGTTCGCTGTCATACCTTGCCGTCCGTCGCTCAGATTGCCGGTGTAACTCCAGAGGCCGGTCGCGGGATCATAGATTTCCGAGGTGTGAGTGGGCATGCTCTTATTTCCGATTCCTCCTGCCATCAGGACGCGGCCGTCCTTGAGCAGGACCTGAACGAAGTTCGTGCGAGGGTAGAGGAGGCTGCCCGTGGCGCTCCACGTGCCGGTGACCGGATCATACAGTTCGGCATTCCCGATGAGACCGGTGGCATTAGCGCCCCCAGCGAGAAGGACTTTGCCATCCGCCAAGAGGCTAAGGTGATGGCCGTAGCGCGGTTCGGGCAGATTACCCGTAGGCGCCCAGATGCCGGTCGCCGGATCGTATAGCTCGCAACTGTCCAGCGCTCCACCGGCGGAAAAATTGTAGCCTCCCGCAACGAGCACTTTGCCATCAGGTAAAAGAAGACCATCAAAGAAATAGGCCCGGGCGAGGTTCATACTCCCGGTCACAGACCAAGCACCGGTAGTCGGGTCGTAAAGCTCGGCACTGCTGAGAGCAACAGTGGACTCAGTCACTCCACCGAAGGTTAACACCCGGCCATCGGCAAGAAGGACGCTTTGGTGTGACTGGCGGCCCTGGTGAAGACGGCCAGTGGCCCTCCAGGCATTCCGGGAGGGATTGTAAAATTCGCAGGCGGTATTGTCGCCGGCAAACTGGTCCTCGCCAGCGACGAGGAGGACGCGCCCATCGTTGAGACGCGTCGTGGTGTGGGAATAGCACGGATGGACAAGGGTGCCGCCGGAATCGGCTGGCACCGGCTCGCTCGCTCCGACGCCTTCGCAACAGAAGCCCAGGCTGGCGGCAACAACGAGTGGCCAGGCATGGCGTTTAATGGCGGTCGGGAGCAGGCTGGAGATAGGAACGGAAATCTTTTTCATGGTTGGATGGAGCTCTGGTGGGGTTACCTCTCAGGAGTTGCGCGACCAAAGTTGATCTAAGTTGGTTTTACCTTAGTAATCAAGCCTTATCGTGGACTGCTCGAGCACCGTTTCAGTGGTGTTTGCTGGCAATTTTGCTTTCCGGCGAAGCCTTTCTCAGGAGAGGCCGCTCGTCGTGAGCAGCTTAGAAATTGGCTCCAGCGGTAGGATTTGAACCTACGACCAATCGGTTAACAGCCGACCGCTCTACCACTGAGCTACGCTGGATCGTCCGGGCGAGGGGGCATATACGTTGCTCAGACCGACTCTCCCGGCAAGTGCTTCTTTTGGTGGCAGCTCTGGCAAGGGTTGCTAAATCTACGATCCGCCTCCGGCGGATCAACAGCCGACCGCTCTACCACTGATCCGCCTGAGGCGGATGGATCGTCCGGCGGAGGGGCATATCTTGCGCAGACCGGATCTTCCGGCAAGTGGTACTTTTGGTGCCGTCCGGTGTCAAGTCACGGGGTTCGTGATCGACTCTTCCGCCAGGCCATAAGCCCTGCGGCTCCCAGGGCGAGCCAGCCAAGAGAACCCTGGTCGGGCGCCCTCTCAGCACTCGACCTCTGCCCGGCTGAGATAGGTTCACCGGGATCGGCGTAAGCGTAGTCCAGCACGGTGAAAGCATTTTGCGTAAGCTTCGACATCCTGACCCGCACCCATCCATATTGGACGCCCGCGCCGCTATTGAACCTAAAACCGACGAAGCCGATGCCAGGAGCCGTCCACGACTGGTAAATACCGAAACGACTATCTAAGATGCCATACGAAGGGTAGCCCGCCAGTCCAACGTGGGTAAAATGACCCGACGATATGTTCTCGCCCTTGGGCAACCTCGAAACATAAAACCTATTAATTGTTAGATAGTTGGGCCCAAAACCTCTGAAAGCATTCGAAACGATTCCGTGACAAAAAAAGGCGGCTTGGCTGGAGTTTGATCCAGAATTACGTTCAAACTGAAAATCATCACCGGCCTGATCCAGCGGAAACGCCTTGAGCTTCTCCTTGTGCGGTCCGAATTGCTCGTGCAGATCGCCCGAATAGTGGATGGCGGCTTGTGCGGAATTGGCGTAAGTGAATGCACTTGCCACGCCTGCCGTCGCATAAGCTAACCAACGAGAGTTTGGAATGGTTGCTGATTTACGCTTGAGGGTTTTCATGCATCGAGCATGAGTGGGATATGGCAAAGGGGTCAAGACTTTTGTATCGTCCCAGACCCGATCTCCTCCAGTTCGGATTGACTGTGTCGAAATTCCTAGTTGGAGGTAGCCCTGTGCTGGGCTAATTATTGGCGACCACAGTCGGTGCGAGCCTACTCGCTTCGAGGCGCTCGCTCACCTTCTGGAGCTGGGCCGCCTGTGCTTGCAGCGCGGCTTTTACCTCGGCGACGGTAGCCTTCAAATCCGCGATCTCGATGGTTTGAGTCTCAACCTTCTTGTGCGCCTTGAGAAACTCATTGAGCAACATCGCATTTACAGCTTCGTAGCGGACGGTGTAACCTACCGTGAAGGTGCCTTGCAACGAGCCGTCGCTTGCTTTTATCCGGGTGAGATAATCGGAATCATACATTGATAGCCAGATGTAAGTCCCGTCGAAGCCTGAGTTGACGGCCGGTTTTCCGACGTCAAAGGCGCCGAGCTGAGCCCCATCGCTCGCGCGCAATTTCGTTACGATGTTGCTGGATCCGCTGCAAACCCAAATGTTCTCTCCGTCGAAGGACAGGCCGGTAGGACGGCCTCCGACGGGGAAGCTCTGGACGGTATCGGGTTGGTCCAGTTGTTGCCCTTGTACTATCGGACGTGAGTCTGCGATTGCAGCTTGGCTGACTAAAAGTGTGGCGACGGTCGCAATAACCGGACACCAGATCCGTCGCAAAATAATCGCGGACTGTGATCGAAGAGCGGAACGTGAATTTGTAGGGAGTGTTGTCATAAGATTAGTGGATTCGGATGTTGCCTCTTGTGAGTTCACCACTCACGGAATAACCATTGTCGAGACGGATGGAAATAGTGTCCGCAGTTCCGGAGGAGTCATTGTCATTAACACTCACATTGAATCGAACCATGGTTCCATCTTCTAAATGACCTGAGCCGGTGAAGTCACCCGTGTTGGCGGTAAAGGAAAGGTGGTAAATTCCGGCACGTGACACGCAGTTACCGGCAGCAGGGTCGCAAAATGAAAACACACCGAGTTTGCCGGCGTCGCCCTGGCTCGCTTGGAACTTGAAACTGACTTCATTGCCTTGGTTATCGACGGCGCCGTTACCTTGTACCTCGGTCGAGCGTGAGAAATCGTAGAGTTCTGCGCTCGCAAGGTAACCGCTATTGTAACCTCCGGCGGCGAGGACCTCGCCATTGGGTAGAAACGTTGCCGTATGAAGAAAACGCGCGGCGTTGAGACTCGCGGTGGCGGACCAGGTGCCGGCTGACGGGTCATAAAGTTCTGCGCTCGCGAGATTGCCTGGATTAGCTTGTCCGCCCGCAACGAGCACTTTGTCGTTGAGCAGAAGAGTAGCGGTATGGGTGTATCTGGAAGTAATGAGGCTACCGGTATTCGACCAGATGCCCGTCGCCGGGTCGTAGAGTTCAGCGCTTTCGAGATCACCGATGCCACCGAAACCGCCTGCAACGAGCACATTACCGCTGGAGGACAGCAAGGTCGCGGTATGGAAATATCGGGCGGTGTTGAGGCTGCCTGTAAACGACCAGACACCGCTGGCCGGGTTATAGAGTTCGGCACTCACAATGAGGGAGGCATTGAAGCCACCCGCGACGAGGACCGTGCCGTTAGGTAGCAGAGTTGCCGTATGATAAACGCGCGCGGTGTTTAGGCTGCCAGTGGCTGACCATGTACCGGTTGTTGGATTGTAGATTTCTGAGCTTGCGCTACCGCCGCTATCCGAGTTTCCCCCTGCGACCAGCACCCTGCCGTTGGGCAGAAGAGTTGCGGTGTGGTTGTTTCTTCCAGTCTTGAGATTGCCGGTAAGTGTCCAAATTCCGGTTGCCGGATCGTAAAGTTCGGCGCTTGCGAGGTGAACGAGGCCGGCGCCCTGACCGCCCGCGACGAGTACCTTGCCATTGGGCAGCAATGTTGCGGTGTGGTAGTTTCGAGCAGTGTTGAGGCTACCAGTTGGCGACCAAGTGCCGGTACTTGGGTCGTAGAGTTCGGCGGTCGCGACCTGGACGCCGTTTACGCCGCCCGCGACCAGCACTTTACTGTTGGGCAAAAGCGTGGCGGTATGCTGGTTTCTCGCGCCGTTAAGGCTACCGGTAAACACCCATTGAGCCGAATCTGCGATTGCAGCTTGGCTGACTAAAAGTGTGGCGACGGTCACAATAAACGAGCACCAGATTCGTCGCGAAACGATCGCGGAGTTCAGCCGAAGATGAGAACGTGAGTTTGTGAGGCGTGTTGTCATAGGATTGTGGCGTCGACCGTCAAAAGTCGCGAATGACATTCGTCATGTCCAACTTACTAATGTCAGAATTCAAGGAGTTTGTATGAGGAGATTGGGTTTTCTTAAGTCTGT
>Ga0207691_10003084_pt1 | contig 16259 bp, 12 predicted proteins | sample KBSM13metaG_FD_184327 | JGI IMG/M metagenome (GOLD analysis project Ga0207691, IMG submission 184327) | Miscanthus rhizosphere microbial communities from Kellogg Biological Station, Michigan, USA - KBS M1-3 metaG (SPAdes) (version 2) | ecosystem: Host-associated > Plants > Roots > Rhizosphere >... | reverse complement strand
CCCACCAAGGAGACAAAGATGACTGCAGCATTTGAGCCCACCCAGCAGACGCCCGAGCAGCAGGCCGCCGCACTGGAGCTCGAGTGGGCCGCCAACCCCCGCTGGGAAGGTGTGACCCGGGACTACAAGGCAACGGACGTCATCCGCCTCCGCGGCCGCGTCTCCGAAGAACACACCCTCGCCCGGCGCGGCTCCGAAAAGCTGTGGAAGCAGCTCACCGAAGAGCACAAGACCGGCGGCTACACCAACGCCCTCGGCGCCCTGACCGGCAACCAGGCCGTGCAGCAGGTCAAGGCCGGCCTCCGCGCCATCTACCTCTCCGGCTGGCAGGTCGCCGCGGACGCCAACAACTCCGGCCACACCTACCCGGACCAGTCGCTCTACCCCGCCAATTCCGTTCCCACGGTGGTCCGGCGCATCAACAACGCCCTGCTCCGCGCGGACCAGATCGAGTTCTCCGAGGGCATCCAGACCGTCGAGGACTGGATGGTCCCGATCGTGGCCGACGCCGAGGCAGGCTTCGGCGGCCCGCTGAACGCCTACGAGCTCATGAAGTCCATGATCCAGGCCGGCGCCGCGGGCGTGCACTGGGAAGACCAGCTCGCCTCGGAAAAGAAGTGCGGCCACCTCGGCGGCAAGGTCCTGATCCCCACCCAGCAGCACGTCCGGACGCTGAACGCGGCCCGGCTCGCCGCCGACGTCGCCGGTACCCCGTCGGTCATCATCGCCCGCACCGACGCCGAGGCGGCCACCCTGATCACCTCCGACGTCGACGAGCGTGACCAGGAATTCATCCTCCGCGAAGGCGGCCAGCCGGTCCGCACCCCGGAGGGCTTCTACAAGGTCCGCAACGGGATCGAACCCTGCATCGCCCGCGCCAAGGCCTACGCCCCGTACTCCGACCTCATCTGGATGGAGACGGGCACCCCGGACCTGGAACTGGCCCGCAAGTTCGCCGAATCCGTCAAGGCCGAGTTCCCGGACCAGATGCTCTCCTACAACTGCTCGCCGTCGTTCAACTGGCGCAAGCACCTCGATGACGCCACGATCGCGAAGTTCCAGCGCGAACTCGGCGCCATGGGCTTCACCTTCCAGTTCATCACCCTGGCCGGCTTCCACGCCCTGAACTACTCGATGTTCGACCTCGCCCACGGTTACGCCCGGGAAGGCATGAGCGCGTACGTCGAGTTGCAGGAGAAGGAATTCGCCTCCGAGTCCCGCGGCTACACCGCCACCAAGCACCAGCGCGAAGTCGGCACCGGCTACTTCGACGACATCGCCACCGCGCTCAACCCGAACGCATCCACTTTGGCCCTGGTGGGATCCACCGAAGAAGGCCAGTTCCACTAAGACTCACGACGGCGGTCCTCGCCGCCGGCCTTCGGTCCGGCATTGCTCCGCCTGCTATTCCCTGTGTCCGGGCCCGACCTCGCTGAGCGAGGACAGGCCCGGACACAGGGCCCCTTTTACGCAGGCTGCCGCAATACCGGCACCTTCGGCCTCGGGGGCACCGCACCTGACGCACGGCCCGCCGTCGAACTTGCTTCTTCTCTAAGGAGATTTGAAATGAACAGCTTCACTGACAACTTCACTATCAACGGGATCACGTTGACCGCGCAGCCGATTTGCCGGCAGGGCGAGGTCCTCACGCCGGACGCGCTGGCGTTTGTTGCCAAGCTGCACAAGGCCACGGCAGGGCGCCGTCGGGAGCTGCTGCAGGCACGGCAGGAACGCCGCCAGCAGATCTCCAAGGGCCAGGACCCGCGGTTCCTGCGCGAGACCGAGTCCGTCCGCAACGACCCGAACTGGCGCGTCGCTCCCCCGGCCCCGGGCTTGGAGGACCGCCGCGTGGAAATCACCGGGCCGGTCGACAAGAAGATGACCATCAACGCGCTGAACTCCGGCGCCAAGGTGTGGCTCGCGGACATGGAGGATTCCTCTACGCCGTCCTGGCGCAACGTGATCCAGGGCCAGCTGAACCTGACGGACGCGCTGGAACGCCGGATCGACTTCACCTCGCCGGAGGGCAAGGAGTACAAGCTGCGCCCGGCCGGGGAACTGCCCACAGTCGTGGTCCGCCCCCGCGGCTGGCACCTGCCGGAAAAGCACATGCTCATCGATGGCACGCCTATTGCCGGCGGGATCGTGGACTTTGGCCTGTACTTCTTCCACAACGCCCGCCGCCTGATCGCCCAGGGCAAAGGCCCGTACTTCTACCTGCCGAAGATCGAGAACCACCTCGAGGCCCGGCTGTGGAACGACATCTTCATCATGGCGCAGGACCTGCTGGGCATCCCGCAGGGCACCATCCGCGCGACCGTGCTGATCGAGACCATCACCGCGGCGTTCGAAATGGAGGAGATCCTCTACGAACTCCGGGACCACGCCGCGGGCCTGAACGCCGGCCGCTGGGACTACATCTTCTCCCTGATCAAGAACTTCCGCACCCGCGGCCCGCGCTTCGTGCTCCCGGACCGCGGCCAGGTCACCATGACCCAGCCGTTCATGCGCGCCTACACGGAACAGCTCGTCCGGGCCTGCCACAAGCGCGGCGCCATGGCGATCGGCGGCATGGCCGCGGCTGTCCCCAACCGCAAGGACCAGGATGCCAACGCGATCGCCTTCGAGAAGGTCCGCGCGGACAAGACCCGCGAGGCCGGCGACGGCTTCGACGGCTCCTGGGTGGCGCACCCGGACCTGGTGCCGGTCTGCCGCGAGGTGTTCGACGCCGTCCTCGGCGAGCGTCCGAACCAGCTCGAGCGCCTCCGTGAGGACGTCACCGCGGACGACCGCGCGCTCCTGGACATCTCCACGACCACCGGAACCATCACCGAACAGGGCATCCGGAACAACATCGAAGTGGGGATCCGCTACATCGAGTCCTGGCTCCGCGGCAACGGCGCGGTGGCCATCCACAACCTGATGGAGGACGCCGCCACCGCGGAAATCTCCCGCTCGCAGCTGTGGCAGTGGATCTTCGCCCGGGCCATCACTGACCACGGCGACGTGATCACCCGGGAGTGGGTGGAGGACATGCTGGACGAGGAATTCGCCAAGCTGGAGCGCTTCGAAGGAGACCGTTTCGCCGACGCGCGGGACATCTTCGAGGAAGTCACCCTCAGCAGCGAGTTCCCGGCCTTCCTGACGCTGCCGGCCTACGACCGCTTCCTGCATGAAGCGCGCGACGGCGCCGACGTCGCCAGCGGGGACCCCGCACTGGTTCCGGCGTAGGACTCCGCGTCCCGGGCCACCGGGTCCGCACAGATTTCCGTTGGCTGGGCTGCCAGGCCCTTCGCAACAGGCACCCCGAAATCCGGGTGGCAGTCCAGCAACGGAAAATCCCCCCGTACTAGACAACGGCGTCGGTACGACAGATAAGGCCCATGTTCCCCGCGAACATGGGCCTTACCTGTCGTACCGATACCTGTCGTCGCGATTGACATCACCCCGGCGCGCGACAGCGAATCAGTGGGGCTTCGGCACCCGCCGCAGTGACAGTGAGGTGCCCAGGATGAATGCGGCCACCGAGCACAGGATCATCAGCAGCGGGCCGGTCCAGGCGCCGGTGGTCCCGTGGACGTAGCCCAGCAGGGTCGGCGCCACTGCCCCGAAGGAGTATCCCGTCCCCTGGACGACGGCGGACATCCGGGCCGCCGAGGCCTGGTCCCGCGCCAGCCGGATAATGGCCAGGAAGATCAGGGTGATGCCGCCGCCCTGGGCCACACCGCCGAAGGAACACCACAGCCACCACAGCTCCGGTGCGAGCAGCAGGCCCACGGGTACGGTGAGCCACAGCAGCCCAAGGGCGAGGCCCACCGCCGTCGTACTGGCGAACCGGGCCGCCAGCGGCACGCCCAGTCCGCCCACAATGGCCAGGATCTGGAAGAGCGAGGACCCCGCCCCGGCGGCTGCCGGCGACATGCCGAGTTCGTCAGAGAGCAGGCTTGGCAGCCAGGCGGTCACTCCGTAGTAGGAGAACGCCTGCCCGGCGAACCCGAAGGTCAGCGCTGCCGTGATCCACCGCGAGGTGAGCTTGCCGGGCCGCCGCGGGTCCGCCGCGGGGATGGCAGCAGGTATGAATGCCCGCCGGCCAACCGCAATCACCCACACGGCGGCAGCCGCCACCGCGAACAGGCCACTGGCGGCAATCGCGGGCCGCCAGCCCAGCAGGTCAGCCAGCGGCGCCGACACCATGGAGGTCAGGAACGAGCCGATGTTCAGTGCCGCGGTGTAGGTGCCCATTGCCGCGCCTTGCCGGGCGGGGGTGAAGTCACGGCGGATGATCAGCGGGACCACGATGTTGCCGATCGTGATGGCGACGCCGAGGATCACCGTGCCCAGCATGACCAGGGCACCACCGCCGGCCGAGCGGACCACGACGCCGAAGAGCACGCCGAGCAGGGTCAGGGTGATGGCGAACTCGGGCCCCAGCTTGCGTCCGGCCAGCGAGGCCAGGGGCGCGGCGAGGGCAAAGCACAGCACCGGAATGCCGGTCAGGAATCCCAATTCCACCGGGGTAAACCCGAGATCGTCCTCCAGTTGGGCGATCACCGGGGCAACCGCCACCAACGGGCCGCGCATGTTCAGCGCGATCAGCCCGATCGCGAGCATGAGGAGCCAGCCGCGCGGCGCCCGGGCCACGCCGCTCATGGGGTGGGCCGTTGCCCGGCGGCCGGGCAGAAATATGCTTTCATCAGTCCCATTGCTATCACGGGCCCCTGCCGCACCCGCGGAATGTGACGTTTCCGGGGCGGGGCTATTGGCCCGCGAAATAGATCTTGCGAAGCGTCTCGGTGACGGTCCACGACGTCCGTTGACCTTGGCGCAGCCGTACGACGTCGCCAGTTGCGACGTCCAAGGTGCTTCCGTCGTCGAGGAACACGAGGCGGGCCTTCCCGCTCAGGACGACAAAGACCTCCTCGGCCTCGGTATCAGTGGCAGTGCCCGGGGTCATTTCCCATATGCCGACGCCGCATCCCGCCAGGTCCTCAAGCTCGCGAACCGCTGTGCTGGGATTGCCCAGAACAACCGTGTCGGCGGGAAGCGGCTCGTGTTTCAGGTCAAGACCGAGTGCCGCAGTGTGCTCGGCCGCTGAGTCCGTCATTGCTGGGTCTCCTCTGGTGGGGTCAATGGGGGTGTCTAGGAGTCGAAACCCAGCCCCACGGCGTCGAGCGTCTTGAGGATAAGATTCCGTTTGCCCGCATTGTGATCGGCCCGGTCCATCGACCAGCGGGTCAGGTTGATCCCAATGCAAGCGAAGGGCTCGGGCGGGAACGGGAGCGGGCGTTTGCGCACCATCTCAAGGCGTGTCCGCTCGGTTTCGTGTCCGGCCAGCAGGTCCAGCATGACATCGGCGGCAAAGCGGGTGGATCCAACGCCCAGGCCCGTGAAGCCTGCGGCATAGGCCACCCGTCCCTTTCGGGCCGTACCGAAAAAGGTGCAGAACTGGGTGCTGGAGTCGATGGCGCCTCCCCACTTGTGGCTGAACTTCAATCCCTCAAGCTGCGGAAACGTCGTGAAGAAGTGGCTGGCCAGCTTCCTGAACGTCTCCTCCCGGTCCTCGTACGCCTCCTTCACCTGGCGCCCCGCGTAATAGATGGCGTCGTAGCCGCCGAAAAGAATGCGGTTGTCCTTGCTCAAGCGGTAGTAGTGGAATTGATTGGCCATGTCGCCGATGCCTTGGCGTTCCTTCCAGCCAATGGCGGCGAGCTGTTCGTCCGTGAGCGGCTCTGTCATGAGCGCGTAGTCGTAGACCGGCACGGTCATGAAGCTGTTCCGTTTCAGGAGGGAGGGGAAGACATTGGTGGCCAGGGCTACCTGCTTGGCCCGAACGCCGCCGGATCCCGTGTGCACGCGGACGCCGCCAGGCAACTCTTCCAGCCCGCTGACGCGGGACTCTTCGAAAATTTGCACGCCGAGCTCCGTCGCCGCCCGCGCCAGTCCCGCGGCCAGTTTGGCGGGATGGATCATGGCGGCCCCGTCCTTGTGCCAACGGCCGGCGAGGTAGGTTGGCGAATTCACCGACGCGCGCATCGCATCGGTGTCAAGGAAAACCCCACCCCCGCCGTCGCTCTTAAGCCATTCAACATGGTGCGGTTCCACGGCCACGTTGAACTCGCCCGTGCGCTCGAAGTCGCAATCGATCTGATAACGCTCAACGGTCTCCTGGATCCCGTCCAGGTTTTCCATGCCCAGGCGCTCCAACTGGTCCAGTTCCTTGGGCCAGCGGTTTTTGCCGTTCTCATAGCCATGCGTCAGGCTCGCAACGCAGAACCCGCCATTGCGGCCGGACGCGGCCCAGCCGACGCGTTGCGCCTCGACGACGATTACGTCAAGTTCCGGATTGCGTTCTTTGGCCCGCAGGGCCGTCCACAGGCCTGTGTAGCCCGCGCCCACTACAACGAGATCGGCTTGAAGCTCACTCTCAAGCTGGGGGTACCGAACCACGTCATCGCCCAGATCGTCGATCCAGAATGGCCGGTGCACGGTGTCCGCCAAAGCCTGCTCAACAATTGCCGAGCCCGGGAAGCTCCGCTCAAAAACGGTCGTATGCACTGGAATCTCTCCTATTTGTGAGTGCTTTGTGAGCACTTTGCGAGTGCCCGAGGCACCTGGGTTGGTGGCACACGTTGGTTGTACAGGCGCCGGCATAGATGTCGAACTAAGCGGGCTGCTCTTCCCAGAGGGCCCTCGGCCGTGAGTCGAGGAGCGTGCGGGTGTAGTCGCTGGTGGGAGCAGACAAGATCTTCGCCGTGGGCCCTTGCTCCACGATCTGGCCTTGCTGCAGCACAAGAAGCTCCGCGCACAGCCTGGAAACCACCGCGAGATCGTGGGTCACGAAGAGAATGGTCAGGCCCAGCTGCTCCCGCACTTCCTCCACGAGCTCCAGCACTTGCGCCTGGACCGAGACGTCCAGGGCACTGGTGGCCTCGTCCAGGACCAGCAGCTTGGGCCGCGCAGCGAGGGCCTTGGCAATCGCCACGCGCTGCCGCTGCCCGCCCGAAAGTGCCCGCGGTTTGGAGTCGAAACGCTCCGGGCCGATGCCCACGCGTTCGAGAAGCTCCCGGGCGCTCTGCACGGCGTCTGCCCGCCCCTGTCCCTGGTGGAGCCGGAAAACATCCGCCACCGCCTTACCCACGGCAATCCTCGGATCCAGGGAAAGGTAGGGATCCTGGAAGACAATCTGAACGTCTTTGGCCAGGAGCTTGCGTTCACGGGCCCGGAGCGGACGTGGCGCCCGGACCCGGCCGTTGATCGCGAGTTCGCCCTCATCGGCCGTCTCGAGCGCGACAATCATTCGCGCCAACGTGGACTTGCCCGAACCTGACTCGCCCACAACGCCCAGGGAGCCGCCAGGGGCAAGGGTGAACGTGGCGTCGTTCAGGGCGGTCAGCATTTCCCCGCCCGGCAACTCATAGCGCCGGCCCAGGCCCTTGACCGAGAGCAGCGGCATGGTGCCGTCGGCCGCGGGCGCTGTCGGGACCTTGTCGAGCTCGATGCGCGGCGTGGCGCCGACCAGCTGGCGGGTGTAGTCCGCCTGCGGGCTCAAGAACACGTCGCATGCCGCGCCATGCTCCACAACTTCGCCCTTGCGCAAAACGTAGACCCGATCGCACAGGGAGGCGGCGAGGTTCAGGTCGTGCGTGATGAACAGCATGCCCATGGCCCGCGCCTGTTGCTGTTCGCGCAGCAATTCGAGAATCCCGGCCTGAGTGGTGACGTCCAGGGCTGTGGTCGGCTCGTCGCACAAGAGCAGTTCGGGCGAATCGAGCAGCGCGGCCGCAATCATGACACGCTGGAGCATGCCCCCGGACAGCTGGTGCGGATACTGCCGCATCATCTCTTTGGTCCGCCGCAGGCCCACCTGTTCCAGCTGCGTGATGGCCCGCTCGACCGATTCTTCCCGGCTCAGGCCACGCCATCTCACCAGCGTCTCGGTGAGGAAATCCCCCACCGTGCGTACCGGGTTGATGCCGGCGCGCGGGTCCTGGAAGATCATGGAGGCGCGGTTGCGGCGCAGTTGCAGCAACTTGGCCGCCGGGGCACTCGTCGTGTCCAGGCCCTGTACCTTCACAGACCCGGAAAGCCTGGAGGTTTCCGGAAAGAGCCCCAGAGCGGCCCGGGTGGTGAGCGATTTCCCGGAACCAGATTCGCCCACCAGGGCGACGGCCTCGCCATCGTCGACGTGCAGTGAGACCTCGTTCAGGAGCGCCCCGCGGCCGGGGAAGTGCAGCGTGAACTGGTCAATTTCAAGGAGCTTGCTCATGAAAGCTTGCCTCCAATCCGGTCGGAGAGTTCCTCACCGATGACGTTGATGGATACGACAATAAGAACGACGACGAGCGCGGGCAGAAGGGCCGGCAGCACATGGCCGCCGAGCAGTGCGCCCCGGGCCTCCTCGATCATGGCTCCCCAGTCGGAGGTTGGCGGCTGGATGCCGAGGCCAATAAAGGACAGTGCCGCGAGGTCGGCGAGCACATAGCCGAAGTTGAGCGTGGACTGGGCGCCAACGGTGGGCACCAGGTTTGGCATCACCCGTCCCAGCACCACCCAGGGAGTCCGGAATCCCAGCACCCGGTAGGCCTGGACATATGGCCGGCTCCGTTCGGCGACCACCAACTGCTGCGTCAAACGCGCTACGTACGGGATGTAGCTGATGGTCATGGCCAGGATCGGCGCCATGAGGCCCTTGCCGAAGATGGCAATGGCCAGCATGGCGAGCAGCAGTGCGGGGAAGGCGAAGAGCAGGTCGAAGACGCGGGTCAGGATCCTGCTGATCCAGCCGTCCGTCCATCCGGCTGCCAGGCCCAAGAGCAGGCCCAGGACCGTGGACGCTGCCACCACAATCAACGGGCCGACGAGCGAGGTACGCCCCCCGAACATGAGGCGGCTGAGCATGTCGCGGCCCAGGGCATCGGTGCCGAGCAAGTGGGCGCTGCTTGGCCCGCCCAGCACGCTGGAAAGATCGACGAAGTCCGGATCGTACGGGGCCAGGACCGGGGCGAGCAGGGAGAGAAGCACGACGACGAGCGTTACCGTCACTGCCACCCAACCCGTGACCGACAGGAGGCTTCCGTAGCGGCGGGTCCTCAGGAGGGGAAGCGTTCCTGTGAGAGTCATCGGGACTCCGTTCCTGCGGCGATCCGCGGGTCAATGAGGGGTTGGATGAGATCGACTACCGTGTTGGCCAGGACGAATGCCGTGACAATGATCATGACGATCGCCTGAACCACCGCGAAGTCGAGCCGGTCGATCGACTGGACCAGAAGCTGGCCGATCCCGGTCAGGCCGAATGTCTGTTCCACGATGGCACTGGAGACCAGAAGGCCGGCGATCAGTACACCGCTCACTGTCAGGATGGGGCCCAGGGCGTTGCGGAGCACGTGCCGGAACACCACGGAACTGCGTGTGAGGCCGCGGCTGGTGGCCACCTCCACGTGTTCGCGGGTGAGTTGTTCGTTCATTGAGGAACGCGTCACCCGGGCCATGAAGGCAATGAAGGTCACGCCCAGCGCCAGGGCAGGGAGTGTCAGGTGCCAAAGCCGGCTCGGCCCTTCATCACCGCTGCCGAAGGAAGGAAACCACCCCAACTGGACCGCGAAGAGGGCGGTCAGGGCAATCGCCGCAACGAACGGGGGTATGGCACCGGCTGCCGTGACCGTGATGAGGATGAAGCGGTCCCAGCCGCCCTTGTTCAAGCTTGCGAGCATGCCGGCAATGAGGCCCAGGCCTGTGATGAAGACGGCGGCCAGGGCCACGAGTTCCAGCGTCACGGGCAGGCGGTTGAGCAGCACATCGCTCACGCTCTGGCGGTAGGTCAGCGAGCGGCCCCAGTCACCGTGGAGGATGCCTCCGATCCACGTGAAATACTGCTCGATCGGAGGCTTGTCCAGGCCGAACTGCTTGGTGATCTCCGCGAGGGCCTCCGGTTTGGGGCTCCGGCCGCGCAGGAGGAAGCGCGCCGGGTCGCCCGGCAGGACAAAGCGTGAGAAGAACACGATCAGTGAGGCGAAGAACAGGGTGATCAGCAGCGTTCCTACCTTGCGGAGCACCAGGGCTAATGGTGCCGCCGTCGGGCTTTTCTTCGTTGCGGGGGTCGGTGGGGCGGGTGGTGCTGCCAGTTGGGTCACAGCCACGGCTACCGGCCTCCAATCGTTGCTGCCCAGGGGTAGTACATGTAGTTGATCGACGGCGTCACGCCTGTGATGCGCTTGCCGAGCCACAGTGCGGTGACGGTCTCATAGAGCGGGGACCAGACCACGTCCTGGCTGGCGATTTTCGCCGCCTGGGCCGTGAGCCGGTTTCGCTCGGCGTCGTCTTCGGTGCCGACCGCGCTGTTGATGAGTTGGTCGTACTCGGCGTTGGACCAGCCACCGTAATTGCTGAAATCGCCGGTACGCAGCACGGAGTACATTTCAAGGGGTTCGGCGCTGGAGAGGTACCAGGACGTCTCGAAGAGATCGACACCCTTGCGGGCCTCGGGGTCGGAGAACAGCGTCGTGTACTTGTCATTGGACATGGTCTGAATCTCCGGTGCCAGGCCGATTTCCCGGGCAGCCGAAGCAACGGCACGCGAGGTGATGTCGAAGGCCGCGGTGAGAGACGCCGTCGCGTAGACGAATTTCTTGCCTGTAGCGCCGGCTTCCTTGATGAGGCGCCTGGCCTCGTCAAGGTTGTAGTCCTGTTTGTCGAGCGATTCGAAGGCCGAATTGACCGTGGAAGGCTGGGCACCCACCCATACGTTCTTGGTGGTCAGCGCATCGGTCGTCGTTCCGTAGCCCTGCTCTGCCGCCTGTAGGAGCGCTTCACGGTTGATGGCCATCATGAGGGCCTTGCGGACCCTGACGTCACCGAAGACGCCGTTGAGATTTGATGTGACCAGGCTTTGCACCGAAGTGTCGTTGCCAAAGTAGACGTTTCCGGCGTCTGTGTTGGCTTTGAGGATGTCCAGTGCGTTGGAGGGAACCTGCCAACTGCCATCGATCTCGCCGGTCTGCAGGGCGTTAACCCGTGCATTGGCGTCGGGGAGGATCTTAAAGGTCATCTGCTTCGCCTTGGCCCTGAGGCTTGGGTCCCAGTAGTCGTCGAAGCGCTTGAGCGTGATGCCCTCCCCGGCGTCCCAGTGGTCAAATTCAAAGGGGCCCGTGCAATTCACGCCTGCGGTGGCGTTGCCGTAGTCCGCGCCGTCCTTGGCGAGGGTCTTGGCGGATTCCACGACACCGGGCGCGCCGACCAGCGCGGAGTTCAAGGCGTAATCCGGGACACTGGTGGTGATGGTGACCTCGTAGTCGCCGGTCTTCTGGATGTCGGCCACTCGTTCAAAGGAGGAAGCCCAGAAGGAACCGACCTTCTCATCGACATGCCGCTTGAGCGAGGCCACCACGTCCGCGGCCGTCAGGAGGCTGCCGTCGTGGAAGTGGACTCCCTGCCGGATGGTGTACACCCAGGTCAGGTCGTCAGGGTGCTCAAATTTGGTTGCCAGCCCCGGCGCGGAGGTCAGGTCGGGGTTCCAACGGAAGAGCGATTCGCACATGTTTGCGAGGACCTGGTTGTCCGGGTAGTCGAACGCGTAGGCGTAGTCGAGCGAAAACGGCTCGGCGTAGAGCGCCCAGCTGAACTGGTCAATTTCCTTGTTGGGTTTGGGCGTCGAATTGCTCAGGGTGAATTTGGCGGCGACGGTGCCGCCCGCAGTTGTGCCGCACCCGCTGAGCATGAGGCCAATGGCCGAGCAACCAGCGACGACGGCGCCCAGCCGTCGACGCGATAAGCGTGTGGGAGCCATGCGCTTCCTTCCTCTAATCATGAAAGGCGTCCCGGTTCTATGACGGATCCAGCCGGGCAAAGACGCGCTCGCCGGCAATCCAGGTTTCGTCCACTTGGGCGGTGTGCAGTTCCTCCGCGGGGATGTCGAAGAGGTTCCGGTCAAGGATCGCCAGGTCGGCGAGGGCCCCGGGGCGGATGATGCCGGTGTCCGAGTCCAGGTGGTTGATCCACGCGGTGCCCTGGGTGTAGGCATCAAGGATCTGCTTGAGGGAGAGTTTGTTATGTTCCGGGCCGAGCGCTTGCTGCGCGCCACCTGGCTCCACTCTGTTCACGGCAACGTGGATGGCCAAGACGGGGTTGGGCGACGAGACTGCCCAATCACTTCCCGCGGCAAGATGTGCCCCTGCCGCCGCGAGTTCGCCGAAGGGGTAGTGCCTTTCCTCAGCATCGGCCTCCAGGAACGGCAGCGTCAGTACGTCCAATTGTTCTTCATGGCAGGCCCAGAGTGCTTGGAGGTTGGCTGCTGCCCCGAGGGCCGCGAAACGCGGCACGTCCGCCGTGCGGACCACCTGAAGGTGCGCGAGATGGTGGCGGTTAGTGCCGGGGCCATTGACAGTGCGTGCCTGCTCGACGGCGTCGAGCGCATTGGTGACGGCGCGGTCGCCCAGTGCGTGGAAGTGGACCTGGAACCCGTTGGCGTCGAGGTCTGTGACGAACTCCCGCAACTGCGCGGGGTCAAAGAACTCGATGCCGTGGTTGTCCGTGTGGTGTCCGTGGCGATCGCGGTACGGCGTGTGCATGGCGGCTGTGAAGTTCTCCGCCACCCCATCCACCATGACCTTCACCGTTGCCGCGGACAACCGCAGCGGATCGCAGGCGTCGGCGACACGATCGCGGCGCGCCAGGATTTCCGCGAGCTGTCCCCGGCCGGCTGAGCGATCCCACCATTGCGCTGCCCGGACGCGGACCCGGAGATCATCGGCGTCGAGCGCCTTGAGGTAAGTCTCCAGGGTGTCCCCGAATGGGCTCTGGGAGGTACCCACCCAGGCATCCTGCCACGCCGTGATGCCATAGGAGAGCATGAGCGCCTGCGCCCAGAGCAACCCTTCGTAGGCCTGTTCCGGGGAGATGCCCGGGTGCACGCGGTCAAAGAGTCCCAAGGCACCTTCATGGATGGTCCCTGCGGGGTAGCCGTCGGCCTCACGTTCGAGACGGCCGCCGTCGGGGTCCGGCGTCCCGGCGTCGATCCCCGCCAGTTCGAAGGCCTTTGTATTGGCCCAGGCCCCGTGGTGGTCCCGGTTCTGGACCAGCACCGGGCGGTCAGATACCACCGCATCCAGCATCTGCCGGGTGGGCGTCCCACCGGGAAAGCAGTCCATCGACCAGCCCGCGCCGATGATCCACGGCTCGTCTGGATGTGACTCGGCGTAGCGGCGCACCGCGGCCACTGCGTCTTCGGCACTGGTGGTCCGGGTGAGGTCGCACTGCAGGTGTTCGACGCCGGCCATGATCGGGTGGACGTGGGCATCTTGAAACCCGGGGATGAGGAGGCGTCCGCGCAGATCCACGCGGATTGTGGCGCTGGTGACCAGCGAGGCTAATTCCGCGCCGTCCCCTACTGCCAGTACACGCCCGCGGGCAACAGCCAGGGCGGCGCGGACAGGGCGCTCGTCCTCGCCCGTGTATATCCAACCGTTCTCAAAAATCGTCTCAGCGCAGGCCATGGGTTCCCTTCCTCGCAAACGTCTGGTGTCCTGCGTCACACTATGCGGCCAAAAACAGAATGTCAACGGCGTTGACAACGGCAATGACAATACCTTTGACTAGGAGTGCCGCGACTCGTGTACCGTGGGGATCGCACGCAGGGAAGAGAACTTCAGGAGAGGCGGTGATACGTGGCCCAGCCCAGGCCCGGTCGAGTCGAGGAACAACCCACGGACCGGCGAGTACGTCTCGATGCAGACATGATCGTCGACGCCGTGCTGGAACTTGCACGGGACGAACCCCAGTCCCGTTTCACGTTCAAAAGCCTCGGCGAGGCACTCGATGTGAACCCCACCGCCATGTACCGCCACTTCCGCAACCGGGACGCGATCCTGCGCGCGGCGCTGGACAGGCTCTTCTCCATGGCGCTTGAAGAAGCAACCGCTTCGGACGCGCCCCTGGACTGGCGGCCCCGCCTGGAGCGCTACCTCCACACCCTGATCGAAGTCTTCATCAAGTACCCGTCGATTGGCTGCGATGCCTTTGCCACCGACACCTTCGGCCAGGGCGAACTGCACTGCATCGAATTCGTCCTCGGTTGCCTGCGGGACGCCGGTCTATCCGGGGACCGGCTGGTGCACTACTACGGCGCGCTGGAGAGCTACACCCTGGGGCACGGATCCGGCATCGCCCAGGAAGTGCTGGCCAAACCGAGCTCGGACGGCCACGAGCCCTGGCTCCAGGCGGTTGCAGTCGCTTCGGTCAGCGGCTTCCCTCTGATCGAGGAACACCGCGATCGGCTCCTGAGGCTTGACGGCCTGAACGTCTTCTCCGCGGGCCTCAGCGCCATTCTCGATTCCGCCGAGCGCGAGGGCACCCGCTAGCCGGGAACCCTCCAACAGGGGGTCCGGTAGTAGGGAGCCGCGTCACGGGCGTCGCCCCGGCATCAACTACCCATCCATCCCCCGAGGGAGCATCATGTACCAATTCATCAACGGCCGCACCGAGCAGGGCACTTCCACCCACACGCACGACGTCGTGAACCCCGCCACCGGCGGGGTTGTGGCCACCGTGGACCTTGCCAGCGCGGCCGACGTTGACCGCGCTGTCGCGGCAGCCCGCGCGGCCTTCGCCACGTGGGCCCGCACGACACCGGGCGAACGGTCCGCGATACTGCACCGTTTCGCGTCGATCCTGACGGAGCGAGCCGAGGAATTCGCCCGTGTGGAGAGCAGCCAGACCGGCAAGCCCCTCCGGTTGACCAGGGGTTTTGACGTCCCGGGCACGATCGACAACATTGAGTTCTTCGCAGGCGCCGCGCGCCACCTAGAAGGCAAGGCAACGGCCGAGTATTCGCCCGGGCACACCTCCAGCATTCGTCGCGAACCCATCGGCGTGGTGGGCTCAATTGCACCCTGGAACTATCCTCTGCAGATGGCGGCTTGGAAGATTCTTCCGGCCATCGCTGCGGGCAACACGATCGTCCTCAAGCCGGCCGAGATCACGCCCCTGACGTCGGTAATGTTCGCCCAAGTGCTCAGCGACGCCGGGCTGCCGCCCGGCGTCGTCAACGTCCTGGTGGGCACCGGTCCCGAAGTGGGCGCGGCACTGATGCGCCACGAAGGCGTAGACATGGTTTCCTTCACCGGATCCACCGCGATCGGCCGCACCGTGCTGGAAGCCGCGGCCGTCAACACCAAGCGGGTTCATCTCGAGCTGGGCGGCAAGGCGCCGTTCGTGGTCTTCGAGGACGCCGACGTGGACGCCGCAGTGCACGGCGCGGTCGCCGGGAGCCTGATCAACTCGGGCCAGGACTGCACGGCGGCCACACGGGCCATTGTGCACCGTTCCATCTATCAGGAATTCGTGGACAAGCTCGCGACGCGTTTCCGGGACATCCGCCTGGGCTTGCAGGACGACGAGGGCGCGGACCTCGGTTCCTTGGTCTCCGTCAAGCACCGCGAGCACGTCGCGGGAATGGTTGAGCGTGCCCGCGGCTATGCGAAGGTGCTCACCGGCGGCGAAATCCCCAGCGAAGGCGTCCTGGCCCGTGGTGCCTTCTACCCGCCAACGCTCATCATTGACGCCGCCCCGGACAGCGAGATCGTCAAGGATGAAGTGTTCGGCCCGGTGCTGGTGGTATTGCCTTTCGACGACGATGACGAGGCCATCCGCCTGGCCAACGACACTGTCTACGGGCTGGCGGCCTCCGCTTGGACCAGCAATGTGCACCGGGCCATGCGCGCGACCCGGGAGATCAACGCGGGCTGCGTGTGGGTCAATGACCACATCCCGATCATCTCCGAGATGCCCCACGGCGGCTTCAAGCAGTCCGGCTTCGGCAAGGACATGTCCGCCTACTCCTTCGAGGAATACACCCAGGTCAAGCACGTGATGTTCGAGCTGAGCGGCAGCGCGGAAAAGGACTGGCACCGCACCATTTTCCAGCTGCGCTGAAAATTCCGGGCCGGGGCCGGCGGGCCCTAGCCCGTGGCCTGCAGGGTCGCCTCAATGACGGCGGGCGAGAGTACGTGCTGGGTGACCATCTGGCTGGCACCGAGGATCGCGGCCTGGTCACCGGCCCGGGACACGCCGATCCGCAGGTGCGTCGTGGCCAGCGGCAGCGAGCGCCGGTAGACCACTTCGCGGACCCCGGCCATCAGATGCTCCCCGGCCTGGCCGAGGCTTCCGCCGATCACAATCACCGAGGGGTTCAGCAGGTTCACGACCGTGGAGAGGACGTCGCCGAGGTCCCTGCCGGCCTGCCGCAGCGCCTGGATGGCCTGCAGGTT
>Ga0207691_10003082_pt1 | contig 16265 bp, 12 predicted proteins | sample KBSM13metaG_FD_184327 | JGI IMG/M metagenome (GOLD analysis project Ga0207691, IMG submission 184327) | Miscanthus rhizosphere microbial communities from Kellogg Biological Station, Michigan, USA - KBS M1-3 metaG (SPAdes) (version 2) | ecosystem: Host-associated > Plants > Roots > Rhizosphere >... | reverse complement strand
ACTTCAGGAAATTATACTGTCCAGTCCACCAATTGGTTTACCCACTCATCGCGATGGGGAGTGGAGACTTTAATGTAGTTATCTGTATAACCTTCCATCATTCCATTTTTTGAATGGCCTTCGAACAATACTTTTCTTGTTTGTCCTTTATGCAGTTCTGTAAAGTATTGCATCTTCATATAACTGAGATTACGCAAACTCTTATTACGTTCGTTCCTTACATGAACAGGAACTACAGGTTTGATATCCAGTGCATGTGTATTGTCTCTTTCGGAATAGGTAAATACATGCAGGTAGGAAATATCCAGTGAATGAAGAAACTCGAATGTTTCTTTAAAATGATCATCTGTCTCTCCCGGGAATCCAACTATGACATCTACACCGATTGCAGCATGAGGCATCAGTTTTTTAATAAGTGACACCCTTTCAGTATATAACTCCCTTTTATAACGTCTACGCATCAACGATAAAATGTCATTGCTGCCACTTTGAAGCGGGATATGAAAATGAGGCATGAATTTCGAACTGTTAGCAACCAGGCTAATGATCTCATTGGTGAGGAGATTTGGTTCGATAGATGATATCCTGTACCGGTCAATTCCTTCAACTGCATCTAAAGCCTGGCAAAGTTCAAAAAAACTTTCATCGTGTTTTTTTGAACCGTCTGCACCTTTTCCAAAATCACCGAGGTTTACGCCGGTCAAAACAATTTCCCTGACGGATTTTGCAGCCAGGTCATAGGCATGCTGTACAACATTTGTTATAGTATCACTTCGGCTTTTACCTCTCGCCATTGGAATGGTACAAAAACTGCAATTGTAATCGCAGCCGTCCTGCACTTTTAAAAATGTGCGGGTACGATCGTTGACCGACCAAGATGCATTAAATCCGCTGACCTCGGCAATATCACAACTGGAAATAAGTGCAGAGTCACCTTTGGTAAGTTCCCTGATATGAGATGGCAGGTTAAATTTTTCCGCGGCTCCGAGGACAAGGTCAACACCCGGAATGGAAGCAATTTCTTTTGGTTTCAATTGAGCATAGCAGCCGGTGATCACCACCATCGATTCAGGTGAGCGTCGTTGGATGCGCCTGACCAATTGTCTGCATTCTTTATCGGCATTATCTGTCACCGAACAGGTATTGATCACATATACATCGGCATTTTCGTCAAACTGCTTTTTTTCGAACCCTTCATTCTCCAGCAAACGGGAGAGGGTGGAGGTTTCAGAAAAATTAAGTTTGCAGCCCAATGTGTGAAAAGCCACTGTTCTTGCTTCTGCCATAGCGGGCAAAGGTACGCCGAATCAGGGATTTTGGCTAACTTGCGGGCCATGAAAAAAGGACGATGGCTTCTGTTCCTATTGTTGCTGGCCGTTTTCAGCCTTACAATACTCAGAAAGCTTCCTGATTTTCAAAAAACCGAATACAGAAAAGAAAAACCGAAGGGTGGAAAAAATACCCCTGCGGAAAATGACGGAACCGGGAAAAGCCCGGCTCCTTCTGAAAATTCGGGTGGACTGCATCGTGATATTTCGAGGATCATTTATACCCGTCACGCAAAATGCAGAATGGATTGCCGGATGATCGATGTTTCGGAAGTAGAAGAGATTTTGCAAAAAGGTGAAATTAATTACCAGAAATCGGACCTTCGCGGTTCTCCGGATCCGAAATATGCTCTGGAGGGAAATACGCACGATGGTCAGCACGTGCGGATAGTTTTTGCGGAATCAGCCAGGGGACCAGTAGTGGTCACGGTAATTGACCTGGAAAAAGAATGGCATTGTAACTGTAACTGATTAATTATTTTAAACAATAGTATCCTTTGGCGACATTAAAAAAACTTCCACGATACTTATACGTGGGTTGGGCATGTACCTGGTTTATCATCTTCATGTTTTTGGTGGTTCCTTTTGTGATGATTGCTTCTTTATGGGGCAAGATAAAAGGTGGCAATTTCGTTTATAAACTTCTTCAGATATGGGCCGATCTATGGTTTCCCATAGCAGGACTTCGTACTAAAAATATCTACGAAGAAAAGCTTGATAAAAAACAACAATTCGTTTTTGTCTGTAATCATATTTCTTTTCTGGATGCGGCTTTCATTATTGACGCGATCAGACAACCTTTTCGACCGCTGGGTAAAATTGAGATCCAGAGGGTCCCCGTTTTCGGTATTATTTACAAGGTTGTAGTTGTGGTAGTAGACAGAAGCAGTTCGGAAAACAGGGCCAAGAGTATGCGTGATTTAAAAGATGTTATCAGAAAAGGAATTTCCATTCTCATCTTTCCGGAAGGCACTTTTAATGAAACCACAAATCCTCTCAAAGACTGTTATGATGGTGCATTCAGGCTGGCCATTGAAACCCAGACACCCATCAAACCGATGATTTTTTTAGATACTTATGACCGCATGAGGTATGAGCACCTTGGAACTATGAACCCTGGTAAATGCAGGGCGGTTTTTCTCCACACTATTCCGGTAGAAGGGCTTACCGTCAAAGATGTACCTAAGTTAAAACAACAGGTGTTGTCGGTGATGGAATCAAAACTCAGGGAGTACAAAGCCAGCTGGATCCACGAGGAAATACCAGTGGTAATGGATTGAGTTTAGTTAATTTCACGGACTATGTACGCAAGTATCATACTTCCCCTGGCACTGCCCAAGACTTATACCTATGCTATACCACCAGCCTGGCAGGAGTCATTGCGACCCGGCATGCGTGTGGAAGTGGTATTTGGTAAGGCCAAGAAATATGCGGGCATAGTAAAATCTATAACGGGAGAAAAGCCCGCAGCTTTCAATCCCAAAGACATCCTCAATGTACTCGATACAGAACCTGTTGTCAATGAATTGCAATTGGCATTTTGGTCATGGCTGGCAGATTATTATATGTGTTCGGAAGGTGAAGTAATGTCGGCTGCACTGCCCTCCAATTTTAAACTCAGCAGTGAAACCACGCTCATATTCAATGAGGAATACGGCGATGATTTTTCTATGCTTGATGACCAGGAATACCTGGTGGCAGAAGCGTTGCTGATCAAAAAAGAATTAAAGCTCACCGAGGTACAGGAAGTTTTAGATTCTGCTCATGTTTATCCTGTAGTGAAAAGATTGATAGAACACAAAGTCTGCTGGGCATGGGAAACACTGAAGGAAAAATACAGCGAGAAGAAAGAAATCTTTATCACGCTTGACAAACAATTCCAGGATGAAGCGAAACTGGCCGATCTCCTGAACAATTGGAGCAAGGCGCCTAAGCAAATGGAATTGCTGATGGCTTACCTCCACCTTTCAAAAACAGAAGGCGAAGTAAAACAATCCGAACTGCTCAAAAAATCCGGTGCTTCATCAGCTCAGTTAAAAGGCCTGGTTGAAAAAAATATTCTCCGCGCAGAAAAATTATCGGTTGACCGTATACGTTATCTTCCTAAAGAAGTATTGATTGATTTTGAATTGTCAGCTGCGCAGGCGTTAGCATTTGACCAGGTAAAGAAAATACTGGAAGAAAAAAATGTCTGTCTTCTTCATGGCATCACTTCAAGTGGTAAGACCCAGGTCTATGTAAGGTTGATGGAAGAATATATTAAACAGGGGAAACAAGTGTTATACCTGCTCCCGGAAATTGCACTTACATCACAAGTAATAAGAAGGTTACAGAAACATTTTGGCGGATATATTGCCATCTATCATTCCCGGTTCAATCCAAATGAAAGAGTAGAAATATGGAATAAGGTAAAAGAAGGCCAGGTCAAAATAATATTGGGTGCTAGATCATCCCTATTTCTCCCATTTTCTGAATTGGGCCTTGTGATCGTTGACGAAGAACATGATATTTCCTATAAGCAACAGGATCCCGCACCAAGATATAATGCGCGGGATGCTGCCATTTATTATGCTTCAAAAGCAGGTGCGAAAGTTTTACTGGGTAGTGCTACTCCCTCACTTGAATCATATTTTAATGCAGTTAGCGGGAAATATGGACTGGTTGAATTAACGGACAGGTTTGGAAATGTTCAGTTGCCTGCAATTGAGATGATAGATACGAGGATGGTGGAAAGAAAAGAAAAAGGAAAACTGATGATATCGCCTCAGCTGGAGGAAGCCATAGGAAATACTGTAAGGCAAAAAAAACAAGTAATCCTTTTTCAGAACCGACGGGGATATTCTCCTTACTTGATATGTGGTACATGCGGATTTATTCCACATTGCGAGCAGTGTGATGTAACCCTAACATTTCATAAACTACATCATAAACTCCAATGTCATTATTGCGGTAACTCATACCCGAGAATTGTAACATGTCCGGCTTGCGGCAGTGCAAACTGGATGGAAAGAAATTTTGGTACTGAAAAAATCGAAGAGCAGTTAGGAGAGATGTTTCCGGATTTCAGGATCGCGAGGATGGACGTTGATTCAGTAAAGGGTAAGACGGCACACGATACGTTGATCCAGCAATTTGAACAGCAAAGGATCGATATTCTTGTAGGGACGCAGATGGTGGTAAAAGGACTTGATTTTGATCATGTTCACCTGGTAGGAATTTTGGATGCAGATGGATTATTGGGCTTCGCCGATTTCAGGGTAAATGAAAGGGCTTTTCAGTTAATGGAACAGGTGAGTGGGAGAGCAGGAAGAAAAGAAACACAGGGCCGGGTAATGATACAGACCACTAATCCGAAACACCCGGTTTTGGAATGGATCAGGGAACATGATTATAAGAAACTGTTTCAATTCGAAATTGAAAGCAGGAGACAGTTTCATTATCCGCCTTTTTCCAAATTGATACAGGTAACTTTTAAACACAAGGAAAAACATGTTGCAGAAAGTGCAGCCAGCCTTGTGGCCAATGTACTGACGAAAGATTTCGGCGATCATATCATGGGGCCTTCCGAACCCGTAATTGGCAGGGTCAGAAATATGTACCTTATGGAGATCCTGTTAAAAATGCCAAGAGATCTCAAGAGCATCGACTATGCAAAACATCTAATTCATCAGCAAATGGCCATCCTCCAAAATGACCGCGCATTTCGTTCAGTGGTAGTACAGCCTGATGTTGACCCCTTTTAGTTGGGGGTTGTGTGTTGTGGGTTGTGGGTGTTAAAATGCACGAACTGCTCTGACGTTTATTAAGGCACTCCTGCCTTGGGGCTGCGGGATAATATACAGGAACGATAAGTCAATTTTGGAATAGTAAAACCTGGAAAATGCGGTTACAGTCGGATCGAGAGGGTTTGCCCCATGCCAAAACGTAGGTCCCTGGTTGGAAGTCCAGTAATCACCAGACGGAAATAAATTGATCACCACAGGGTCATTCGATTCAAAACTCATCGCTAATACAGCGGAAATTTCATTTGAAGATGGAAGAAACCAGTCGTCATATTTCTTCCCGGTTTCTTTTAGGTCACCCTTTTTATCGATTGTTTCATTTTCCCTTACCACCAAATCATGACAAATTCGTGCAGCAATTCCCTGTTCGTTACAATTTTGCAGGATTATATCTGTATTTGCAGCACCGGTTCCGAAATCCCAGGAAGTGCCTGGCATATCAATACCAGAACATCCCCAGGGTGCAGTTCCCAGGTCTTTTGTACAGACGATTAATCCATGTTCTCCCAATGCATCAATTGTAACTATTATACCTCCTCCATAATAATCACCTACGGCAAGGTTTTTCTTTTTAGCGCCTTGGCTGTTTTGTGCAGCATTTGCTGAGGCCTTCAATAAATCTTTATTTTCGTTTAAGTCGCTTTTCTGGCAGGAACTGATGAGTAAACAGGTACTCAATGTCATTAGTAGCAGAATTGTTGTTTTCATGTTAGTTTTTTTATCGTGAAATATTGCTGGCTATTTAAAAACTTCATTTCTAGTTTAATTTAATTCATGCTCGAACGAAAATATCCATTTCTTGATTTGACGTAATCAACGTTGAAATGATAACATCCTTCTCAATTAGTTATTTATGATTTAGGATTATGGAGTGAGTTTAGAAAATTTCTAGAAGGCGCGGATCGGGAGTACCCTTAACCTTCTGCTTTTGTCTGATGGAAATAAAATTGATGCAAAATCTATATCCGTTGCAGTCTCGTAAGAAAATACAGTAAGAGACACCGCCGTCTTTGAACGATCTTGCGGAATAGCCTTAAAATCCCAATCCTGTTGGGTTGAACTCCAATAATCTTCGGGGATGAGCAGGCTTTTAAGTTTTGGATCGGAAGAAGAATTGATGGCACCCGTTAGCTTGCCGAAATCACCGGCTGACGGTAAAAACCAGTCATCATATTTTTTGCCATTGTCTCCTTTTTCCCTAATGACCAACTCATTGCTGAGACGCGCTGCCGTACCTGCTTCGCCGCAAACAGCGAGAATTAAAATGGTGTTCGCAAGACCGGTTCCATCGAATTGCGACGTGCCGGGCACTTCTGTGCCAGAACATCCCCAGGGGGCTAACCCCAGATCGTGTGGAGCGGCGATTAAACCGTGCTTTCCAGACTCATCAATAAAAAAAACAATCCCTCCACCATACAAGTCTCCGATAGCGAGATTTTTCTTGTTGACACCGTTGCGGGCTTTTTCAGCATTGGATGAATTCCGTAGAAAATCTTTGTCTTCACTGAGATCGCTCTTCTGGCAGGAACTGATGAGTAAACAGGTACTCATTGCTGTTAGTAGTAGAGTTGAGGTTTTCATGCAAGTATTTTTAAAATGAAAAAACTTGCTGACTAATCAAATACCTTACTCTTAAATTACAATTATTCGATTAAAGTATAAGAAATTGCGGGACATATTTTAATTGTTGGTTATTAGTTTGTTGTTGGTTGATGAATACTAACAACCAAAAACCATTAACTATCAACCAACTTTTTGATTCCATCGTAATCGTAAAAATGAATTCCCCGGATGCTGGTTTCTGCAACAGCCATCATGGCAGCAGCCACTTCTTCCGCTTTAATGGGTTTATATTTTGAACTTATCATCCAGGAAATGGCAGGCATTACCGACTGGGCAATTTTTTCAGTAAAACGTCTCTCTTTTCTTTCACCCAGGATCAATGAAGGTCGCATGATATTTATCGACGTAATCATTTCTTTACATACAGCTTCTTCCGTTACACCTTTTAGCTTCAGGTAAAAATTCTGGTTATTTTCCGGGTTTGCTCCTACTGAGGATACAAGCACAAAAGCATCAACACCGCATTTGGCAGCAGCTTTTGCCGCAAAAACAGGTATATCAAAATCCACTTTTTTATATTCTTCCTTATCACCCTTTACTTTGCTGTTGGTAGTTCCAACAGCACAAAACACGGCCTCGGCACCAGCCATATGTGGTTCATATGCTTTAGGATCTGCAAAATTGATGACAAATTGTTGCAACCTTGGATGATCTGAAACAAATGTTTTTCTTACCAGCGCCCTTACGGTGTAAGTGCGGCGATCTTTGAGCAGAAGTTCCAGCAGTTTACCACCAATTAATCCGGTAGCGCCAATTAAGGTTACAATGCGGCTCATTTTTTAATTATTATTGTCTTATGCAATTTCAGGAAAATTTTGACCTCACTCCCTATAATAGTTTTGGAATCCGGACTTCAGCCCGTTATTACACTAATATATCAAGTGTAACCGAACTTTCCCGCCTTGATTTGGACAAAGACCTGCCCCAGCTCATTTTAGGAGGAGGAAGCAATCTATTGTTCACCAAAAACTTCAATGGCTATGTTATACATAATGAGATAAAAGGTATTGAAAAAACAGGAGAGGATGACGATCATGTTTTTTTGCGCGTTGGCGCAGGAGAGAATTGGCATGGACTGGTAGAGTATTGTATCGATCATAATTATGCAGGAATTGAAAATCTGGCATTGATCCCTGGATTTACAGGTGCTTCGCCAATGCAGAATATTGGCGCCTACGGAGTAGAAATTAAAGATGTGTTTCACCGGCTGCAAGCCTATCACCTGAAAGAAAAAACAATACAAAATTTCTCAGCAACTGAATGCGAATTCGGTTATCGTGAATCCGTATTCAAAGGAAAATACAAAGGAGTATTTGCAATTACCAATGTTGAATTAAGGCTGAATAAAAAACCTGTCTTCAATACTCAGTATGGTGCAATTGAACAGGAACTGGAAAGAATGGAGGTGAAAGAACTCAGCATACGTGCTATCGCTGATGCAGTGATCAATATCCGGCGGTCAAAATTGCCTGATCCTGCTGTGATAGGCAATGCAGGAAGTTTTTTCAAGAATCCTGAAGTGTCATTGGATGAGTATTCCAGATTACAACATGAATTTCCCGGAATCGTGGGTTATCCGGCTGCAGGCAGGGATAAAATTAAACTTGCTGCAGGTTGGATGATTGAAAATACAGGCTGGAAGGGTTACAGGGAAGGTGAAGTGGGAGTGCACGATAGGCAGGCTTTGGTATTGGTAAATTATGGAAATGCTGACGGTAAAGATATTTATGAACTGAGCACAAAAGTTGTTGACAGTATCCGTGGCCGTTATGGTGTTGAACTGGAACGAGAGGTCAATATCATTTAATTCGAACTGAAAATAAAAAAGCCGTACATCATTATAAAAAATGTACGGCTTTTTCAATATGCCAGGATTACCTGAAATTATCTTCGTCAAAATCATCCTCCTCACGATAGGAAGATGCCTGCCCGAGATTGATCATGGAACCCATGAGATCTTTAAATTCAATTCTCGCTTCAAGAACTTTTTTACTGATAAGCGAGTGCGCTGCCAGTCCATGCAAGACAAACTCCATCATCAATGCCACTTCTTTTTCATTTCCGTGTGGTAATGTTTTTTTCACCAGGCTATGAAGTCCGTCAACTTTGTATAGCATGTTTATTTTTTCCGCATCTGTGGTATTGATCAGCATGTCAAGACTATTGCCTTTATCAAACCATGCAATGATGCTACGGAATGGATTGTTGTCTGTACCGGCTTCCCTTGCCTTTTTTTTCTTGGCATTATCCGGGCTCGGAAAATGTTGTCCGAATAAAGTGCGGAAAGATTTTTCCACCAGGTTATAAGCGACCTGGTATGGACCTTCCTGTTCTCCTTCATAGACCAGTTCAACTTTTCCGGTGATGGAAGGTATTATTCCCACCAGGTCACTGATCCATATCTGTGTATTCTTTTCATTATTAAGTATAGCTCTTCGTTCCGCTGCACTATATGCATTTTCGTATGCTGCAATGGTTAATCTCGCAGAAACACCGCTTTTATGATCTACAAATTCGCTTGTCCTGGCTTCAAAGGAAACCTGCTCAATCAACCTCTTCACAAGATCGCTTATCATTACGCGTTTGATCTGGTCTCCATGAACCGTTGCTTCCTGCTCTGTAATAGCTAGCGAGTGCTCAATGCTTTTTGGATAGTGGGTGAGGATCTGGCTTTCGATCCGATCCTTCAAAGGCGTTACAATAGCGCCCCTGTTCGTGTAGTCTTCTGGGTTAGCTGTGAACACAAATAATATATCCAGCGGCATACGTAATTTAAATCCACGGATCTGTATATCACCTTCCTGGAGAATATTAAATAATGCTACCTGTATTCTTGCCTGCAGGTCAGGAAGTTCGTTGATGACAAAAATTCCACGGTTGCTTCTTGGAATGATTCCGTAGTGGATCACTCTTTCATCAGCAAAACTCAAACGCATATTAGCCGCTTTTACAGGATCAATATCACCTATAAGATCAGCAACGCTAACATCTGGTGTTGCCAGTTTTTCGCCATAACGTTCACTGCGGTGCACCCACGCAATTGGTGTTGCATCGCCTTTTTCTTCTATCAGCCTTTTGGCATAGCTCGATAAAGGATGAAGCGGGTCATCATTGACCTCACTGCCTTCCACAATAGGAATATATTCATCCAATAGATCTATCATCTGCCTGGCCATTCGCGTTTTTGCCTGGCCTCTCAGACCAAGGAACAATATGTTATGGCGCGACAATAATGCCCTCTCTGTATCAGGAATTACGGTTTCTTCATAGCCAATGATTCCGGGAAATGTAGTTTCCCTGGCCTTAAGCTTACCGATCAGGTTTTTCCTGATCTCTTCCTTTACAGATGTATAGGTATATCCGCTTTTTTTTAGTTCGCCTAATGTCTTGATCATAGTCTCAATTAATTGTTTCTTAACCACATTTTCAAATATGCGTATATGCAAATTGTTCTAGTACACTGTTTTTCTTTTTCCGCTTTCGAAATCCTTAAATATAAATGCACCCAGTTTATCCAGTGATGCAAAAAATGCTTTCCCATTATTGGTCTCCGTAAACTCTGTTACAAATCTCTGGAGATATGGATCACTTGCAATCATAAAAGTTGTGATGGGCAATTTTAATTTCTTACACTGCGCCGCAAGGTTTAAACAGCGGCTGGTAATTTTTCTGTCGAGTCCAAAACTGTTTTTATAATATCTTTTTCCCACTTTAAGGCAGGTTGGTTTACCATCAGTGATCATGAAGATCTGCTTATTGGGATTTTTTCTTCTTCTTAGTAAATCCATCGCTAATTCAAGACCTGCGACTGTGTTGGTATGATAAGGTCCAACCTGGAGATAGGGTATGTCCTTAATTTCTACCGTCCATGCGTCATTTCCAAATACAACAATATCCAAAGTGTCTTTGGGGTATTTAGTCGTGATCAATTCGCTAAGGGCCATGGCCACTTTTTTAGCAGGTGTGATCCTGTCTTCCCCATATAAGATCATTGAATGGGAAATATCGATCATCAAAACTGTAGATGTCTGTGTTTTGAAATCCGTTTCGCGGATCGTAAGATCGTCTTCATTCATGTTGAATGAATCTATCCCGTGATTGATCTGCGCATTACGTATTGAATCTACAAAATCAATCTGTTCCAGCATATCACCAAACTGGTATGGACGTGTTTCGGGATTAATATCGTCGCCGAGACCCGGCTTGAATGTATGGTGCTCGCCTTGCTTTGTTTTTTTGAGTTTTCCAAAGATCTCTTCAAGGCTTCGCTTGCGGATACCCTGTTCAGTTTTAGGCGTTATCCTGATCTCACCATTTTCGTTTTGGTCATCAATATATCCTTTGTCTTTTAATTCATCGATAAAATCCCCCAGTCCATATTCCTCTGTGGTAATGCCATATTGCTTGTCCAACTGTGTCAGCCAGTTTAATGCTTCACTGACATCACCACTAGTATAGGTGAGTATCTGCATGAACAGATCGAGAAGTTTATCGAAAGTCGTTTTGCCGTTTTCATTCGGGTCAAAAAGACTAAAATGAAATCCTTTCATGGTGTCCACAATTTAGAATGAAAAAATTCCAGGCAGCAGTAATCAAAGTCTGGTCAGTAAGAAGGGTACATGCAATTTAAGAGAATAGCATCAAAATCGGCCATTATGTTTGTGCAGTTATCCACCTAAAAACTAAGCGGACCTCGGGGTAAATCCCGGAGGTCCGCTATTGTTAAAGTCTTATTTGGTTAGAAGGTCCGTTCAAAGATTCAGCTTATTTATTCGAGTCAGGTGTATTTTTTATTACGCCCGGACTTTCCGGAATTGCCGGAGCGGCGTTTTTATAAACCCTTTCCATATTGTCGAGATATTCTTTTAAACCAAATGCCTGACGGATCTCGAGGAACACACCTTTCTGACGATTGTTTAGATTATCGGCCTTATTCTCCATAATATCCTGAACGGCCTGGCGTAATTCAAGCACCGACATATCACCCAGGTATGCGTAATAATTCAGTTGCTCATCGATATCTTTTCTGACCCTGGCAGCAATTTTCGAAGCCAATGCCTGATCACCTGATTTATAAGATGCTTCAACCATCTGTGTACTCACCATATCATGTTGGTTACCCCTGCTAACAATACCATAAGGTACAGTGCGCTCCGGCATTCCACTGTCAACTTTCGCTAAAAGTTGCTTGGCTTCATCTTTCCTGCCCTGTGTTGCCAGGTTATTAGCCGCTTCAGCATATGACTGACGGATGCCAAACAAATGCCTTCTGTTTTCTTCATCAAAATAAATTCCTTTGGCAGTAGCATTGCCGAAAGTAAATTTATTCATCATGATATTTTTTGTCCAGTCAGCATTTACGTTATTGCCTGGATTCATTACAACCGGAACGAGGCGATAAGAAAGGCCATCTGCCCTAAGATATTGATCGAACCCAATCTGCTGTGATCCCGGTGATGTAAAATATATCGGCCTTTTCCATTTGTTGGCAGCGATGATATTTAAAACAGCGAGGTCATTTTTCATGAGGATATTTCTTCCTATTTCAAAACGCATTTCACTCACAACACTATCTGATGGATTAACTGTTCCATTTTTGCGAACAAATTCAACATCAACTGGAACACTTACTTTTTTAACAGGAAGGAAGTTTGTGCTGGTACCGTCAGATAAAGGTACTTGTGCAGTTGGATCATCACTTCCCACAAAATCTTTCATCAAACTATAAAGATCAACATAATGACCCTGGTCAGATAGTCCTGGCTTTTCATAAAAACGGATGAAATCCCTTTTACTGCCTTCGATCTGTTCTGATGTCCAGATCACATCTATAGGAGCGCTTTCATTTACTTTATAACGGAGCTGATTGATATACCAATCAATGCCCAACAAACTATAGTTGATTACCCTTACGTCCCTGCGGATTCCTTCTACTTCCTGTGCATACCAGAGAGGGTAGGTATCGTTATCACCGTAGGAGAATAGTATTGCATTTGGTGCACAGCTCTCGAGATAATCACGGGCAAGATCACGAGCCAGTGTTTTTTGACTTCTGTCATGGTCATCCCATTCCTGTGAAGCCATTAATACCGGAACAGCTAACAGACAAACAAGCGAAGCAGCATAATTTGCTACAGACCCACTCAGGAATTTCTGCATCCATTCTTTTACCTGCATTACTCCAAGCCCGATCCATATAGCAAATGCATAAAACGATCCCACATATGCATAATCACGTTCACGTGGCTGGTTGCCTGCCTGGTTCAAATAGAACACAATGGCAAAGCCTGTAAAGAAGAAAAGCAGGAATGTGACGAGGAAATCACGATCATCTTTTTTATACTGATAAAAAGCACCAATAATTCCGAGTATAAATGGCAATGCAAATAATGTATTGTGCGCTTTATTGGTTCGCAATGTCTCCGGCATTTTTGACTGGTTGCCCAACATGGCATTATCGACCACTGAAACACCGGTAATTGTGTTACCATCGCGAACATTACCAAATCCCTGCAGGTCATTTTGTTTTCCTATGAAGTTCCATCCAAAATACCTCAGGTACATCCAGCCTATCTGGTAACTAACTGCCCACTTAATATTGTCAAGTTGGGTTGGCTTTTCTCCTTCATCAAGGTTTAACCATCGTTTATAAAAATCTGCATGGCCCTGATCATTACTGGCATCCCATACACGCGGCAGAAACATCATATCATCAGCCGCATATTTAGGAACTACATCGTACCCGGTAAAAATATATTTGTCTTTACCTTTTGAATATTTTTTATCTCCTTCTTTATATTCTTCCGGAGTGGCCGTAAAAACCTGGCCGTAGATCAATGGGAAATCGCCGTATTGTTCACGACCAAGATATCCTACAAGACTCATGGGATTGTCAACATTGAACATATCCACTGCAGGATCTGAATTGGAACGGATCATCGTGGTTACATAAGTAGAATATCCGAATAACATGAAAGCAAAACACCACATGGCAAGCTTCAGGAAATAAGGATTTTTCTTTAGCGAGTTATATCCATAATTGGCAAGTGCGAACGCAGCACCACCTGCAACTACAAGTTTTAGAATAAATACAGCTGTATTGTCGTCGCCGATCATAGGATACATTACCGTGAATATGATCAGGAATAACCAGATGCCGAATTTCAGGGTAGAGATCTTGTTGGAATTAGCAATACGGATACCATACCAGATCAACCCTCCGAGTAATGCAAAATAGAAAATGAAACCGCTGAAGAAAGGAAGACCCAATGAATTCACAAAGAATACATCAAAGCTTCCGGCCGCTTTAACAGAATACTGGATCACCACTTTTTGGGTGATACCTGTAACACCACAGCCTATAACAAACGCCCAGAATGTACCCCAGGGAGTAACATTATAACGCTTGAAATAATATATCATCACAATGGCCGGGATGGTCAACAGGTTCAATAAGTGAACACCGATAGAGAGGCCCATCATGAAAAATATAAGGATGATCCATTTATCTGCAGTGGCTTCACTGGCACTATGTTCCCATTTCAACATCATCCAGAATACCAATGCGGTAAACAATGAGGAAAGGGCATACACTTCACCTTCTACAGCGCTGAACCAGAAAGAATCACTGAAAGTATAAGCCAAAGCACCAACCACACCTGCAGCCATTACAGTATAGATCTGCTGGCCGGTGAGTTCCCCGGATTCTTTATGGAATATTTTGCGGGCAAAATGGGTAATGGTCCAGAACAGGAAGAGGATGGTAAATCCACTGGCCAGGGCGCTCATAACATTTACTGCTTTGGCGGCTGACATCGGATTATCGCCAAAAACGACGATAAAAATCCTGCCTAAAAGAACAAATAAAGGTGCACCTGGGGGGTGGGGTACCTGTACTTTAAAACAGCTGGATACAAATTCTCCGCAATCCCAAAGACTGCCTCCTGCTTCTGCGGTTAGGATATAAACTGCTGAAGCAATAGCACACACGATCCAACCGGTGATATTATTAATTTTCTTGAAACTCATACAGCGCAACGGGTTTTTAAAAAGACTGGCAAACCTAAGGGAAAATTAGCATCAATCAAAAGGGGAATGCGTTAAAAAGGGCCGATTGCAGATTAAGGTTTACAGAAGGCGGGTGGTTGTTTTGGCTAACGGCTGTTTATTCGAAAAGAATCCTAACGGTCTGGTAATAAAGCCGGCTCTGTAGAAACTGGGCCTGTGATACAGATTTTTCGGAATAACCCTGAAGGCCAAATAGTCCGGCAGCATTGCCTTTATTGATAGCGATCTCCAGGTAGGAAGCGGAATTGAAGAGGGCGAGCTTTTCCCCTTCATTGACGTCGGCATAGGATTCACTGATCTTATCGATCACTTCATCACGTTTGAAGACGATCTTAAAACTCCTGCCTCTGCGCTGCGCTTCAAACTCTTCACGGGTAATATTGACGATTACATTTTCGAAATGATCGATGAAGATGATCTGTCCTTCTATATAATTATTACCCAACAATGGTTTCAAAGGGTTCTTGACCTGTATGGAGATGGATGGGTCGCCGAGTTTTTGGAGCGACTTTCCGGAAAGCAGATCCGTGAACGCTTCGGCCATTATTTTGGCGCAATAGAGGGTATTTCTGTTCTGTGTGCGGTCGAGCGGAATGGCTGTAATTTCTTCGGGTACTCCCTCTGCGATCATACTCAGCAAGCCATTATCGGCAATGGCCAGGTATTGTTGGCCGAAACGAGCGATCAACAGGTATTCCGGCCTGGTATGATAAAGGTTCATGAGTATCATGTGAAAACTCTCTTCAGGAAAATGGCGGATGGCATTTCGACAAACATAGGCAGCCTGGGGATAGTTGAAAGGAGTGAGGTCATGGCTGATGTCAACAATATTGAACGACTCATTTACCTGCAGAATCTGACCCTTAACAGCGCCCACAAGAAAATCTTTGTGTCCGATATCAGAAGTCAGGGTTAAGATAGGCATGAAGGAAATGTGGGTAGTGTGGTAATGTGTAGAATGTGAAAATATTAATTTCTAATGACGAATATAAGCTGTTGCATGTTTTACTTCCATGACTGAAGGATTATTTCACGAGTTGGCCATCCTTGAAATAGAAATTGCGCACCAGTCGATCAGTCAAAGAAGGGAAAAACCGGTTCATGAAAACTGCGCGCTTACCCGTAAAGGTTAGTACAACGCTGCGTTTTCTTTTCTCGATGGCTTTCAGGACCTCACTCGCCACATCCTCTGCAGACATCATGCTATCTTCATCCATATGGGACTCTCCCGTAGGTCTGCCATGTTGGTCAAGCGCTGCATTTCTGATGTTAGAGGTTGTATAACCGGGACTGATCCACATTACATTGACACCTGAATCAAGGAGTTCTGTCCGGATGGCTTCCAGCCAGCCCTGGAGGGCAAATTTGGATGCTGAATAACCGCTCCTGCTGGGCAAACCCCTATAACCGGCGACTGAAGAAATTCCGACTATACTACCTTTTCTTTCTTTTATTGATGGCAGGG
>Ga0207691_10003080_pt1 | contig 16267 bp, 13 predicted proteins | sample KBSM13metaG_FD_184327 | JGI IMG/M metagenome (GOLD analysis project Ga0207691, IMG submission 184327) | Miscanthus rhizosphere microbial communities from Kellogg Biological Station, Michigan, USA - KBS M1-3 metaG (SPAdes) (version 2) | ecosystem: Host-associated > Plants > Roots > Rhizosphere >... | reverse complement strand
ATCGTCGTCGCCTTCAGCTTCCTGCTGCTGATGATCGCCTTCCGCTCGATCGTCGTGCCGGCGACCGCCGGGCTCATGAACCTCGTCTCCGTCGCCGCCTCGTATGGCGTGCTCGTCGCCGTCTTCGAGAAGGGGTTCGGCCTTTCCCTGATCGGGCTCGACCACACGTCGGACACCGCGAACATCATGACCCCGAAGGTTCGCGTGAAGGAGCTCTCCGATGCCGATCGAGCGACCGCGCGCCTGCTGTACGCCCTTCCTCCGGGCAAGATCAAGTAGGCGGGTTCCGTCTGGCACCGCCCATGCCCTTCGTACACGAATGGCGAGGGCAATCGACTTCGACGTAGCGATCATCGGCGGCGGTCCTGCGGGACTGACCGCCGCACTCTGGCTCGGCCGCTACCTCCACCGCGTAGTCGTCATCGACTCCGGCGATCCACGAAACTGGGAGACGCGAGGCGTCAACGGATTCCCCGGGCACCCAGGCATCACGCCCGCGGAGTTCCGCGGACGCACGCGTGACGAGTGTCGCGAGTACGGTGTCGAGCTCGTCGATGGGTTTGTCGCACGCATCAAGCGCGATGACGACGGCTTCGCGATCGACTTCGACCCGATGCCCGCGACCAAGGCGCGCGAAGACCAGCGCGGCCCGGGCGCCCCTCGTGCGCCGTCGGACAACGCGCCGCGCCCGGAGACGCGGTCGCTCCGCGCGCAGCGGGTACTGCTCGCGTTCGGGCTCCGCGACGAGTGGCCGAAGGTGCCCGGCCTCCAGCAGGTCTACGGAAGCGCCGCGCACGTCTGTCCCGACTGCGATGGCTACGACACGCGCGGCAAGAAAGTCGTGGTGATCGCGTCCGGCCGGAAAGCAGCGAGCATGGCGCTCAACCTCACGACATGGACACACGACATCGTGATCTGCACGAACGGCCGCGATCCCGACCTCGACTCCGAGCAGTGCACGAAGCTCGACGCGTTGAACATTCCAGTGCTGTCGGAGCGGATCGAGCGTGTGCTGCCCGAGGGTGATCGCATCTACGCCCTCGAGCTCGAAGGGGGGATGCACCTCGACTGCGACCACATCTTCTTCGCGCTGTCGCAGCGTCCCGCCGATGATCTCGGTTTCCAGCTCGACTGCGAGCGTGATGACGACGGGCACATCGTCGTGGATCCGCACCAACACACCTCGGTCGAGTACGTCTGGGCCGCTGGTGACATCACACCGGGCGCTCAGCTCGCCGTCGTCGCCGCGGCGGAAGGCGCGATAGCGGCGCTCTCGATTCACAAGAGCCTCGTGCCTGACGAACGCAAGCTGGAGCCGCCCGGCCGAAAGGCACGGGCGGATGCTTACCTGCTACCAGCGCAGCGTTAGCGACTGCGGCTTCTTCTTGCGGATGACGCGAAGCGTGAGCTCCTGCGCGTCGGCGTTCTCGATTGCCCGCTGGACCGATAGCGGCGACGTAACGGGACCACGACCAACGGACACGATGATGTCGCCGCCCTTGAGACCCGACGTGTAAGCCGGCGAGCCGCGGGCTACATCGAGCACGAGCACACCGTTCTTCACCCCGAATGTCTCGCGCAGATCCGCATTGGTCTGCACGATCGTCGCCCCGGCAATGACCATCGGCGCCGCCGACCCGCGCGAGAACACGAACACGCTTCGCTCCCCCCCACCTCCACGGCCTTCTGCGACGTTAGGTGCAGGCAGCGGCAGCGCCGGAATCAGCGGCGATGGTGTGGCCACGACAACGTTCGTGCCTCCGGCCACGGACGGTTCCGGCGCCTCGGCTGGCCGAGCGACGCGCACCCGCCCGACGACCGGCGCGGTACCAGGTGCTGGCGGCGCGGTGCGCACGATCGCGCTGCTGAGCGGGAGCTGCGACACCGTCACCGGATCACCGAACGCCGCCATGATCCGCGCGTCGAGGAACGGGCATCCGCTGTCCAGCGAGGGCGGCCGCTGCCCGATGAGCAGCAGCACGTCGCGCGTATCGCCGTCGCGCCTAACGCGGAGCGGCAGCCGATTACCTGGCCGCAGCAGTCTCGTGAACACGATGTCACGGCCCACGACCGATTGCCCGCCGATCAGAATGATCTCGTCGCCCTTCGCCACCCCAGCGCGCTCGGCCGGAGAGCCCGGCTCGACCGTCTCGACTGTCGGATTCTCGGAGAACCGGAAGACCTCGGTGCCGGACCCACCCGCATCCGCGCGCATGGTCGCCGAGAACGTGATGCCCATATAGCCGCGCGGCTTGGCACTGCGGTCACACATCGACGCCAGCTGCGTGCGAAGAGTCTGCATCTGGCGGCCGGCCTGGTCGATCTGTTCGCGGAGCTGGCGCGCGATCACCTCCGCCCGTGCGCGATTCGCCTCGGCCACCTGCCCAGACATCAGCGACGAAAGGTTCTGACGGGCCTGATTCTGGATCTGCGTTGCCATGAGCAGCTGCGCGGCAATCTGCTCGATGTCACCCTCGGACCCGGCGTTGCGCAAGCGAATCGTGTCTCTCGCCTGCAGGAGATTCGCCTCCGTCGCTGCGCGAGCCTCCGGGGACGGAGGGCAGTCGCGACAGCGCGCGCGGTCGGGCTGTTGCCCGGCCGCCGGCGACGCCGCGTACGCGGTGAGACAGAGGATCGTGAAGAATCGCATTACGCGAGTTGGATAACCTATAGCCATCTGCAAAGGATCATGTGGCACTGCCACCGTCGTCGGGTAATCGTTAGGTCGCGTGCCGGCATCAGAACCGCGACAGCCGCTTTCCGTCCGTGAGCACGCTCCCTAGCTGTCGCAGCGTGATCTCACGCGCGCCGAGGGTCGAGATGTAGTACTGGTTGAGCACGGGATCGGCCGGAGCCACGGAGAGCGCCTGACGCGATGTCTCGGCCATCTCGTCGAGCGCCGCGAGTCGAGTCCGGAACATGTCGCCGGCTTCAGGCGAGTGGCCGGTCGAGTCGTGCGCGGCGATGAAGGCGACGGCGCGATCGTACTTCCGCTGTGATTCTTCGAGGGCGGCGAGCGCCTCCTCGACGGACGAGAACGGCGACCTGGTCTCTCCGAGGGCGCCTGGGAGTACGTCGGCACCGGCATGACCAGCCACCTTGCCGATGACGCCGAGCACTTCCGTGCCGGATGGCGCCGGCGATGCGCCGGCGCTCATCCTGCCTAACGCACCGAACGCGGCGGCGAGGACTATGCCCGCGGCGACGCGGAAGCCGGCCAGCCACGCGCGCCGATGCGGCCGCGGCTTGACGGTTGAGCCGATCGGCACGATCCCCGTCTCGGTCGGCACGGTGGCGACCACGGGCAACAGCTCGCTCGCGATGATGTGCTCCTCGCGCAGACGCGCCGACAGCGACGCCCAGTTGGTGAGCGGTGGCGCGACCCGGTCGCGCTCATCGCTCGCGAGCGACAGCAATCGTTGATGTGCACTCCGCTCGGTGGCGCAGATCGCGCACGCGGCGAGGTGCTCCGCTTCGGCGACGGTTGGCTCGCCGTCGGCGAGCTCGGCGAGGCGCTCAGAAGACAGGTGCAGCATGCTCAGGATCCGTGTCCGGTCTTAGTCCATCCACCACGTGCGCAAGCAACCGGCGAAGCTTCGCGCGCGCCTTGAACAGCTGGGATTTCGAGCCGCCCGCCGTGATGCCGAGCTCTCGAGCAATTTCTTCGTGGGTGTAGCCTTCGACGTCGTGCATCATGAATACCGTCCTGGCGCCCGGCGACAGCCGGTTGGCCGCATCCTCGATGCTCGCCGCGAGCAACGCGCGCTCGCTGTCGTGCTCGACGGTCACCGTGTCGTCCTCGATCTCGGCTTCGGACTTCGCGATCCGTCGCGATTTCCGGAGAGCGTTGAGCGTCCGATTGACGGCGATGCGGTGCGCCCAGGTGCCGAACTGCGATTCCCCGCGGTACGTCGGAAGCGCCCTGAAAATCTGAATCCACACGTCCTGCGCGATGTCGGCGGCGAGGTCGGGGTCGCCGACCAGACGCCGGATCACGGCGTCGATGTGCGGCGAGTGCTGCGACCAGAGGTCTTGCAGCGCCCGCTCATCGCCGTCGATAGCGCGCTGGATGAGGACTTGGTTCATTCCCATGGGGTTCGCTTCTTTGGTCACCCGAGGACGGCCATTGGGTTTACCGCCGGCTTTCCGTTCTCGGTTCCTTTCTTGCAGGCTCAGCAGTGCAAGATTTTCAGGAGGAATGAGTTGTGATATTTGTCACAAATCTCGTCCGGTTCCGTTACCCCAAGCCAAACGTTTCGTCTTGACAGAATAGGGCCCGACAATAAGAGTAGATCGTGTAAGTCGCGTCAATAAAGGAACTTCGCAGCGACGCGAGCAGTATCTCAGTCGTGAAAGCGGTAGCACTGGCTTCTCGTGAGGCTGGCCCGGCCGTAATCACGGTCTTTTGCCGTTCAATCACCGGCTGCCTTCTGGTCACCGGCTCAGTTTGTTAGTACCCGCGATCGCGCTCGTGATCGTCATGCCGTTCGATTGGAGATAACGTTGGTCAACCTGTTCCTCGGTGCGTACGTCGCACTGGCCATCTCCGATGGGCTCCCGGTCAACACGCCGAAATCAGTCGGCATGTCGGCCGCGCGTTTGGCATCCGTCGACCGCATCGTCTCACGAGGCATCACGGCGGGTGGGTATCCCGGCGCCTCGGTGGTCATCGGGCGTAAGGGATACGCGGTTTTCCAGAAGGGGTTCGGCAAGCTTGGTTGGACCACCAGCAGCCCGCGCGTCACGGCTGATCGGTCGATCTACGATCTGGCCTCGCTGACGAAGGTCGTCGGCACCACCACCGCCGCGATGCTGCTGTATGACGCCGGCCGACTCGATCTCGAGGCGCCGGTCTCGACGTACCTGCCCGCATTCTCCGGTGGCTGGAAGGACTCCGTCACCGTCCGCCATCTGTTGACGCATCGCTCCGGCCTCCCCGCCGGTCGCGACCTCTGGCGCATCGCGCGCACTCCCGATGAAGCGCGCGCCGCGGTCCTGGCGACGAACCTCGAGTGCCGCCCGGGCCAGTGCTACATCTACTCCGATCTTGGCGCCGACATCCTCGGCTTCGTGATCGAAGCGATCGCCGGCGAGACGCTCGACGTCTTCCTGCACGACAAAGTGTTCGAGCCGCTCGGTATGAACGACACGTTCTACCGCCCGGCGGACTCGCTCACGTATCGCATTGCGCCCACCGAGATCGCCCCGCCCCGTGGCTACCCGCTGCAGGGTCAGGTACATGACGAGAACGCGTACGCGTTAGGTGGCGTGGCCGGACACGCAGGCCTGTTCAGCACCGCGGCGGATCTTTCGATCTTCGCGCAGATGATGCTGAACGGCGGCGAGTACAACGGCGTTCGCGTCCTGAGCGACACGGTCGTCTCGCTGTTTACGCGCCGCACCGCGGGAACGCGCGCGCTTGGCTGGGACACCGCCGAGGGTACAGGCGGCGCCGGCAAGTTCCTCGACTCGCATGCCTACGGTCACACCGGCTACACGGGCACATCGATCTGGATCGATCCCGAGCGGCAGATGTTCGTGCTGCTGCTGACGAATCGCGTGCACGCCGCGCGGGCCCGTCGTCCGGCCAAGGTCATCTCGGACGTGCGCGCCGACCTCGCGGACGCCGCGGCGGCCGCGGTGATCGACAACCCGGACAACGTCATCTCGATGCCATCGACGTTCCGCGCCGATAAGGCAGTCGGCTGGAACCGCCCGGTGCGTAGCGTGCACCGCAAGGCGCGCCTGGCGAAGGCCCGCAAGGCGGCTGCGTCCAAGAGCTCCGGAAAGAGCTCGTCCAAGGCCTCCGCATCCAAGAGGCCGTCGGCGACGAGCTCTGCATCCAAGAGCTCCGCTGCGAAGAGCTCCGCGAGCAAGTCCACGGCGAAGAAGCCGTCTACCTCGTCCAGCTCCAAGAGCAGCGCCCGCAAGACCACGTCAGCCAAGTCGTCCGCAAAGAAAGCCGGCTGACCTTTCGTTTCCGGTCGCTGCCGGCTTGCTCGGAGCGTCGCCCGCCGCCGATCTTTCGAACATCGAGCGACGGAGCCATTGATGACCGAGTCAAGCCTGCCCTTTCCGCCAGATGCGGACGCCTTACCAACGCCCGCCGCGACGGCGCCAGCCCACCCGTTGCACGATCGCGAGTTGCCCGTGAGCGCGACTGAAGGCGACCTTCCTGAGCAGACGCCTCATTCCGCGGCCGCGGATGGCGTTCCGGACGCCGGGACGCTCGAAACGAGTGCCGAGTCCACGGGGGACGAAGACGCCCTCTCGGAGGATCAGGTGAAGCTGGCACTCCGCCGGGTGAAGGATCCGGAGCTCAACCTGAACATCCTGGACCTGGGCCTGGTCTACGGCATCCGCGTCGAGGGCACGGTGGTGAACGTCGATATGACCCTCACGTCGCCAGGCTGCCCTTCCGGAGCCGAGATCATGGCCGACGCCGATCGACACCTGCGTGCGCTCCCGGGCGTGACCGATGTCTCGGTGAACCTCGTGTGGTCGCCGTTCTGGAGTCCGGACCGCATCGAGCCTCGCGTCAGAGCCTACCTCGGCTTCTGAGCGAGTTGTCATCCCGAGCGTCAGCGAGGGACCTTCTGTGAAGTACTCGTGGCCAGGCTGGCTACGATGACATCACAGAAGGTCCCTCGCTTCGCTCTGGATCACAACAAACGGCAAGACAGGATTGCAGGATTGACAGGATTCCGGGCGGCGGATCGCGGCCGTCCCTGAGGCCTCCCGTCAATCCTGCCAATCCTGTCTCTGTTGTTTGCTTTTTTGCGTTGGCTCAGCGGATTTGGTGAGTCAGGAACAGCGTCTATTTGTTTGTCATCGGAGCCGATCCGGTCACGAGTACTTCACAGAGGGTCCGTCGCTGACGCTCGGGATGACAGTGGAGTCAATCCGGCCGATCCGCTGAATCCGTTCGCCCTTCGTCTGAGATGCCGGCCCGACTCAGGGCAATGGTCGAATGCGCGTCTCAGGCGACTCGACGCCCGTCCGTCCAATCGCCGTGACGACGATGAGATCGGGACGCTCGGACGCATCACTCGCCGCGAACGAATGCTCGCGCACCGAGCCCGGCACGACGCTCGTCGTCCACGTATCCGTGAACCGCGAGCGCACGACCCATAGCCGTACGGGCGTCGTTCCAACTGGATCGATCAGCACCGTCGTCCGACCTGAGAGCGTGTCCACGCGCGCTTCGGCGCGTGGCGCGTTCGGCGCGCGACTCTCGAGCCACGGCGACGCCGGCACCAACGCAGGCACCGCGTACGGGCCGGCAATGAGGCGATCGCCCAGGCTGTCGCGGTTCTGCAGGAACACGCCCATCGTGAAGTGAAGGTTCCCGCTGGCGCCGGAGTCGGCTCGCGTTAGGCGCACCTGTTCCAGCAGCTCCGACGCCGGCCAGTTCGCGCCCTCGCCCATCACGCGACTCGTGTAGTTCCCCACCCACAGGTGGCGCCCGAACGTGTTCTGCTGCGTCCACCAGTGAAGAAGCTCGTCGTACCGCTGCTCCGGATTCGTCGAGCGCCAGTAGAGCTGCGGCGCGAAGTAGTCCAGCCACCCGCGTTGCAGCCACTTCCGGGAATCGGCGTAGATCTCGACGTACGAGTCCAGGCCACGGACTGACGGCGGACTGCCCGGCCGCCAGATCCCGAACGGACTGACGCCGAACTTCACCCACGGCTTCTCTTCCTTGACCGCCTTGTACAACTGCTCGACGAGGAGATCCACGTTGCGACGCCGCCAGTCGTCACGCGCCAGCGTGCCGCCGCCGCGCTTGTACGCAGCGTAGGTTCGCGCGTCAGGGAACGGGATCTCGCGCCCGCGACGCCGCTCGCGATAGGGATAGAAGTAGTCATCGATGTGCAGGCCATCGATGTCGTACCGCCTAACGATGTCACGGACGACACCAACCGTGTGCGCCCGGACCTCGCTGCTCCCCGGATCCATCCACAGATACGGACCGTACTTCACGACGAGGTCCGGACGCCGACGCGCGATGTGGTTGGCGCTGATCGGGGAGTGGTCGTTAGGGTCATGCGCCCGGTACGGATTCACCCACGCGTGCAGCTCGAGCCCACGCGCATGCGCCTCCTGTACCGCGAACGCGAGCGGATCGTAGAACGGCACCGGCGCCTTGCCCATCGTGCCCGTCAGGAACGTCGACCACGGCTCTTTTTGCGACGCATACAACGCGTCCGCCGATGGGCGCACCTGCAGCACGACCGCGTTCAGGTTGAGCGCCGCCGCTCGGTCGAGAATCGAGATGAGCTCGGACTTCTGCTGAGCGACGGGCAGGCCGGCCCGCGATGGCCAGTCCATGTTGCCGACGCTCGTGACCCACACGCCTCGAAACTCGCGAGACACGGGAGGCGCGACGGCCGTCATGTCTACCGCGTTCGCATCGGCCGTGGTGACGGGCTTCGCGAGCAACGTCGAGTCGGGGCGCGATTGAGCAGCGGCCACGGATGGCAGACAACACACCGCGAGCACCAACGCAGAGCAAGCGACGGTGCTTACCAGATGGAAATGAGGTCGAGCGTTCAGACGAGGCAAAGCAACATCCGCCGGCCGGCACGAGACGGTCGTACGAGGATCGAACTCGGTTGATCTACTTACTTCCTACTGCTTGTAGGGCGACTCGTCGCGATTTGTGCCACTCGGGGCCGGATCACCGGCGGGCGCGCGCGGTCGCTCCCCTGAGGACGACGGCGCGGCGCGCAGGGCACGCACGAAATCTTCGCCCAGCTGCTCGATCTGCCAGCGGCGCAGGTCGGGAATCTCGGCAAGCTCCTCGACCGACTTGGGACGGCGTCGCGCGACAGCTTCGAGACGCTCTCGCGAGGACAGCACGCCCGGGTCGAGGTCGAGTCGCACTGCGGCCGCGTCGCGTACGCTCTTGAGGCGTGACACGATGTCGTCGAAATCGGGGTCTCGCTCCCAACGCTGTGCTCTCGGAAATCGTGGGAGCTCCGAATCCGGCACGGCCACCCCGCGCGCCGCCGCCGCGAGAATGTCAGCGGATCGCGACTCCAGGATTCCGCGCGGCATTCCCTTGACCGCGCCGAGTTGCGCGCGCGACGTGGGAGCCAGCCGCGCGATGTCGAGAAGCGTCTCGTTGCTGACGACGCGAAACGTCGCCCGATCGAGACCGCCCGCAACCTCGTCACGCCAGATCACCAGTTCGCGCAGCAGCGCGAGCTGACGCCGGGTGAGATCGCGGGCGCCCTTCACACGCAGGAACGCATCGCGCGAGTCTTCCTCGCCCCACTGCGTGCCTTCGAGTCGCTTGAACTCCTCCGCCGCCCAACGCGAGCGCCCAAGTTTCTCGAGCTCGTTTCCAAGTCGGTCACGAAGCTCGAGCAGGAATTCGGTGTCCTGGGCCGCGTAGTCGAGCATTCCCTGCGTGAGTGGCCGCATGGACCAATCGGCGCGCTGGTGCTTCTTCTCCAGCTTCACGCCGAAGAACCGCTCGAGCAATGCCGCCAACCCGAACGCCTTGATGCCGAGCAGCTGCGCAGCGATCCGGGTGTCGAAGATGTTCGTGACCCGCCAGCCGTAATCCTGGTGCAGCAGCCTCAGGTCGTAGTCCGCATCGTGGAAAACGACTTCGACATTCCTCGACTCGAGGAGGGCGCCCAGACCGTCGGGAACGCCGATCGTGAGCGGATCGAGTATTGCGCTTGCCTCGCGCGTGGAGAGCTGCAGCAGGTAGATCCGGTCGATGAAGCGGTGGAAGCTCGCGCCCTCGGTATCGAGCGCGATGGCACGCGTGTTCGCGATGCTGGCGATGAACCGCCCGGCCACCTCCTTGTCATCGAGGTACAAGGGGGGCTTCTGATCTCGGGTGGCAGTCACGAATGGGCAGTCGGGAGTTGAGGAGTGGGAATCGGTACTCCATGCCGATTCGCCCGTACGTTGCGGGCTCGTAGGCCTTGGATATTCCCGTCGAGTCCCGGCTCGGGTAATCTAGCACGCTGGCGAAGGGGGCACCGTGCTTGCCCACGTCGGGCGGCGACACGTGGACGGGCGCTGAATGAAGCGCGTCCCTCCGATTTCTGATTTTCTCATTTTCAATTCCCGACGACATGCCAGCGAAAGACGAGCCGCCTCCGAGTCAGCGCGCCACCGAAGCGGCTACTACCCCAGGAACCCCAACCCCCGCCGTTGGTCGCGATCGCCGAAAACGACAAGTCGGCTGGCGCACCGGCGACGTTCTGCGAGCCGCAGGCGCCGTCATCGCGATGTACCTGGCGATTCGGCTGCTGTGGGTCGCGCAGTCGGTCTTTCTCACTGCGTTCCTCGGTGTGCTGTTCGGACTCGCCGTCTCGGCAGGCGTGGACTGGGTGCGGACACGCGTCCGCCTCCCGCGCGGCCTGATCGCCGCGCTCATCGTGCTCGGATCGGCGGGCGCGATCGTCGGCTTCTTCGTCGTGTCCGGTCCGGTGCTCGCTGAACAGTCGCGCGAGCTCAAAACGAAGCTGCCGGAGGCGCTCGACAAAATCGACGCGTGGGTTCAGCAGCGGCAGGGCGGGTTTCTCGGCACGCTGATTGGCGGTGGTCGATCAGGGTCGTCGACCACGTCTGCGACTCCTCAAGGCGCTACTCAAAAGAGCGGTGCCCCGCAGGCGGGTGCCGCACAACCAGCGCGACCGGTACCGCCGGAACCGACACCCTCGCGCCCAGTGGCGACCACCACCAGGCCGAGCGTGACCGACACGGGTGCGGCTCAAGGCGCCGCGGGCGGACAGGCACCGCCGCAGACGCTCCGCGAAAGAATCATCGGACAGCTTGCGGGGCTGACGCGCTACCTGTTTGGGTTTCTCTCCTCGACCGTAGCAGTGGTCGCCGGGCTCGTGCTGATCCTCGTGCTGTCGGTCTACATCGGCGCGGACCCCGACACGTACCACGACGGCTTGATGAAGCTGTTCCCGCGTCCGTGGAGGCAGCGCGCAGGCGAAGTGCTGAGCGCGATGTCCGTCGCGCTTCGGAAGTGGCTCGTCACGCAGCTCATAGCGATGGTCGTGATCGGCGTCGTGTCTACCGTGGTTCTCCTCATTCTCGGCGTGCCCGCAGCGGTGCCGCTCGGCGTCATCGCGGGACTGCTGGAGTTCGTGCCGACGGTCGGCCCCATCATGAGCGCGTTGCCCGCGGTGGCGATGGGCTTCGTGGAGTCGCCGGAAAAAGCGCTTGCCGTGCTCGTGGCGTACATCGCCATTCAGCAGATGGAGAACTACCTGCTGATCCCGTTTCTCATGCGCGAGGGCGTGGACCTCCCGCCGGCGCTGACCATCGTCGCGCAGGCACTGATGGCGCTGATCTTCGGCTTCCTCGGACTGCTGTGCGCGGTACCGGTGCTCGCGGCAACGATGGTCGCGGTGAAAATGCTGTACGTGCAGGATGTGGTCGGCGAACCCGTAGAAGTGCTCGAGGATCTCGACGACGACGATGACTGAAGGCGGGCCGGAGGCGCGCGGGCCGAGTACGGCGTCGGTGCGCGCGTCCGGCGTACGTGATGATCCCATCCCTCTCGTTCGACGCTTCCCCTCCCTCGCCGCCATTCCGCGTGCGCGTCTCGGAAGATTTCCGACGCCGGTGGTTCATCTCACGGGCTTTCGCGACGTCGATCAGTTGTATGTCAAACGCGAGGACCTCTCGTCCGACGTGCTCGGCGGCAACAAGGTGCGATCACTCGAATTCCTGCTCGGTCACGTCACCGAGGGTGACACGGTGCTCACTATCGGCGGGGAGGGATCGACGCACGTCCTGGCGACCGCCGTGCACGCGGCGCGCATGGGCGCGAAGACGATGGCCGTCCGGTGGCGCCATGACATGCACCCCGCTGCGCAGGAGGTCGGAGCGCGCGCCGCAGCGGAGTGCGCCGAGGTCGTGACCGCGCCGAACTTCGTCAGGGCGATGTTCCCGCTGCTCCTGATGCGACTCACGCGCGTGGTCCACTACATCCCGCTCGGCGGCAGCACGCCGTTAGGCACGTTAGGCCACGTGAACGCAGCGCTCGAGCTGGCCGAGCAGATCGAGCGCGGCGAGCTTCCATTGCCGGGCCGAGTCGTCGTGCCGCTCGGCAGCGGAGGAACGGCGGCAGGGCTAGCAGTTGGCTTCGCAATTGCGGGCCTCGACACGGTGGTGATCGGCGCCCGCGTGGGACCGCGCATCGGAGCAAACGCCTGGAAGGTGCGGCGACTCGCGGAACGAACACGTCAGCTGATCACCCGGTATACAGGCCGTGCGCCGCCGCCGGTGCGCCGCAAGCAGGTGATGGTTTCGCACGATCTCTACGGTGGGGCGTATGCTCGACCGCACCCGACGGCCGAGCATGCGGCCGTTCTCGTTGATGCACTGCGCGGCTGGCGGCTGGACGCGACGTACAGCGCGAAGGCATTTGCTACCGCATTGGACATTGCCGCCAGTGACTCGACGCCAACACTGTTCTGGATGACCTTCGACGCTCGGTGGATGAAGTCCTTCGGCGACGAGGCCCGTCGACTGTGATTGCATTGTGATCGCACTGGGCGATGGCGTCGAGATCGGCTACGACGATGTCGGCACGGGAATACCCGTGGCGTTCATTCACGGCTTTCCGCACAACCGCGCGTTATGGGCCCCGCAGCTGGGCGCGCTCGTCGATCGCGCCCGCTGCATTGCGCCAGACCTCCGCGGATTCGGTGAGAGCTCGAAGCACGGGCCGTTCACCATCGACCAGTTTGCTGACGACGTCGCGATGCTGCTCCGCAACCTCGGGATCGAGCGCGCGGTGGTCGCCGGGATCTCGATGGGCGGCTACGTGGCGTTCGCGCTGTGGCGACGCCATCGCTCGCTGGTGCGCGCCCTCGTGCTTGCCGACACGCGCGCCGGCGCGGACAGCGACGAGGCGCGGGCGAAGCGAATCGCGCTGATCGATGTCGCACGCACACGCGGAAGCGGCGCCGTCGCGGACAATCAGATCACCGGGATGGTCGGGAAGACCACGCGCGCGAAGCGGCCCGCGCTGATCGACGAGGTGCATCGCATGCTCGAGAGTGCGGGCGTCGACGGAATCGTCGGAGCGCTCGAGGCGATGATGGGGCGCATCGACTCGACAACGACGCTCGCGACAATCGACGTGCCGACGCTCGTCGTGGTCGGCGCGGAAGACGTGCTCACGCCGGTAAGCGAGGCGGAGCTGCTACGCGAAGCGATTCGGGGAAGCAAACTCGAGGTGATAGAACACGCCGGCCACGTCAGTAACTTCGAGCGGCCGGCGGCGTTCAATCACGTGCTGAGCGAGTTTCTGGCCGCGTTGGACTACGCCTAGCGGAGCCCTACCTCGTGGGGCGCCCGGGCGGCGTTTCGCTCTTGAAGACGTCGCGATTGATCTGCACGTACTGTTTCTGCGCAGCGGGGACGTCTTCCTCCGGGAAGATCGCGGTCACGGGGCATTCGGGCTCACACGCGCCGCAGTCGATGCACTCGTCCGGGTGGATGTACAACTGCTGGTCGCCTTCGTAAATGCAGTCCACCGGGCAGACGTCGACGCACGCCTTGTCCTTCGTACCTACGCAGGCTTCCGTAATGACGTATGGCATTGCGAGCTCTGAGGTTCTGTCGAAGAGGAACGTTCGGTTATGATATCCGGGGCGGGGCTGAGCAGACAAGGGCACGACTCGGGCTTATCATCTCGTATGCATCCGCATCTGCGCCTCACGGTCAACGGCCGGCCACGCCAGCTCGAAGTTGCCCCGGATAGCACGCTGTTGTCGGTGCTTCGCGACCAGTTACATCTGACCGGCGCCAAGCCGGGGTGCGAGCGAGGTGAATGCGGTGCATGCACCGTGCTCGTAAATGGCCTGGATGGCGGCTTCGATCCCATCTATTCGTGTCTCGCGCTGGCGCATGCCCACGACGGCGACTCGATCACGACTATCGAGGGCCTCGCCTCCGGCTCGGCGGCGCATCCAGTACAGACCGCATTCATCGAGCAGGATGCCGTTCAGTGCGGCTTCTGCACGCCCGGGCAGGTGCTCGCCGCGGTGGCATTGCTGTCGCGCGACCGCAACCCGTCAGATGACGACATCATCCACGCCATGAGCGGCAATCTCTGTCGGTGCGGGACCTATCCCAAGATCGTGCGGGCGATCCACAGCGCGGCTGAAGCAATGCGAGGCTCGAATGGCGATTGACACCCAGGACACTCGCGGTACCCGCGAGACGGGTGCGGCTCACCGGAGATTCGTCACGACGACCGTCGAGGTAGAGGGTCGCGAGGAGACGAAGGTGGTGGAGCTCCCGGACACCGACCCCACTCCATGGGGAGCCGACGCCGAGCTCCACGTGGTGGGCCAGCGTGTGCTCCGCACGGATGCGCCAGAGAAGGTCGCGGGCCGGGCCCGCTACACCGCGGACACCGCCCGCGCGGGCATGCTGCACGCCGTCATCCTGCGAGCGACGATCGCGCGCGGCCGCGCCGAGATCGATGTCGCCCCGGCGTGGCAGGTCGAGGGCGTGGTGGACGTCATCGCCGGGTCGGATCTCGAGCGGCGGGTCCGTCTGGCGGGTGGCGCGCTGTTCGACACCAGCGTTGCGTACGCTGGCCAGCCGCTCGCCGCGGTGTGCGCGGAGACGCTGGAGGCGGCGCGCCGCGGCGTCGCAGCGATCGGGGTGCGCTACGAGATCGAGCCGTACGTGCTGACGTTCGCGGCAGCGGTCGCCGACGGGGCTCCGGCAGTTCGGCGTGCGTCGTCGCGCGCTGCGGCGACAGACGCGGGGCGGTCGCCCAACCTCGCCCGATCGTCGCCGGACATCGTGGAGCGCGGCGACCTCGCTCGCGGGTTGGCCGACGCAGCGGTCGTCGTTAGGCGAACGTACCGCACGCCGGTTGCGCTGCACACCGCGTTGGAGCCGCACGGCGCCGTCGCGGAATGGGAGGGCGACCGGGTCACCGTGTGGGAGTCCACCCAGGCGGTGTTCGCCGTCCGCGAGCAGCTCGCGGCCGGGCTCGGGGTCAGCCAGTCGTCGGTGCGGGTCATCAAGGAGCACATGGGCGGTGGCTTCGGTGCGAAAACGTCGGCCGGCGCGCACACCTACGTCGCGGCATTGCTCGCCCGCCGCACCGGTCGGCCGGTGCGCTGCGTGAACGACCGCGAGGCCGAGCAGACGGATGCCGGCAACCGTCCATCGACGGAGCAGCACGTGACGTTAGGCGCGACGCGTGACGGCCGCCTCACTGCCATCGCCTGCGACGCCAACGTTCCGCTCGGGAGCGGCGGTTGGGACGGAGGGCCAGCCGGCATCTTCCACGAGATGTACTCGTGTCCTAACGTGCGCACCGTCGAGCGCTTCGCCTATGTGAACACGCCGGCGATGACCGCGTTCCGCGCGCCAGGCCACGTCGAGGGCGCGTTCGCGCTCGAGAGCGCCATGGACGTCCTCGCCCGCGAGCTCGGCATGGACCCGCTGGAGCTCCGCCGAGTCAACTTCGCTGATCACGACGAGAAGAAGAACCGGCCGTTCTCGAGCAATCGCCTGCGCGAGTGCTACGACCGCGGCGCGGAGATGTTCGATTGGAACGCGCCGCGCGTGTCGAGCGGACGCCTGCGACGCGGCAAGGGGATGGCGGCGCAGGTCTGGGGCGCCGGCGGCGGCCCACCCGCGTACGCGATCGTCAAGATCAACGGCGACGGCTCCGCGGACGTGCTGACGGGCACGCAGGACCTCGGCACCGGGTCCCGGACGATCCTCGCGCAAATTGCCGCTGAGTCGTTAGGCGCCCGATTGAGCGACGTGCGTCTCGTGTTAGGCGACACCGAGCGGACGCCGTACACGGGTCCATCGTGGGGATCGATGACGACGGCATCGGTCGGCCCGGCGGTGCGCGCGGCGGCCGAGGATGCGTTGCGGCAACTGCTCGAGGCGGCGTCAGAAGTGCTGGACGTTCCATTGTCTCGGCTGGACGCACGCGACGGAACGATCGCGACCGAGGATGGAGCGGCGTCAATCACGTTCCGCGCGCTCTGCGATCGCCTGGGCGACGTCATGATCCTCGGACGCGGCGCACGAGGCCCGAATCCCGAAGGCGTGGGGCTGGCGAGCTTCGGCGTGCAGTTCGCGGACGTGGAGGTCGATGTCGACACGGGGGTGATCCGCGTGCTTCGCATCGTCGCGGTCCATGATGCGGGACGGATCATCAATCCCACACTTGCGGAAAGTCAGGTGGAGGGCGGCGTGATTCAGGGGCTGGGCTACGCGTTGTTCGAGGAGCGCCTCC
>Ga0207691_10003079_pt1 | contig 16271 bp, 13 predicted proteins | sample KBSM13metaG_FD_184327 | JGI IMG/M metagenome (GOLD analysis project Ga0207691, IMG submission 184327) | Miscanthus rhizosphere microbial communities from Kellogg Biological Station, Michigan, USA - KBS M1-3 metaG (SPAdes) (version 2) | ecosystem: Host-associated > Plants > Roots > Rhizosphere >... | reverse complement strand
CTGGATCTGGTAGCGCAGCGTGAGCTCGTCCTCGAACACCAGCGTGACGTGCTCGCCGAGATGCACCGTGCGTGCGCGCTTGTGCGCGAGGACGCGGGTGCGGAAGTGCTCGCGCTCCTTCGCGTACGTCTCGAGGGACATGAGGCTTTCGCGGGTGATCTTGCCTTGCATGGGGCTACTGTATTCCATATGCCATGCGAAGCAGCGTAAGCGGATGCTCCTTGCGGCCGCGCATGGGCCCCTGCTGCTGGCCTTCGATGCCCTGGGTGATGCGACGTCCGGCGATGGGACAGTCGGAGCTCACGAAGTCCGGGTCGCCGTCGGCCATGCGCGCGAACACGGGCTTGCCGATCTTCATCGACGTCGCGAAGAACTCCGCCTTCACGCCGTAGCTTCCGTCGTGACCGGCGCAACGCTCGACCGTGTTGATCTCGGTGCCCGGCACCCACGACAGCGCCTCGCGCGTCTTCTGCCCGACGTTCTGCACGCGCGTGTGGCATGGGACGTGATAGCTCACCTTGCCGAGCGAGCGGACGAAGTCGCGGCGCATGAAGCCGTCCTTGTCGCGCAGCACGAAATATTCGAACGGATCGAACATGGCGTCGCGCACGAGCTTCACGTCCTCGTTCTCCGGAAACAGCAGCGGTATTTCCTGCTTCCACATGAGCGTGCACGAGGGCACGGGCGTGAGGATCGCATAGCCCTCGCGGGCGAGGCGCGCGAGCGACGGCAGGTTCTTCTGCATGAGCGCCTCGACGGTGTCGAGGTCGCCGATCTCGAGCTTGGGCATGCCGCAGCACGCCTCGCCTTGCGCAAGCTCGTAGCGGATCTCGTTGTGCTCGAGGATCGCGAGCAGGTCGCGGCCGATGCCGGGCTCGTTGTAGTTGACGTAGCACGTGGTGAACACGGCGACCTTCCCCGGCGTGCGGGCGCCGTCGCGCACCGGCCACGCGGCGCTGCGCGGCGCGCTTTCGCGCAGCGTGGGATTCGCATACGGCGGCAAGGCGGCGTCTTTCGCGACACCGAGGGTCGCCTGCATCATCGACCGCATCGCCGGCGCGCGATTGACTGCGTTGACCACCTCGACGACCACCGGGATGGTCGCAAGCCTGCCTACTGCGTCCGTGCTCGTGAGGAGCCTGTCGCGGAACGAAGGCTTGCCGTCGCGGAATTTCCTGACTTTCGCGCGCAGCATCGTGTGCGGGAAGTCGAGGTTCCACGGATGCGGCGGGACGTACGGGCACTTCGTCATGTAGCAGAGGTCGCACAGGTAGCACTGGTCGACGACCTTGCCGTAGTCCGACTTCGCGACCGCGTCGAGCTCGCCCGTCTTGCCTTCGTCGATGAGGTCGAAGAGCGTCGGGAATGCGCCGCACAGGCTGACGCAGCGGCGGCAGCCGTGGCAGATCTCGAACACGCGCTCCAACTCCTTGTCGAGCGCTTGCTGGTCGGTGAATTCCGGATTGCGCCAGTCGATGGGATGGCGGGTGGGGGCTTCCAGTGAGCCTTCGCGATTGCTCATGGCGCTCCCTCTCCCCGCCCGCGGGGAGAGGGTCGGGGTGAGGGGCCGTCAATCCGCAAGTGCGTCCAGCGCCTTCTGGAACCTGTTCGCATGCGACCGCTCCGCCTTCGCGAGCGTCTCGAACCAGTCGGCGATCTCGTCGAAGCCTTCGTCGCGCGCCGACTTCGCCATGCCCGGGTACATGTCGGTGTACTCGTGCGTTTCGCCGGCGACTGCCGCCTTGAGGTTGAGGCGGCTCGAGCCGATCGGCAGGTCCGTCGCAGGGTCGCCCACGACGGCGAGGTAGTCGAGATGGCCGTGCGCGTGGCCGGTCTCGCCTTCCGCCGTCGATCGAAACAGTGCGGCGACGTCGTTCTGGCCTTCCACGTCCGCCTTGCTTGCGAAATAGAGGTAGCGGCGGTTCGCCTGCGACTCGCCTGCGAACGCGGCCTTGAGGTTGTCGTGCGTCCTGGTGCCCTTCAGCGATTTCATCAAAGTTCTCCTCTCGAGGTGAAACTGGGAAGCGCATCGCCATCCTGCCGGCGATGCCGTCGATTCTGCGCGTCCGTCGGCGCGGGCGTCTAATTCATTATGCCAATAGTTGCGATAGGATGCGTCAATAGCGCAATCCACCTTTGAAGAGCCATCGATGTCCCCTTTGTCCGATGAGGCGCTCGACAGGTTGTTCCGCGAAGCGCGGACCTTCCCTGCGTTCCTCGACAGGCCGGTCAGCGACGACATGCTGCGCAAAGTCTACGACCTCGCCCGCCACGGCCCGACCTCCGCCAACTCGAACCCGGGTCGATTCGTGTTCCTCCGTTCCCCGGCGGCCCGCGCACGGCTGGCACCGGCCTTGTCGGCTGGCAATCTCGAGAAGACGATGAAGGCGCCGCTGACCGCCATCCTCGCCTACGACCTCGAGTTCTACGAGCACCTGCCGAAGCTCTTCGCGCACGTGGACGCGCGCAGCTGGTTCATCGGCAAGCACGATCACGTCGTGACGACCGCGTTTCGCAACAGCACCCTGCAGGGCGCGTACTTCATGCTCGCCGCCCGCGCCCTCGGGCTCGACTGCGGCGCGATGTCCGGCTTCGACAACGCGAAAGTCGACGCGGAGTTCTTCCCCGACGGCAAGCGTCGCAGCAATTTCCTGATCAATCTCGGCTACGGCGACAAGGCCAAGCTCCTGCCGCGCCATCCGCGCCTCGCCTTCGAGGAGGCGTGCACGATCCTGTGACGCCGCGTGCGGCCGGGTTGCATCGATGCTGATTCCCCTCCAGTGGATCGGCCTCTTTGCAACGGCGGTCATCTGGATCGTGATGTTCGCGCTGGGGCTGATGCTGGGGCGCGAGCAGATCCGCGCGGCGACGCAGCGCCGCTGGGTCCTCGCCGCGCTCGTGTTCGCGGTGAGCGTCCCCGTGCCCGTCCTCGCCGTGCTGCTCGTCAAGGCTTTCGGCCTCACGGGCGCCGTGGCGGCCGGCATCGTCCTGATGTCCATCTCGCCCGGCGCGCCGGTCGCGTTGCGGCGCGCGCTCGATGCCGGTGGCGATCGCGCGTTCGCGCCGGCGCTGCATCTTGCGATCGTCGCGCTGGCGGTGATCACCGTCCCATTGGCGCTCGTGATCCTCGACTGGATCTTCGCGAAGGACTTCGCGGTGACGCCGCTGCACATTGCCCAGCAGGTGTTCTTCGCGCAGCTGCTGCCGATGGCGATCGGCGCTGCGCTGCGCGCGTGGCGGCCGGCGTTCGCCGCGAAGCTCGAGGCGCCGTTGTCGCGCATCGGCAACGTCCTGCTTGCGGTCATGGGTCTCATGGTGCTGGTCGACCTGCCCGGGTTGTGGAAGGCGGTGGGACTCGCGCCGCTGCTCGCAGGCTGCGGCCTCACGGTGTGCGCGCTTGCGATCGGCACCGCGTTCGCGGGACGCGACGCCGCCGTTCGCCCTGCCGCGGCGGTGGCGGTAGCGATGCGCAATCCCGGCCTCGCCCTCGTGATCGCGACGGTCAACCGCATGCCGCCCGACGTCACGGCCGCGGTGATCGGCTACGCGCTCGGGCTCGGGCTCACGATCATTGCATTCCTGCAATGGCGTAAGCGCGCCGCCAGGCTTGCTAGTCGATCTTCTCGTACGCCGGCAGCGTGAGGAATTCGACGAACGTGTCGTTGTCCACGAGATCCGCGAATATCTTCGCCGCCTCGTCGTAACGCCCCTGGCCGAACGCCGGTCCCAGGAGGTCGCGGATCTTCTGCATCTCCTCCGGGATCATGGCGGCGACCATCGCCTTCGTGACCTTGCGTCCGTCGTCGAGCACGCCCTTCGGCGAGCGTATCCACTGCCATACCTGGGAGCGCGAGATCTCAGCAGTCGCCGCGTCTTCCATGAGGTTGAAGATCGGCACGGCGCCCTGCCCCGCGAGCCACGCGCCCACGTACTGGATCGCGACGTTGATGTTGAGGCGCAGGCCCTTCTCGGTGATCGGCGCCTCGGGCTCGAACTTCACGAGGTCGGCCGCACCGGCTTTCACGTCGTCGCGCTTCTTGCTCGCGATCTGGTTGGGTTGCGGCATCAGCCGGTTGAACGCTTCGAGCGCGACCGGGACGAGCGCGGGGTGCGCGACCCACGTGCCGTCGTGTCCATAGTTCGCCTCGCGCTCCTTGTCGGCCTTGACCTTGGCGAACGCGTCGGCGTTGGCCTTCTCGTCGTTCTTCACCGGAATTTGCGCAGCCATTCCGCCCATCGCATGGATGTTGCGGCGATGGCACGTCTTGATGAGGAGCTCCGCGTAGCTCTTGAGGAAGTGCGTCGTCATCGTGACGAGCGCGCGATCCGCGAGGCAGAAGTCGCGGTTGCTGCGGAATTTCTTGATGCACGAGAAGATGTAGTCCCACCGTCCGGCGTTGAGGCCCGCCGAGTGGTCGCGCAGCTCGTACAGGATCTCGTCCATCTCGTACGCAGCGACGATCGTCTCGATCAGCACGGTGGCCTTGATCGACCCGCGCGGCACGCCGAGCTCGTCCTGCGCCATGACGAAGACGTCGTTCCAGAGACGCGCTTCCAGATGCGACTCGAGCTTCGGCAGGTAGAAGTACGGCCCGCTGCCGCGGGCGAGCAGCTCTTTCGCGTTGTGGAAGAAGTAGAGCCCGAAGTCGAAGATGCCGCCGGAGACCGGCTGGCCGTCGACGGTGACGTGCTTCTCGGGAAGGTGCCATCCGCGCGGGCGCACGAAGAGCACGGCGGTCTTCTCGTTGAGGCGATAGTCCTTGCCTTCCGGCGAGGTGAAGTCCACGCGGCGACGGATCGCGTCGCGCAGGTTGACGTGGCCCTGGACGTTGTTGTCCCAGCGCGGCGTGTTCGCGTCCTCGAAGTCCGCCATGAAGACCGATGCACCGCAATTGAGCGCGTTGACGATCATCTTCCGGTCGACCGGACCCGTGATCTCGACGCGGCGGTCCTGGATGTCGGCCGGCACCGGCGCACACGTCCAGCCGCCTTCGCGCACGGCGCGCGTCTCCGCGAGAAAGTCGGGCAGCTTGCCTGCGTCGAACTCGGCCTGGCGCGCAGCGCGCCTTGCGAGAAGCTCGTTGCGGCGGCCGCCGAACGCGCGCTGCAATTTGGCAACGAACGCGAGCGCCTCCGGCGTGAGGATCTGGGCGTACTCGGGCGTGACGCGGCCGGTGACGGTCACACCGGGGCCGTACGTGGGAGTGCTCATGGAGGCGGCCTTACGAGGATTCGGAGGATCGCCCGCGCAGGACGCGAGCGATCCCCGATTGTATCAAGCGACCGCGGTCTCTCCCGTGCGGATCGACATGATGCGCTGTGCGACGCCGCGGTTGATGGCGCTCGTCAGGGCGCGCAGCGTCGCGGTCACGATGTTCGCATCGCGGCCCACACCGTATACCGTGCGATCGCTTCCGACACGGAGCTGCACGTACGACACGGCCATCGCATCCTCGCCTGCGCCGATCGCGTGCTCGTGGTAGTTCAGCACGTGGATCGGCAGGCCGAGGCCGGAGCGCACCGCCGCGACGAACGCGTCGACAGGTCCGTTTCCGGCGCCGTGCAGGACCGTCTCGACGTCGTGCACGCGCAGGTGCGCCGTCAGATGCTCGACGGTGCCGTCGGCCCCGTTGTGCTGCGCGCGGTGACCGACGAAATGGATGGGCGACGCGACGGCGAGATATTCGCGCTCGAACGCCTCGAATATCTCCGTCGACGAAAGCTCCTTGCCGCTCCCATCCGTGATGCCCTGGATCACTTGCGAGAATTCAACCTGCAGGAGGCGCGGCAGCGCAAGCCCGTAGTCGCGCTCGAGAAGATACGCAATGCCGCCCTTGCCTGATTGGCTGTTGACGCGGATGACGGCCTCGTACGTGCGGCCGAGATCGGCGGGGTCGATCGGGAGATAGGGCACGTCCCAGACCTCCTCGCCGCGCGCGACGTCGGCGTTGCGTGCCGCGAGCCCCTTCTTGATCGCATCCTGGTGCGATCCGGAGAACGCCGTGAACACGAGCTCGCCGCCGTACGGATGGCGCGGATGCACCGGCAGCTGGTTGCAGTGCTCGACCGTGCGGATCACGTCGCCGATGTCCGAGAAGTCCACGCCCGGATCGATGCCCTGCGAGTGAAGGTTCAAGCCGAGCGTGACGAGGCAGACGTTGCCCGTGCGCTCGCCGTTGCCGAAGAGGCAGCCTTCGATGCGGTCCGCGCCGGCCATGACGCCGAGCTCGGCAGCGGCGACGCCGCATCCCCGGTCGTTGTGCGGATGAAGCGACAGCACGATGCTGTCCCGGCGCGCGAGATTGCGGTGCATCCACTCGATCTGGTCGGCGTAGACGTTGGGCGTCGCCATCTCCACCGTGGCGGGCAGGTTGATGATCGCCTTCCGCTGCGGAGTGGGCTGCCACACGTCGAGCACGGCGTCGCAGACCTCCTTCGCGTAGTCGAGCTCCGTCCCCGTGAAACTCTCGGGCGAATACTCGAACGTCCACTCGGTGTCGGATTGCTTCGCTGCGCAGTCGCGAACCACGACGGCCGCATCGACGGCGATCTGCTTGATCCCCTCGCGGTCGAGGTTGAACACGACGCGGCGCTGCGTCGTCGACGTCGAGTTGTAGAGGTGCATGATCGCGCGCTTGGCACCCTTCAACGCCTCGAACGTGCGCTCGATGAGCGGCGCGCGCGCCTGGGTCAGCACCTGCACGTTGACGTCGTCGGGGATGAGGCCCTGCTCCACGAGCAGGCGCACGAAATCGAAGTCCGTCTGCGACGCGGCGGGGAAGCCGATCTCGATCTCCTTGTAGCCCATCTTCACGAGCAGGCGGAACATCCGGAGCTTGCGCTCGGCGTCCATCGGCTCGATCAGCGCCTGGTTGCCGTCGCGCAAGTCGACGCTGCACCAGACGGGCGGCTTCGTGATCACGCGCGACGGCCAGGTGCGGTCGTGAAGCGCGATGGGTTGGAAGGGGCGGTACTTGCGGGACGGATCGATCTTCATGGTCTTCCTCGGGCGCGGATGACGCGCGTCACATGAGGCTTCGCCGTCCGGTCACCTGGACGACAGGGGCAGAGCTCGAATTCGGGGGGTGGGTTTTATGTGCGCGCGGGGCGCAGCAGCAGGCCGCGCAGGATCAGCGCAAACGCGGACGCGTAGGTCCGGAAGCTGACGGCGGCGGAGGAATTGCTGCTCATCCAGCTAACATACGCTTTTTGACGCGCCGCCGCAAGAGGTCCCCCTGCAGCCTCTCCCACCTGCATTCCGCGCCGACGCAATCGTGCTGCTTTTGCTGATCGTGTCGGCAGGCGCGGGGTCATCCGTGCTCGGGCAGGATGCCAATTGGGACATGCAGAACTACCACTACTACAACCCATGGGCGTGGTGGAACGGCCGCATCTTCGACTGGGATGTCGCGGCCGCGCAGATCCAGACGTATCACAACCCCATCCTCGATTTTCCTTTCTTCGCGATGGTCACGCTCGCCTGGCCGCCGCGCGTCATCGCGTTCGTGCTGTCGATGCCGACGGCGCTTGCCGGCTTCTTCGTCTACAAGCTCGCCTGGATCCTGTTCGACGCGCTGCCCGCGCGCGAGCGCGCGGTCGCGGTGGCGTGTGCCGTCGCCATCGGCACGACGTCGGCGATGGGATTGGGGACGCTCGCGGTGACGATGAACGAGTGGCCGGTGGCGATGCTCGTGACGTTCGCGCTGTGGTGGCTCGTTCGGGCACAGGATGCGCAGGGATCCATCGCGCGGCGGGCGCTCGTCGGCGGCGGACTTGCGATGGGCATCGCCGCCGGCGCCAAGCTCACCGCCGCGTCGTTTCCCCTGGCCATGTGCATCGCGTTGCTCGTGCGCGGGCCGCGGTTGCGCGTCACCGACGCGGCGTGGTTCGCCGTCGGCGCTGCGTGCGGCATTGCGATCGCGTATGGCCCGTGGGGGTACGCGCTCTGGACGCATTACGGCAACCCGCTCTTTCCCTACGCCAACCAGTGGTTCGCGTCGCCGTGGTGGGAAACGCAGCCCGTACCCGGACGACGGTTCGGCCCTGACAGCGTCGCAGGCTACCTCCTGTTCCCGTTTGCGCTGTGGCAGCCGCCTCTGTTCTTCGTCGCGGAGACGGTGTACCGCGACGCGCGCATTCCCCTCGCCTATGCACTCGCCCTCGTCGCCGCGGCGGTGTGGCTGTTCCGTCGGCCCCGCCACATGGACGGCGCGGCCCGCAAGTTCGAATGGCGGCTCGTCGCCTCGTTCTGCGTCGTCTCGTTCGTGGTGTGGACGATCGCGTTCTCCATATCCCGCTACCTCGTTCCGCTCGAGGCCCTGTGCGGCGTGATCATCGGTGGCGTGCTGCTCCAGCTGCTCCCGCACCGCACGGCGCTCGTCGCGATCGCGACATGCACCGTCGCGCTCATAGTCACGACGCGCATTGCGGATTGGGGACGCGTGCCGTTCGGCGATCGGTGGTTCGAGGCCAAGTCTATGCCCATCGTCGAGGCGAACGGCCTCGTGCTCATCACGACCGGTGAAGCCGTGTCGTACTACATCCCCATGCTGCCGCCGACGTCGCGCTACGTGGGGGCTCTGAATACGCTCGTGAATCCGCAGCAGAAATCGGGACTCGCGCGCGAAGTCGCCGACATCGTCAGCGGCCACCGCGGGTACATCTATCAGATGACGCATCCGCTGGGCGCGGGGGAGGAGGTGCTCGCGCAGCACGGGCTGGAGCGAACGAGCGCATGCGCCGTCGTGATCACCAACATGCCGGTCAGCCCCATCGAGTTCTGCCGGCTCGTCCGCATGCGCATCTCGCGCTGACGGCTTGCTGGCATAATGCGCCGCGAACACGGCCTGCCCACCTTCATCAAAGCTCTGCCGTTGACATTCGCAGCCTCCGTCTCCGCTCGTCCCGTCGCACATCGCCCGGCGCTGACCAACGCGCTGTGGCTCATCACCCTCGTCTTCGCCGCCGGCACGCTGTCGATACTGCGCGGACAGGATGCGAACTGGGACCTGCAGAACTACCACTATTACAACCCCTGGGCGTGGTGGACCGGCCGAATCTTCGACCGTGACATCGCTGCAGCGCAGCTGCAGACATTCCACAACCCGCTGCTCGACATGCCGTTCTTCGCGATGGTGCAATGGGATTGGCCGCCGCGGATCATCGCGTTCGTGCTCGCGGTTCCGGCGGGCGTAGCCGCATTCTTCCTCGCCAAGCTGCTGCCATATCTCTTTGCCGACCTCGAACCGCGCGAGCGCAGGATCGCCGTGGGATGCGCGTTCGCGATCGGCATCACCGGCGCCATGGGCGTGGCGACGCTGGGCACGACGATGAACGAATCGCAGCTCGCGGCACTCGTGATCGCTGCGCTGTGGATCATCGTGCGAGACATCGCGCGCAGTGCGGGAACGACCGTGAGGACCCGCGCGCTCGTCCTGGCGGGCGCGTTGGCCGGGGCAGCGGCCGGCGGCAAGCTGACGGCGGCGACGTTCGCCGTAGCGCTATGCGCCGCGCTTCTGTTACGTTTTCCGCTCGATGCCAGCACGATCCGCGAGCGCATCAGACAGGCGCTCTGGTTCGGCATCGGCGTTGTCGGGGGCCTTTGCGTGACGTTCGCACCGTGGGCCATCGCGCTGTGGCGGCACTTCGACAATCCGGTCTTCCCATACCTCAACCAGTGGTTCCAGTCGCCGTGGTGGGAGAGCGCACAAGTGCTCGGCCGCGCGTACGGTCCGCACGGCGTCGGCGAGTGGCTCGCATTTCCGTTCCACCTTTTCGGCCCGGGCGAAGGATTCGTCACGGAAGTCCAGTATCGCGACGCCCGTTTTCCAACGGCATGGACGCTTTCCCTGGCGGGCGCGGCCGCGTGGTTGTCCTATCGCCTGGGGCGACGACCCATGCCGGTCGTTCCACCGCAGGTCAGCGCCGCGTGGCGCCTGATCGCCGGTTTTTTCGTCATCTCGTTCCTGCTGTGGACGGCGCAGCATTCCATCTTCCGGTACATCGTCACGCTCGAGATGCTCACCGGCGCCATCATCGTCAGCATGCTGCAACGCCTCCTGCGGCCGGGTTACCTAGCCGGCGTCGCATGCGCCATCGCAGTGCTCCTCATCGCAACGACGCGATTCGGCGATTGGTGGCACATCGACTTCGGCGAGCGCTGGTTCGACGTCGCGGCACCGTCCATCGAGCGCGACGCAATGATGCTGATCACGACGGGCGCGCCGGTAAGCTACGTATTGCCGCTGCTTCCCGCGGATGCACGTCATGTCGGCGTCTCCAACAACGTGAACGGTCCGGGACGCGACTTTCGACTCTCCGAATCGGTGACAAAGGCCATCGAATCGCATCGAGGGCCGTTCTACGAACTCACGTACGAGCCGGAGTCTCGAACCGGTGAGCTGCGCGAGCACTTCGGGCTCGTGAGAGTGCCCGGCAGCTGTGCACCAATCGCCTCTCGAATGAAGCCGTATTCACTGCAGATATGCAGGCTCGCGAAGGCGCCGGATGGCGACTGACACTGCACCGCGCTGGCTCGCGAACGCCGTCGTCGACGCCGCGATCCTTGCCGCGTGCGTCCTTGCTGCGGCGGGACTTTCGCTCGCCCCGGCCAGGATGCCAACTGGGACCTGCAGAATTATCACTTCTACAACCCGTGGGCATGGATGGCGGGCGCACGCGCATACGCGCGAGACATGGTCGCCGCGCAATTGCAGACGTATCACAATCCGTTGCCCGACGTACCGTTCTACGCGATGGTCTCTGCCGGCTGGGAGCCCACGACCATCGCCATGGCGATGGCCATCCCGGCAGCCGTCGCGGCGTTCTTGCTTTGGAAGCTGGCGACAAGACTGTTTCGCAGCGGCAGCCGCACCGAACGCTTCACGGCGATCGCCTGCGCATTCCTCATCGGCACGACGAGCGGCATCGGCTTCGGCGTGCTGGGAACGACCATGAACGAGTGGCCGGGCACCGCGCTGATCATGGCCTCGCTGTATGTGATCGTGCGCCGATTCACCGGCGCCGGCGCACGCATGGCGAGCCCCGCCGCGATCCTTGCGGGGTTGCTTGCAGGCTGCGCAACCGGGATCAAGCTCACGTTCGGCGTGTACGCGATGGCGATCTGCGCGGGACTCCTGCTTTGCGCGCCGACCGCTCGCAAGGCGATCACCGATGCGATGTCGTTCGGATTGGCGGTGCTGGCCGGCACGGCCATTTCCGCTGGCGCCTGGATGTGGTCGCTATGGGAGCACTTCGGCAATCCCATCTTTCCTTACGCGAACAAGTGGTTCAACTCGCCATGGTGGGGCCAGCAGAACGTGTTGCACCGTCCCTTCGGTCCCCACACGCTGGGCGAGTGGATCGTGTTTCCGTTCTCGCTGTCCGCGCCGCCGGCGTTCTTCGTTACCGAGGTCAGCTACGTCGACGGGCGCATCGCCGCCGTCTACGGGCTCACGCTCGTCGCGCTCGTCGCAGCGCTGCTGGCACGCCGACGCGATCCGTGGACGGTGTCCGTCGAGTGGCGGTTCCTCGCAGCCTTCGCTGTCGCATCGTTCGTTCTGTGGACGGCGTTGTACTCGCTCCTTCGGTATCTGCTTCCCTTGCTGCTGCTCTCCGGGGCGTTCATCGTGGCGCTGCTGTCGCGGCTCGTGCAGCCCGCTGCGCGCGTCCCCGCATACGCCATGTCGGCTCTGCTCCTGGTCGCGACGACGACGGTGCCGGACTGGTGGCGGACCGGGTTCGGCGCACAATGGTTCGAGGTCGACCTGCCGAAGCTCGACCGCGACGCGCTCGTCCTGCTGACCTCGGACGCCCCCATGTCGTATGTGCTGCCGTTCTTTCCGGACGACGCGCGCTTCCTCGGGATCAACAACAACATCAGCGACGCACGACGCCGGAACCTGCTGGAACAGACGATTCGACAGCGCATCGGCGGGCACGCGGGGCCCCTGTACTCGCTTTCCTATCCCCAGGGCTCGGGTGTCGACGCGCTGCTCGAACGGCAGATCTACAAGATCACCGAGACATGCCTGCCGATCGTCACCAACATGCGAACCAGCCCGATGGAGATCTGCCGCGTGGTGCAGGCGAGATGAATCGCGCGACGCCGCTCGAGCGATGGTGGCCGTTTGCGTTCGTCGTGCTGGCGTACGCGTGCGTCGCGCTCCAGCAGATCACGCTCCCCGGCGTGTACATGGATGCGGTGAACCCCGACTACATGGCAGTGCGCGTGCTCAATCCGCATGGTCCGCCGATGCTGCCCTGGCTTCTGCCGGGCAACTGGCTGTTCGACCGCATCCCGTTCATGATCACGTTCTACCACGGCTCGCAGCAAGCCTGGTTCGGCCTTCCATTCTTCTGGCTCTTCGGTACGTCCGTCGCCGGGCTCCGGCTGACGCATGCGATGTTCGCGTTGGCACTCCTGGCCGCGCTCCATGCGTGGTTGACCCGCGCGGGACTCAGGAACTGGCAGGCGGCGCTCGCGTGCCTGGCGCTCGCCGTCGATCCTTCGTTCTCGTACGCCTTTCGCACCCAGAGCTACATCACGCTCGCGCCGGCGGCGTGGCTGTTCTTCGCGCTGTACGCGCTGTGGCGCGCCAGTGACGAGAGCGCACGGGCGTCATGGTGGCGAGCGGCGGGCGGAACCTTCTATGCGTTTGCCGTCATCGCCTATTTCATCTACGGCTTCTTCCTGCCCGGAATGCTCCTCGTTGCGCTGTGGGTGCCCTTCGCCCGCGGCTTCTTGCGCACATGGATGCCGCTGCTCGCGGGCGCCGCAATCGGACCCGCCGTGTACGCGCTCTCCTACTGGCTGCTCGCGCGCGAGGTCGGCGGATGGGCCGCAGCGCTCGAATACTTCGAGTCCACGCAGCGCGCGATCAATGCGTTCGGCAACCAGGCCGACTTCGCTGCCCGCCTCTCGCATCTGGCCGAGACGGTGAAGTCCGTCTTTCACAACTCGTACCATCACGCGCTCATCTTCGGCGAGTATGCAGACGTTCCCGGGGCGAAGTACAAGATGGCGCTGTTGCTAGGCGCGCCGTTGCTGATCTGGCTGCGCCTGGAATGGAAGCGACGGTCCACGGCGGCGTTGCGGGCGATGGTCGCGCTCGCACTGTCGTTTTGCGTCGTCGCCTTCGCGTTCGGGACGCGACTCTCCGGACACCACTTCATGGTGCTGCTGCCCATCGCATACGCCGGCCTGGCGCTCGGACTTGCGCGACTGGCGGAGCTTCCGACCGCGTCGCGCACAGGCCGCTGGACGGTCGTGATTCCGCTGGTCGCGCTCGTTGCGCTCAATGTCGGAGGCCAGGTCAAGGAAGGCGTGCGGCTGCACGAAGTTCGAGGCGCGGGACTCTACTCCGATGCGATCAATCGCCTGGCCGCCGACCTCGACGCAGACCCGCGCAAGCCCGTGGCGTACTTTCCCGATTGGGGACTGTTCATGCCCGTCGTGTTTCTCACGGGCGGACGCGTGGCGACGCATACGACCGAAGATCTCTCAACCGCCCGCGAGTCGCTTTGCGCCGGGCGCGACGTCGCCGTCCCGTTCATCACCGGCGATCGCGCCGCGCGCATCGCCTCGTGGCGCGAGAAGCTCGCGTGGGACCCGCCGGACATCACGCCATATGCGCAGGCGGACGGGAAGGTCGTGTTCGACCTGGCGACATTCCGAGGCAGGCGCGGCGGTCCTGGCTGCGCGTGACGTCGCCTAGCGGGGATCCGCCGCAGCGAGATATGCGAGCCGCTTGGCTTCGCGGCGTCCCCGCGCGACGCTGTCGAGGATCATCCCGCACACGACCGACAGCGAAGCAAGCAGCATCAGGCCGGTCGCAAGCACGGCAGTCGGCAATCTCGGGACGAGGCGAGTCTGCAGGAATTCCGCGACCACTTCCGCTCCGAGAACGATGCCAATGAACGCGAACAGCCCGGCGAACCCGAAGAAGAACGGCAGCGGGCGCACGTCGCGAAACAGGCGCGCCATCGTGTAGAGAATGCGCAAACCGTCCTTGTACGTCGAAAGCTTGCTCGTCGATCCTGCCGGTCGCTCGAAATAGCTCGTCACGATCTCCGCCATCGGCACGCGCAGTTCCAGCGCGTGGACGGTGAGTTCCGTTTCGATCTCGAAGCCCCGCGCTTCCGACGGGAACGATTTCACGAATCGCCGCGACATCGCGCGATACCCCGAGAACATGTCCGTGGGACGCTCGCCGAACAGCGTGCCCAGCAGCCAATTGAACATGTGGTTTCCGAACTGGTGCCCGCGCCTGTAGGCGGCATCGCGCTCGCCGTGATCGCGGATGCCCGTGACCACGTCGAGATCGTCGCGGGTCAGGCGCTCGACCATCTCCGGTGCGCGGGTCGCGTCGTAGGTCGCGTCACCATCGGTCACGACGTAAACGTCCGCGTCGATCTCCGCGAACATGCGCCGCATGACGCCGCCCTTGCCGGGACGCTCCTCGCGCCGCACGATCGCGCCCGCGTTGCGCGCGATGGCGCCCGTGTCGTCGGTGCTGCGGTTGTCGTACACGTATACGACGCAGCCCGGGAGCGCCGCGCGGAAATCGCCGACGACCTTGGCAACGGTGAGCGCTTCGTTATAGCAGGGCACGAGCACCGCGACGCGCGGCGTCGCGATGCCTTGCGCGCTCAACGCGGCGTGCCGGGCCGTGCCCGGCGAAGGTGCAGCCACGCCGAGACGACGTAGCCCGACAGGGCGTACACGACGAAGCACGCGAACAGCACGAGGGGCGGCTGCAGCGCGGTCAGCGCGACCACCACCGCGCCGGCGAGCACGACCACGAAGGGCACGCTCTTGCGCAGGTTGATCGCCTTGCCGCTCCAGTACTTGAGGTTGCTCACCATCGTGAGGCCCGCGAACACCGTCACGAACAGCGCCCACCACCGCACGGTCTGCGGATCGATGTCGTAGTCGTCCATGATCCACACGAATCCACCAACGAGCGCCGCGGCGGCGGGACTGGGGATGCCCGTGAACCAGCGTTTGTCCGCGACATCGAGCATGGTGTTGAAGCGCGCGAGCCGCAGCGCAGCGCCGGCGCAATACAGGAACGCGGCGACCCAGCCGAGCTTGCCGAGGTCGCGCAGCACCCACTCGTACATCACGAGCGCAGGCGCCGCGCCGAACGACACCATGTCGGCCAGGCTGTCGAACTCCGCACCGAACGCGCTTTGCGTCTTGGTCAGCCGCGCGACGCGCCCGTCGAGGCTGTCGAGCACCATCGCGACGAAGATGCCGATCGCCGCCTGGTCGAAGTTGAGGTTCATCGCCTGCACGATCGCGTAGAAGCCGAAGAACAGCGCGGCGAGCGTGAACAGGTTGGGCAGGATGTAGATCCCGCGGCGGCGCACGCGGTTTTTCTGTACCGCCCGCTCGTGGCTGTAGTCGAGCATGGCCGGCGGGCGTCTTACCGAAGCTCGGCGAGGATGGTCACGGCGGCCGATGCGACGTCGCCCACGGCGACGCGCGGCTTGGCGGTGGGGTCGAGGTACACGTCCACGCGCGACCCGAAGCGGATGAAGCCGTAGCGCTGCCCGCGATGCAAGTCGGCGCCCGGCTCGACGTAGCAGAGGATGCGGCGCGCGACGAGTCCGGCGATCTGCACGCACGTCACGTCGTGGCCTTCGGCGGTGCGGATGTGCAGGGCGTTGCGCTCGTTCTCGAGCGACGCCTTGTCGAGCGCGGCGTTGACGAAGCTCCCCGGGTGGTACCAGCGGTTGACGACCTTGCCGTCGACCGGGCTTCGGTTGCTGTGCACGTTGAAGACGTTCATGAACACGCTGATCTTCAGCGCGTCGCGGTCGAGGTACGGGTCGCGCGCCTTGCCGACGAGGACCACCCGGCCATCGGCGGGCGCGAGCACCGCTTCCACGCCGTCGGGCGACTTGCGCGCCGGGTCGCGAAAGAATTGCACGACGAAGACGAGCAGCACCCAGGCGATGGCGGCGAAGATCCAGTAGCCGAGGACCGACAGTCCGATCGCCACGACGGCGCCGATGGCGATGAACGGCCACCCTTCGCGGGCGATGATGGGGTGCGGATAGTTGTTGCTCGACATGCGGCGTGGCGAGGGACGGATTGAGGCGAATTATGCCTCAGTGCCTAGTTCCCCCCGTCTCGCTTCCCGCTTTCCTTCTGCATGGCGTCCTGCAGGGCACGGGCGCGGTCCATCGCATTTCCCGAGGTGGGGGCGGCGGCTTCGCTCGCCGCGGGATCGGGCGGGCCCTTCGGCCCTGCCCGCTCCACCGTC
>Ga0207691_10003078_pt1 | contig 16275 bp, 12 predicted proteins | sample KBSM13metaG_FD_184327 | JGI IMG/M metagenome (GOLD analysis project Ga0207691, IMG submission 184327) | Miscanthus rhizosphere microbial communities from Kellogg Biological Station, Michigan, USA - KBS M1-3 metaG (SPAdes) (version 2) | ecosystem: Host-associated > Plants > Roots > Rhizosphere >... | reverse complement strand
GCCGGTGAAGATGTAAGGCAGCGCCGAAGGCAGCACCAGCTTCGTGAGCTGCGTGGTCTTGCTCAGGCGCAATACCCGTGCGACGTTCAACAGATCGCGGTCGATGGACGCCACGCCCACCGCCGTGTTGATGACCGTCGGCCACAGCGAGCACAACGTGACCGTGACGGCGGAGTTGATGAACGACTTGTCGAACATCGGGTCGGCTGTCACATACACCGCGCTCACGATCATCGTGACTATCGGCAGCCACGCCAGCGGGGAGACGGGCTTGAATAGCTGGATCAGCGGATTGAACATCGCGTTGAAGGTCTTGCTCGCGCCGCAGAGGATGCCGATGGGTACGGCTAACAAAGTTGCCAGCAGGAATCCGGCAAACACCGTCTTCAAGCTGGTGAAAATCTGGTCGATGTAGGTGGGCTTGCCGGTGTACTTGCGCACCGTCATGTCCGCGGACGGGTCTTCCGCCAGTTTCTCGGCGTTGCGCTTTTCCTGCCGCTCGTAGAACTCCACGGCCTTTTCACGCTGCGCCAGGTGATCGGCCCACAGCGCCTTGGTCTGTTCCCACACCGCCACGGGACCCGGGATTGTCCCGAGGCTGGTCTGGATGCCCTGCGACACCTGGCTCCACACGAGCAGGAATGCGGCGATGGACACGATGGGCGCACCCAGGTCCAGCCAGAGCTGGCGCATGTGTGCGCGCGGATCTTCGCCGCGGCAGATCGCCACGACGGGCTTCAGGAATCCGAGGCCGATCAGCGATAAGACGCGAATCGCCGTGTCGATCGCGGCGTTGACGCGCGGGAAGCGCGCCTTCGAGGCAGGCGCCGAGGTCGGCTTGGCAGGCGGCGGCTGCGGCGCGGCAGCTACGGCCGGGGCACCCGCCACCTTCACGCTACTTGCCGACGACATTGCCGCCCTCGATCTTCTGCTGCCCCTTCAGACCGAGCGTCAGCTTCTCGATGTATGCATTGGGTTTGCGGCCGTCGTATTCGACGCCATCGATGAACTCCTTCGTCGGCGCGCGGAAGCCGTCGCTCGCGAAATCGAAGTCCGCCGGGTTGGCCTTCTTCTCGGCGATGAGTTCTTTCGCGGCCTCGATGAACACATCGGGGCGATATACCTTCTTCGCCGTCTCCAGGTACCACGCGTCCGGCTTGGTCTCGGCGATCTGGCCCCAGCGGCGCATCTGCGTGAGGTACCAGATGGCATCCGAGTAGAACGGATAGTTAGCGTGATACTTGAAGAAGACGTTGAAGTCGGGCAGCGCGCGCTTGTCGCCGCGGCCGTACTCGAAGCTGCCGGTCATGCTGTTGGCGATCACGCGGTAATCGGCGCCCACGTATTCGGGACGCGAGAGGATCTGCGCGGCCTCCTTGCGGTTCGCGCCGTTCTTGTCGTCCAGCCAGATCGCGGCACGAGTCAGCGCCTTGACCAACGCGATGTGTGTGCGCGGATTCTTGTCCGCGAATGCCTTGGTGACGCCGAAGACCTTTTCGGGATTGTTCTTCCAGATTTCGTAGTCGGTGATGACGGGCACGCCCACGCCCTTGAAGATGGCCTGCTGGTTCCAGGGCTCACCCACTGAATATCCATTGATCGTTCCAGCCTCGAGCGTGGCCGGCATCTGCGGCGGAGGAGTGACCGAAATGAGGATGTCGGCGCGCGTTTGGCCGGTCACATCGGACGGCGAATAGAACCCGGGGCTGATGCCGGCGGCCGCGAGCCAGTAGCGCAGCTCGTAGTTATGAGTGGACACGGGGAAGACCATGGCCATCTTGAACGACTTTCCGGAAGCCTTGAATTTTTCCAGCGCGGGCTTGAGTGCCTCGGCGGAGATCGGATGTTTAGGTAGCCCCTTTTCGTTAGTAGCAAGGCTGCCCTTCATGAGCTCCCAGACTTCGTTGGAAACCGTGATCGCGTTTCCGTTGAGGTCCATGCTGAATCCGGTGACGACGTCGGCTTTCGTGCCGATGCCCACCGCGGCGCCCAGCGGCTGACCCGCGAGCATGTGCGCACCGTCGAGCTCGCCAGTGATCACGCGATCGAGAATGACCTTCCAGTTGGCCTGTGGCTCGAGCGTGACGTACAAGCCTTCGTCTTCGAAAAAGCCCTTTTCGTACGCGATGGCGAGCGGCGCCATGTCGGTGAGTTTGATGAAGCCGAGCTTGAGCTGCTCTTTTTCGGGCCCCTTGCCGGCGGCCGTGGCATTCATGGCGAACGACAACGTGGCAACAACGGTTGCGATGAGTCCCCTGAGCACTACATGCGTCACTACTAACTTCCTCTCCCACGCGCGGAAGACTCGCGCGGGTGAGGTAAAGCAATCCGCATGCCAGCGTTTTTTTGGGGTGGTTTTCCGCAGCCGCGGCCCTGTTTGCCATCCCATGCACCGAAACGCGGCGGAGGGGTGCACTGCCTTGCGCAAACCGGTGCAGAAAAACCCCAAACGTTTGGGCGCTCCCAGCGCTTGGACGAGATGATATTGTCCAACCCCGATGATCGACTGGAACCTGCAGGGAAAGACAATTGCGGTACCCGAGATGCGCGAGCTGGAAGTCTTCAGCGCATTGCTCGAACGGCGCGGCGCGAGGGTCCTGCGCTGCCCGTTGGTCACCATCTACGATTCCCCGCACAGCGCCCAGGTGCTCGCGTTTGCCGTGAATCTCGCCGAGGGTGGCTTCGATGATTTCGTGCTGATCACCGGCGAAGGTTTGACGCGCATCCTGAGCTGCATCGACAAGTACGAGCCCGCGTTGCGGCCGCGCTTCATCGCGGGCCTGGGCAAGTTGCGCACCATCACGCGAGGCCCCAAACCCGCACGCGCGCTGCGCGTGCTGGGGCTCAAACCGGGAATCGAAGCGACCGAACCCACCACCGAAGGCGTCATCCGCGCGATGTCCACGCAGCCGCTGGAAGGGCGGCGCGTCGCCGTACAGCTGTACGGCAATGACCCGAACCTGACACTCACGCGATTCCTGCGCGACCGCCTGGCGCACATCACCACCGTCGCGCCGTATGTCTATGGCAACGCCGCCGACGATGTCACCGTGCATGCGTTACTCGAACGCATGGCCGGGGGCGAAGTGGACGCCATCGCGTTCACGAGCAAGCTGCAGATCGAGCGGCTGGTGACACAACACCCCGCCCCGCTCGTGCGACGCGCGCTGACGCGAACCAAGATCGCCGCGGTGGGTCCGATCGTCGCCGAGGCCATTCGGGCCGCCGGGTTCGAGGTAGCTTCGAGCCCCGAGCATTCGTGGTTCATGAAACCGCTGGTCGTGGCGCTCAGCGAGCAGTTAGGCGCGAAGAAGGACAAGGACCTCTCCGGCCTCACCTGAAATGGGGTCAGGCCTCGTTTCCTTTCGCGAGGACGACGTACCCGAGCACGTCGAGGCCGCCCTCCTTTCGCAGCACGACCCCTTCGATCAGCAATACCGAGAAGCCAGCGGCTTCGAGACACTCGCGCACGTAGTCCGATGAGTGCGAGTACCGGCCGCTCTGGTGCAGCCGGAATTTCTCGGAGGAACCGATGGGCTCGGCCTCGACGGTGAAGGCCAGCACACCACCGGTCTTGAGCGCGCTCGCCGCAGCGCTCATCGCGTCTTCGAGCGCGCCGAAATAGACCAGCGTGTCGGCCGAAATCACCACGTCGTACTCGCGTGGATGTGCGCGCATGAATGCCACGAGCTCGGACTCGTGCAGCTCGTCGTAGACATTTCGCTCGCGCGCTTTGGCGAGCATGCCCGCTGACAGGTCGACACCGACGAGCTGGCGCGCGCTGGAGCGCAGCAGCGGACCGCACAGGCCGGTGCCGCAGCCGGCGTCGAGAACTGCGAGTCGCCGCTCCGTGAATGGGATGATCTCGGTCAGCGCGGCGGTCAACAGGCCGGGAGCGGCGTAGTGCAGTTTCGCGAGTGCTTCATCGAAGGTGTCGGCGAAACGATCGAAGATTTTCGCGACGTATTCATCTTCCGCGCGTGTGGGCGCTTTCGCGTCTGAATAGGCGGCGGCCATGTGGCGCGCGATGGGGTTGTCGGGCTCGACGGCGAGCCAGCGACGGTACACGTCGGCGGTGAGGTCGGGCCGGCCGATGCGCAGGAACAGCAGCGCGATGTTTTCATACGCACCGGCGAACTTGGGATTCAGGTCGAGTACGCGACGATAGCAGCGGACCGCCTCGTCTCGCCTGCGCTGGCGGCGCAGGAGATTTGCGAGGTTGTACCAGGCCTCGGCATTGTCCGGCTTCAGGTTGGTCGTGTTGGTGTACGCCAACTCGGCGGCCTTCTCGTCGTTGGCGGCCAGCAGCATGTTGCCGAGATTGTTCCAGGCGTCCGCGTTGCGCGGCGCGAGCTTGAGTGCTCGTTTGACGAAGTCGATGGCTTCGTCGCGCCGGCCCTGGCGCATGCGGAGCACGCCAAGGTAGTGCAGCGCATCGACGTCGTTCGGTTGCTTCAGCAGCAAGTCGAGGTAGATGGATTCCGCTTCGCGCAGCCGGCCCTGCTGGTGGTGCGCGATCGCATCGTGAATGGTCTTGGGCACGATTACTTTGCGCTGACGCGCACCGCTGCGCCGCCCGACGGCGCGAGCTTCAGTTCCAGCACGTCCGACGAACTCACGCCCCGCTCACTTATCCGAAGCGTCGTGGGCGTCGCGCCGTCTTCCCATATCTTCGCCTTGAACTTGCCCGCGCCCAGAAGCGTGAGCGGCAGCGAAACAACGTGCGGCTTCTCGTTGCCCATCGCGCCGATGTACCAGTCTTTGCCCTTGCGGCGCGCAACCGCCACGTAGTCGTCGATCTCACCCGCGAGGAAGCGCGTCTCGTCCCACGACGTCGGCACCATCTTCACGAAGTCGAAACCCGCGGCGTTCTCGTAGACATCCGGGCTGTCGGCCACCATCTGGAACGGGCTCTCGTACACCACGAACATGCCGAGCCCGTGGCCACGCGTGGTCTGCACCTGCGGCGGCGAGTTGACCACCTCGAACTCCGCCGGCGTGCGGTTACGAAAACCGCCCGGCGTGTAGTCCATCGGCCCTAACAACATACGCGTGTAGGCCAGGCTCACGTTGTGCGTGGCGGTCACGCGCCGACTCCACTTGTTGTACTCCGCACCCATGATGCCTTCCTGGGTGAGGTAGTTGGGATAAGTACGATTGAGACCCGCCGGCGGATAGGCGCCGTGCATGTCGACGAGCAATTTGTGCTCGACCGCCTTCGCCATGAGCTTGTGGTAGTAGTCGATCATCTGCTGGTCGTTGCGGTCCATGAAGTCGACCTTGATGCCCGCGATGCCCCATTTCTCGTACTGCGCCAGCGCCGCGTCCATCTGCCGGTCGAGCAGCGACCACTGCACCCAGAGCCACAAGCGTACTTTCTTCTTTGCCGCGTAGGCGACGAGCGCCGGCATGTCGATGTCCGCCTTGGCCTTCGTGACATCGGCATTGTCCGGCGCACGGCCACCGCTGCCCGAATTCAGGCACCAGCCCTCGTCGATCATCATGTACTCGAAGCCCGCGCTCGATGCGAAGTCGACGTACTTCTTGATCGTCGGCATGTCGGTGCCGCCCTTGTCGGGCGGTGGTAGATAGGGGCCAGACCACCAGTCCCACGCGGTCTTGCCCGGCTTGATCCACGAGGTGTCGAAAGCCGCCGGCGGATTGAGATTGCCGATGAGATCGGACTCGATCAGGTTGCCAAGCTCATCGCCCAGCATGATCACGCGCCACGGCGAACCCGTGCCGTTTGCCCCGACCGCGGCACGTGCGATGAGGGATCGGTCATCGAGCCGCCGAGAGACGCGGGCCTGCACCCCCGGCCTTCCATCGCCCTTGCCCGTCAGATACAGGCCGCCGTAGTCGCGCAAGTCCGCCTCGCCGATCGCGAACGCATTGTTTGCCGTGCGGCATACCAGCGGCAGGTCGTAGGTGTTGTGCTCGCGAATGCGGCTCGCCTGGATGGGGTCGAACTCGCCTTCGTGGCTGGAATCCACGCGGCCGATGTTGAGGCCCGTGCAGTCGTAGTCGGCGCCGAACGCAAACTCCGTGTCTTCGGATTTCACGCTCAGCGTGGCGAGGCCGGCATCGGAAGGCACGGTGTAACGAAACGCCACGCCATCGTCGTAGGCACGAAAGGTCCATTGCATCGCACGCATGGCGCGCGAGCGCGGCATCACGTCGATGCGGATCTCATTGAAGCGGTCGCGGGCTTCGGAAGCCTTGGTCGCCACCAGTTTGTGCACCTGGTCGACGCTGCGCGGCCAAGAGGCGCGAACATCGACGCTGGAAACATCACCCTCGGCCAACCGCACGCGCAGCGCCGACGCGGCGATCACCGTCTCACCCTTGCGCTCGATGGAATACACGAGCTGGCCCGCGGAATCCTGCGCGATGTGGACTGTGATTCGCGTGTCCGGCGATCGCACGGTCACGGGCAGCGTTTGAGAATAGGCCGACCCGATCGAACTCGAGGCCAGTAGCGCGGCGAAGATTTGCTTTCTCACTCAGGGCCCCTCGACAAACCTGGAGACTTTCACCCAATCGACAAACTGCTGCATCCAGTTCGCGACCGGGCCGGTCAGCGTGGCGCGCAGCCCGAAGCCATGCGCCACGCCGGCATACAGGTGCAGCTCTGCGGGCACTTTCGCTTCGCGCAGCTTCAGATAGATGTTCGTGATGCCGGCGACGACTTCCGGTCGATCGTCGCTGCCGCATAGCAGCCACATCGGCGGTGTGTCCGCGGTGATGTTCAGGTCGGGCCAGGTGCCCGGATACACCAGTGACGCGAAGTCCAGCTTCGAGGAGACGCGATCGATCGGATCCCGCGCCGATGCGTCTCCGCCATCGGCACGCGTCGATGCAAGCGCCACGAGCTGCCCGCCGGCCGAAAAGCCCATGGCGCCTATTTTCCGGTTATCCGCCGACCAGCCGGCGCGAGAGCGCACGGTGCGAATCGCACGCTTGACGTCATTGAGCGCGTCACCTTCGATGCTGTACGTGGAGTTGGGCGCGCGTGCGAGGCGATACTGGAGCACGAATGCCGCGATGCCGCGCTCGTTGAGGAAGCGCGCGATGTTGTGGCCCTCGTGATCGGTCCACAGCTCGCGATGGCCGCCACCCGGCACCACGATCACCGAGACGCCGGTGTGCCTGGCCGGTAGATAGACCGTGATCGACGGCCGATGCACGTTGGAGACGACGTGGTCGCCCTGCTCGCTGATGCGCACCGTCTCTTCGCCGCCTGCCGCCATGGCGCCCGGCGCGCTCCCGGGCCACAGGTAAATCTTCTCGGCGGGTGCGGCGCTGGCGGCCGCAGTGAATGCAAGAGTCGCTAAAAGGAATGGCAGTCTCACGATATCCCCCCGGAACGGACCGCCGCGAACACTACCAGATGCAACCGTTCAGGCCGACTTCTTCGCGCCCTCGCCGATGATGGCCTGGATTTCCGGGATGCAGGAACCGCAGTTGGTACCGCACTTGAGGCGCTTGCCGATTTCCACGGTGGTGGCGGCGCCGCCAAGCTCCCGCGCGCAAGCGGCGATGGGGTTGCGGCCTATGCCGAAGCACGAACACACCAGCGCCCCTTGATCGGCGCCCTCGACTTCCCGTCCGGCGAGCAGGCTCGCGCGCATCGTGTCGCTGAGCTTCGACATCGTGAACAGTTTCGCGAGCCAGGCCCGTTCCGGCAGCGCCGGTCGACGGTCGATGTAGATGCAGCCCTGCAGCTTGTCGTCCACGAACCAGGCAGCGCGATACACGCGCCCGCCGGGATCGCGATATTCAATCCAGTCGACGTCGCCCCCGGAAGCTTCGGACGTTGAAACGCCTAGCAATCGGCGCGCCTCGATGGAGAAATCCTCAGGGTTCGAACCCGCGAGCTCATAGCGCACGAACTGCTCGCCCTGCACTCTCGTCCACCAGGTGGTGGCGGGAGCGGGCAGCGGCGCACGGGCCAGCATCACGCCGTACCAGTCGGCCGCGAAGTGCTCGACGGCGACGGGCGTGTGCTTGAACTCCGGCTCGCCGGAGATCGGATCGACCACCGGATTGGCGACGGCGCCGACGCGCGCATCGGATGCAAACGCGCGATTCCAGTGGATGGGCGAGAACACCATGCCCGAAGGAACATCCGCCCCGGTGCGCACGCGTACCACGATCGAGCCCCAGCTTGATCGCAGCGTGGCCAGCTCACCATTGCGAACGGCGAAGCGCAGCGCATCGGCGATGTTGATCTCGGCATAGGGCTCGGCCATGTGCGCCGAAAGGCGCGCGGACTTCCCGGTGCGCGTCATGGTGTGCCAGTGATCGCGCACGCGCCCGGTGTTGAGCACCAGCGGGAATTCCTTCGTGGTGGGGTGTTCGGGCAAACGCGGCGTCAGGGCGATGAAGCGCGCCTTGCGGTCGGGGTGCTGGAATCTTCCGTCGGCAAACATCGGCCCGCGTGCTGATTCGCGTGTCTGCGCCATGGGCCAGGCTGCAGGTTCCCAGTTCTTGTATTCGGCGGCGGTAATGTTGTCCCAGGCGCCGAGATTCAACATGCGTTTGCCGTCGTTGGCATGTGCCGTGAGCCGGGCATGCTCGCGGAAGATCTCGTGCGGTGAGATGTAATCGAAACCTTCGAAACCCATGGCGCGCGCCACGTCGCAGACGATGCGCCAGTCCGCACGCGCTTCGCCGGGCGGATGCAGGAATGCGCGCTGGCGCGAGATGGTGCGATCGGAATTGGTCACCGTGCCGTCTTTCTCTCCCCAGGCGAGCGCGGGCAGCAGCACATGCGCGAGCGCCGCGGTGTCGGTGTTGCCCATGACATCGGACACCACCACGAACTCACAGCCCGCGAGTGCCGCCTTCACCTTGTCGGCCTCGGGCAGACTAACCACCGGATTCGTGGCCATGATCCACACGGCTTTGATACGGCCATCGTGGATGCGATCGAACATTTCGACTGCCTTCGGCCCTTGCTTGCTGGCGATCGTCGGGCTGCGCCAGAAGTTCTTCACCGCCGCGCGCCCGGGTTCATCGTGCAGGTCGATATGTGCGGCGAGCGTGTTCACAAAGCCGCCCACCTCGCGCCCCCCCATGGCGTTCGGCTGGCCCGTCACCGAGAACGGCCCGGCGCCTCGTTTGCCGATGCGTCCCGTGGCGAGATGGCAATTGACGATGGCGTTCACCTTGTCAGTGCCGGCGGAGCTCTGGTTCACGCCCTGTGAAAACGCCGTGATCGCGGCTGGATTGGCGGCGAACATTTCATAGAAGCTCTTCAGCACGACCTCGGCCACACCACAGGCCCTTGCCGTATCGGCGATTGAACCGCCACCCGCGCGCGCTGCCTGCAGCGCATCGTCGAATCCCAGCGTGTGCGCGTCGACGAAGCCGCGATCGATATGGCCGTGATCCGCGAGCCACACCAACAAGCCGTTGAAGAGGTGCACGTCGGTGCCCGCCGCGAGCGGCAGATGCAGATCGGCGATTTCAGTGGTCGCGGTTCGGCGGGGATCGAGCGCGACGATCTTCGTGCCCGGCCGTTGGTCGCGCACGGCCAGCATGCGCTGCAGAAGTACCGGGTGGCACCACGCCGTGTTCGACCCGACGAGTACGATGAGATCCGCGTGGTCGAGATCGTCATAACTCACGGGCACCACGTCTTCGCCAAAGGCGCGCTTGTGCCCCGCCACGGCCGATGCCATGCACAGGCGCGAGTTGGTGTCGATGTTGGCCGCGCCCATGTAACCTTTCATGAGCTTGTTGGCGACGTAATAGTCTTCGGTCAGGAGCTGACCGGACACATAGAAGGCCACGGATTCCGGGCCGTGTTTGCGGATGCAGTCGCGGAATGCCGCGGCCACCGTCGTGATCGCGTAATCCCAGCTCACTCGCTCGCCACGTACCCGCGGCTGCAGCAGGCGATCCTCGAGACCGACGGTCTCACCGAGCGCGTTGCCTTTCACGCAGAGTTTGCCGCGATTGGCCGGATGGGACGGATCGCCGCGCACGCTCACCTCGCCACCTTTTTGCGCGGCCGCGAGCACGCCACAGCCCACGCCGCAGTAGGGGCAGGTAGTTCGGGTCGGAGCGCCGGTACTCAAGCGTCAGGCAGCAGCCGACGAGTCGAACAGCAACTGGTCGCGTATCGGACCAATGTCTGTCTTGTCAGCGATCAGGTCGCGCAGGCGCGAAGCCTCGCTCACGTCGCCGAACAGGACGGCGCCGCAGACCTTGTTGCCCTCGAGAACCACTCGCTTGTAGATGCCGCGGCGATTATCCGAGAGCACCAATGACTCGCGGTTCGCCTGTTCTGAGAAATCGCCGGCCGAGAACACTTCGATGCCGGACACCTTGAGCTGCGTGGAATTGATCGCGCCCGAGAATCGCGACACGCCGATCTCGGCGATGTGCTGCGCGCTGATGCGCGCCTGCTCCCATAGAGGCGCCACCAGGCCGAAGGTCTGGCGCCGGTGTTGTACGCACTCCCCCACGGCGTAGATAGCCGGGTCGTAGGTCTGCAGAGTGTCGTCGACCAGGATGCCGCGATCGCAGGCCAGGTGGGCCTTCTTCGCCAGCTCGATATTGGGCCGTACGCCGACGGCCATGACCACCAGGTCCGCGGCCACTTCCTCGCCGTTGTCGAACTTCACGCCCGTGACGCGCTCGTCGCCGAGGATGGCTTCCGTCTTCGCGCGCATGCGGAATTCGAGCCCGCGCTTCTCCATCGCCGCCTTCAGCAGCGCACCGGCCGAGGCGTCGAGCTGGCGCTCCATGAGCGTGTCGAGCAGATGAACCACGGTGACGTGCATGCCGCGCAAGGAAAGGCCATGGGCCGCCTCGAGGCCTAACAAGCCGCCGCCGATGACCACGGCGCGCCGCCCGGCGCCCGAACGCTCGAGCATCTTGTTGACGTCATCGAGATCGCGGAACGTGACCACGCCAGGCAACTCTTTGCCTGGCAACGGCAGCATGATGGGATCGGAACCGGTGGCGATGAGCAGCCGGTCGTAGGTCGCCACGAGTCCGCTCTTCGAGCGTACCGTGCGTCGCTTGCGGTCGATGGCGACGATCGGGTCGCCCGAATGCAGCGTGATGCCGCGGCGCGTGTACCAGTTGGGCCGGTGCAGCATGATGTCGTCGGCCTGCTGCTCACCGGAGAGCACGGGCGACAGCAGAATGCGATTGTAGTTGCCACGCGGTTCGGCGCCGAACACGGTGATCGAGAAGCGGTCGGCGATGCCGAGCTTGAGCAACTCTTCGACCGTGCGCATGCCGGCCATGCCATTGCCCGCCACCACGAGGCGCGTGCGCTTCTGTGTTTCGGGCGCCTCGACGAATACACGCCCATCCGTGATCCGCGTGGTATAGGCGGAAACGTTGAAGGTCGGATCCTCGATGCAGCGTCCGCTGGTCAGCGCAAAATGATTCTTGTAGATAGGCGAAGCGACCACACGCTCGCCTTGCAGATTGCCCGTCAGGCCGCGCGAGAGCACATTGGCCCGGCTCGACGGGTCGAAGTTATCCAGCGCGTATACGCGCCCGTGAACCTGGAACAGCGCGATCTGCCGCCCGCCGACGAGCGCGGCCACGCCGGCGCCCTCGATGAGATCTTCGAGCGCGCACACTTCATGCCAGCGTGCGTTGCTCAAGCGGCCACCTCGGCCTCGGCCTTCCCGAGTGTCTTCGCGATTTTTCTTTCCTCGGCGCGCTCTTCAGCGCTGGCAGGACGGATCTGTCCGCGTTCCTCGACGAAAACCACGTTGTTGTCTTTCTCATCCGAATTCACAAAAGTGCGGAAGCGCTTGAGTGTCGCCGGGTCTTCCACCGCGACTTTCCATTCGCAGGCGTAGTTGCCGATGACCCGCGCCATGTCGGCCTCGAGCTCCGCCCCGATTCCCAGCGAATCCTCACAAACCACCTTGCGCACGTACTCGATGCCGCCCTCGAGATTCTCGAGCCAGGTCGAGGTTCGCTGCAGCCGGTCCGCCGTGCGGATGTAGAACATCAGGTAGCGGTCGATGTACTTGATGAGCGTGGGTGTATCCAGTTCGCGCGCCAGCAGATCGCCGTGGCGCGGCTTCATGCCGCCGTTGCCGGAGACATAGAGGTTCCAGCCGCCTTCGACCGCGATGACGCCCACGTCCTTGCTCTGCGCTTCGGCGCACTCACGCGTGCAGCCCGACACTGCGAACTTGATCTTGTGAGGCGCGCGCAGGCCCTTGTATCGATTCTCGAGATCGATCGCGAGTCCCACGCTGTCCTGCACGCCGTAGCGGCACCACGTCGAGCCGACGCAGCTCTTCACTGTGCGCAGCGCCTTGCCGTAAGCATGTCCGGACTCCATTCCGGCATCGATGAGCTCGCGCCAGATCAATGGCAACTGGTGCAGCTGCGCCCCGAACAGGTCGATGCGTTGCCCGCCGGTGATCTTGGTGTACAGCCCGTACTTCTTCGCCACCTGGCCGATGACGATGAGCTTCTCGGGCGTGATCTCGCCACCTGGAACGCGCGGCACGACTGAATAGGTGCCGTCCTTCTGCATGTTGGCGAGGAAGTAGTCATTGGTGTCCTGCAGCGCCGCGTGGCGCTTCTTGAGAACGAACTCGTTCCAGCAGGACGCCATGATGGACGCCACCGCGGGTTTGCAGATGTCGCAGCCGAGGCCGCGCCCGTGGCGCGCAATCAGGTCTTCGAAACTCTTGAGCTCGTTGATGCGCACCAGGTGGAATAGTTGTTGGCGCGTAAAGGGGAAGTGCTCGCACATCGACGTGTTGACGTTCACGCCGCGTTTTTTAAGTTCCGCATTGAGGATTTGCGTGACCAGGGGAGTGCAACCGCCGCAGGTCGTGCCCGCCTTGGTCTTGGTCTTCAATGCGCCGACCGTCGTGCAACCAGCCTCGATGGCCGAGCAGATTCCGCCTTTCGACACGTTGTTGCACGAGCAAACCTGTGCTGTTGCCGGCAGCGCAGCCAGCGCGTTGGTCGGGGGTGCACCCGCACTCGCCGCCGCTGCCGGAAACAACATGGTCTCTGGGTTTTCAGGCAGTGGCATCGCATTCGCCACCGTCTGGTGCCACATCGAGTAGTCAGAGGTATCGCCGACCAGCACGGCGCCGATGAGCTTCTTGCCCTCGGCGTCCACGACCAGTTTCTTGTAGACCTCTTTGCGTTGGTCGAAGAACGAATACACGCGGGCGCCGATGGTGGTGCCGTGCGCGTCACCGATCGATCCCACTTCCACGCCGAGCAATTTCAACTTGGTGCTCATGTCGGCGCCGGCGAACGCTTCGCCTTCGGTACCGAGTACCCGCGACGCTGCGATGCGCGCCATCTGGTAGCCGGGCGCTACGAGACCGAACACACGGCCTTCATAGGCCGCGCACTCGCCGATGGCGTAGATGGATTCATCCGAGGTGCGGCAGTCCCCGTTGATGACGATTCCGCCGCGCGGCGCCACGTCGATGCCGCAGGCGCGCGCCAGTTCATCACGCGGGCGAATGCCCGCCGAGATCACCACGACATCCGTTTCGAGAGAACCGCCGTCGGCGAAATGCATGCGATGACGCGCGGTTTCGCCGTCATCGATACGCGTGGTGTTCTTGCCGGTGTGCACGGCCACGCCCAGCGCTTCGATGCGCGAGCGCAGCAGCCCGCCGCCGCCCTCGTCCACCTGGACCGCCATGAGCCGCGGCGCAAATTCCACCACGTTGGTGGCAAGGCCCAGATCCTTGAGCGCCTTCGCGGCTTCGAGCCCCAGCAATCCGCCGCCAATCACCACGCCGCGCGTGGAGTTTTTTCCGGCCTCGGTGATGGCTTCCAGATCTTCGATCGTCCGATACACGAACACGCCCGGACGATCGCGGCCGGGAATCGGCGGCACGAATGGACTCGAACCCGTGGCGAGAATCAGGATGTCGTATTCGTATTCCGCGCCACTCTTTGTTGTGACGCGTTTATTGGCTCGATCGATGGCAGAAACCGGATCGCCGGAATACAGCTCGATGCCGTTCTTGTCGAAGAACTCACGCGTGGTTAGCGTGAGGTCGGAGGCGGTGGAGCCGGAAAAATACTTGGAGAGGTTGACGCGGTCATAGGCCAGTCGCGGCTCTTCCGCGAGCATGGTGATCGCAAATTCGCTGCTTCCGTCCTGTGTCAACGTTTCCAGGAAACGTTGACCAACCATGCCGTGCCCCACCACGACAATTCTTTTTGACATTGCGATCTGGTCCTCGTCCGCCTGAGCAATGAGTTAGCTAAGCAACCCCTATGCCATCGCAAGTTGACGAGGAAAATTGGCAACCGGGCCCCCGGTTGATGTCTAGTGCTTCAGCGCGGTGCAGGGGGGCCGATATGGCGCATCAGCAAGGCGCAATGCGCGCTACGGCACGATCGACGTGGGAACGCCGTGGAACACTTCGGCCGTCGCGACCAGACCGTCCTGATCGAAAATCAGATTCTCCGACACCGTCCCGCTTCGCCCGTCGATAGCGGCGAGGTAGATGATCGCGAGCTCGCGACTCGCCGCGTCCCAAAGCACGCGAATCACGCTGAACTCGATCGAACCAATTCGCGCGAGCGCTTTTGTCCAATACTCGCGCAGCGCGCCTTTGCCGTGCAGGACGGGCGATCCGGTCACCGCAAGCGCAGTCGGGCTCGCAAAAATGATGTCGTCCCGAAAATGCGCGAGCACAGATTCGACGTCACGCCGGTTCCAGGCTTGCGCCCAGTCCTCGGCAAACTTCTCGGCGTCAGCGCGTGTCGAGATCATGGGCGAGGCGCTCACGCATGAAGAGGAATAGCGGCAGCCCGCAGGACACACCGATGAGACACGTGGCGGCGATCGGCGCCCATAGCGCGCCCATCCGTACGCGGCGGCCCTCCCACAGAATGAAAGCGATCAGCGCGATCGCCGACAGGATGACATCGAGTCCGAAGAATGCGCCAATCCGGGTTGAAAACAATTCGAGAATGAATCCTTTCGCATCGGGCCCGTGTTCGGCGAGCCACGGAACGAACTGGCTGTACGGAATGATTGCGCCCGCGATGGCGCACGCAAGATAGATAGTCTTCATTGATCGCTCGAGGCGCGCCGATCGGCGATGTGCCACAACACGCCGGTCGGGTCGGTGAGGTACAGCACGCGAAGTCCCCACGGCTGGAGCGTCGGCGGTTTCGACATGGACAAGCTGTACTTCTCCGCAAGTCCCAGGCTCTGGATGTGTCCCCACCATTCGTCGGCATTCTCAACCATGAGATGCATCATGAAGTTCTCGGCGTGCTCCTTCACGTAGAAGTTCTGCAGGAGGATACGAAAGCCATCGATCTGGAGTTCGCAGGCCTGATCATTGCCCCACTTCTCCGTGAATCCGAGATCGAGATAGAACTGCCGGGACAGCACGAAATTCCTGGCAGGCACGAAAGCTTTGAGATCCAGCACCGCTAGGCGAGTCATGCAGCTTCTCCGAGCCGAAGCGCGCGTAGTTGGGCGGCAAGCTCGGCGGCGGAACTCCACGGCAGGATCGGCGAATTCTTCCGCTCGTCGGGTGGATTCGACGGCAAGGCATCTGACCATCCACCGTGGCCGACGAGCGGCAGCAGCGGGCGTTTGTGCAGCCAGGCCAGGCACACCTCGGAGATCGTGCCCGCGCGCCCGCCGATGACGATGCAAGCGTCGCCCGAAAGCGCCATCAGCAGATTGCGTGCGTCTCCCATGCCGCTGGGAATAACCACGGTGGCAGGCCAATCCGCCGCCGGCATCTCGCCCGGCGGAATGATGCTGACGACCAGGCCGCCTGCGGCTATCGCGCGCTCGGCCGCCACTCGCGTGGCCGGGCTGCCGCAACCACTCACTACCGTGATGCCGAGCTTTGCCAGCAGTGCGCCGGCCTCCCCCGCGAGTTCATACGCAGTTGACCCAGGCTCGGCGCTGCCGAGCACGCAAACCTGGGGCCGGCGGTTCGTGGTGGTCACTTGCTCTCTCCTATCCACAGCCGATTGCCATCCGGGTCGTCGAAACGAAACTCGGTCATGCCATAGAAGGTGACATCCAGATCGGGGATGGTCACTCCGTTCTTTCGCAACTGCTGGTGATATTGCGCAACGTCGTCGGGATATAGATAGAGGACTCCCTGACGGTATGCGCTCGGCTTCTTGTTGATCGACTGATCCACCATGAGCCGGCACTCGTCGAAGCGAAGCATGGCCCAGCCCCAATCGTCGTTTCTCGTCTCCACACTGAATCCGAGCTTCTGATAGAACTCGACGCTGGCCGGCATGCTCCCGACGGGCAGC
>Ga0207691_10003075_pt1 | contig 16283 bp, 12 predicted proteins | sample KBSM13metaG_FD_184327 | JGI IMG/M metagenome (GOLD analysis project Ga0207691, IMG submission 184327) | Miscanthus rhizosphere microbial communities from Kellogg Biological Station, Michigan, USA - KBS M1-3 metaG (SPAdes) (version 2) | ecosystem: Host-associated > Plants > Roots > Rhizosphere >... | reverse complement strand
GTCCCGCCCCCGCGCTGTCCGTCAATATCCGGTATGAGCGCACACGGACCGGGTACTCGCTCTCGAAAATTTCCACTGGTGCCGCCGGGGTAAAGTGGTTCATCGCCATGACGATGGATGCCCCGTCGTGCCGACTGGTGCCGCCGAGCGAAGTACCGAGGAGTTCATAAAGAACTGCCGGCTTGCCGCTGCGCGCTTTTGTATATCCGATCGTCACCCCGCCGCTGCCGAGACCCGAGGGCGCCACTGCGCGCGCCGGATTGAGTTTCGCGAGGGCCGATAACACGGTAGCGTAAAGCAGATGCGCCGTCGGGAAATAGTGGTTCACCGCCGCCGGAGATCGCGGATTGACGACACTGGCCTCAGGCAACCGGAGATCCACTGACTCATCCAGCCCGAAATTCACCGGTATGGAGGGATCACAGGAGTTGACCACGGCCATCAATGCGGACGAGTGCGCGATCGTCGCGATGAGATTGACAGGCCCTTGGGTCTGCGGGTCGCTACCGGTGAAATCCAGCGCCAGGCGGTCGCCCTTCTTCGTCGCGCGGACCTTGATGCAGACTGGCCTGTCCTTGACCGCCCCGTCGTGATCGAGAAAGCCCTCCGCCGTGCTCTCGCCGTCCGGCCAGGCCCGGATTTCCTCGCGCAGCCTTTTGGCCGTGAGCGCGATCAGCGTCCGCATGACATCCGTCACGGCGTCTCGCGAATATTCGTCGCACAACGCCGCCATCCTCTGCGCGCCGATGCGTGTGCAACCCACCTGTGCACGGAGGTCGCCGAGAACCGTTTCCGCCACCCGGCTGTTGCTGCGGATGACTCCTTCGATGCCGTGATCGATGCCGTTGCTGCTCTGAAACCGGACGGGCGGGAAACGCACACCGTCGTGGTAGATCTCTCGCGCGCTCGCGCCCGACGAACCTGGGACAAGACCCCCGATATCCGACTTGTGCGCAATGCTCACGCCAAAGCCGACCAGCACGCCTTGGTGAAAGATCGGTGTGATCGCGGTGAAGTCTGGCACATGGGGATTGCCACTCGTGTACGGATCGTTGGTGATGAAGCTGTCGCCATCGCGCAGCGTGTTCGCCGGAAAACTCGCCAGCAAGGCGGTCACGCCTTGGTGATAGGCGGTGTAGTGATACTGCAAGCCACCACTGACCATGATCACGCGCCCTTGCGCATCGGTGAGCCCCGCACTCCCATCCTTCGATTCGCGCAAGATCGGCGAGTAGCCGCTGTGGTACAACGCGTGTTCCATCGCTGATGCGGTTTCATGTAAGCGGCTGGCGATGACTTCGATGGTGATGGGATCAACGGCCATTTCGGACCCTCAAATGTTTTCGTTTGCTGCAACGTGCCCGCAAGAGGACGTCCAGATTATGAAGCGTCCGGCTTGATGATCAATGTTCCCGTTTCATCGACGGCAAGCGAAAACCCGGCCGGCAGGACCGTCGTCGAATCGAACTGATCGATGATCGCGGGACCCCAAATCGAGTCTGCGGGCAGGAGTTTGGCCCGGTCATACACCTTGGCGCGCACGAACCGGTCTTTCTGAAGATCGTAGAGTTCGCGCTCGCCCTTGAGCGCGCGATCGGCCTTCCCGTCGCCGGCGGGAGTACGCACGAGTTGCGGTCGCGGCACTGCTATCTCCGATTGGAGCCGGAACGTCACAATTTCCGCATCCTCGTCGGTTGCCGATTGGCCGAACACGCGCCCGTGCAACTCGTCGAAGGCCCGCTTTAACGCCGGGCGCCCCTCGTCGGAAATATCTGGGGGACACTCGACCGGTAACGTATAGCCCTGATGCGGATAGCGCAGATCGATGAGTCGTGTCAGTTTGACGGCATCGACGGCAAACCCCTCCTCGTTCGCCTCTTCCAGCGCCTGACGCTCGAGGTCCGCGAAGACGTCGCTCATTCGGCGCGCTGGAAAGTTCCCAAGCAAGCCCATTTCCGAGCGTAGATACGAATGGCGGACATTGGTTTGCAACATGCCCATAGCGCAATTCAGCCCCGGAGACGTAGGCACCAGAACCTCCGGAATGCCAACCGCCTTGGCGACCACGGCGGCATGCAAAGGTCCTGCACCGCCAAAGGCGACGAGTGAAAACTTTCGCGGGTCCTGTCCCTGCTCCTGCAAGGCAAGGCGCAAATCGACCGCCATCTGGTTGTTGACGATCTTCAGGATGCCTGCCGCTGTGTGAACCCGATCGAGCCCCAGTGGCGAAGCGACGCGGTCGACAGCACTCCGGGCGGCATCGGCATCGAGCTTCATGCTGCCTGCGAGCACGGTCTCGGCATCGAGCGCTCCGAGCACGAGGTTCGCATCGGTGACCGTAGGTTCCGTTCCGCCACGCCCGTAACAGGCGGGTCCCGGCTTGGACCCGGAGCTCCGTGGCCCGACTTTCATCAGCCCATCCTTGCCGATCCAGGCAACAGTGCCGCCGCCTGCTCCCAAGGTACGAACCCGTAACATCGGCGTGCCGATGTCCTGGCCCGCCATCTGCCCTTGCGTCGTCTCGAGCACCCGGCCATCGGAAATGACGCTGATATCGGTCGATGTACCGCCCATGTCGTAGGTAATGACGTTACGGCGCCGGGTCGCTCGGGCCAGCTCGAGCCCCGCGATTACGCCCGCTGCCGGTCCCGACAACAAGGTCTGATTAGGGTGCCGCGCACCGAGCGAAATGCGCATCAGTCCACCGTTGGACTGCATGAGGAACAATTGCGGCGTAACGAGACCCGCCTCCTTTACGTGATCCTCCAGGCGAAGCAGATACGTTTCAATCTTCGGTCCGACGTAGGCATCGATTACCGTCGTGGACAGGCGCGGATACTCGCGGATTACGGGAAGCACATCGCAGGACAGCGATACGCGGCAATCGGGCGCCTCTTCCCGAATGACGGCGCCTGCGCGTCGTTCGTGCGCGGGGTTGAGGAACGAAAACAGGAAACAGACTGCGATCGCCTCGGCGCCCTTGTCCTTGAGCGCTCGGACGGCGCGCCGCAAATCAGCTTCGTCCAGCTCGGTAACGACCTGCCCTTGGTAGTCGAGGCGGCCCGTCACCTCTTCCGTCATCCACTGCGGCGCAAGGAGCGGCGGCTTTTGATAAAACGTGTCGAGAAGATCCTGTCCGCTGGGCTGCGAGGCGCCACGCGCTTCGTAAGTGGCCCGAAATCCTCGCGTAATCAATAGTCCCGCGCGTACGCCTGTGCCCTCGAGCAAAGCGTTGGTCGCTACCGTCGTGCCATGCACGAAGATGGACACGTCCGCCGGAGCGACACCGCTTGCGAAAAGCTTGGTCAGAGCATTCAGCACCGCGCGCGAGGGATCGTCCGGATTCGACGGAACCTTGGCTCGGCGAATGTCGCCACTCGTTCGTTCGATGGCGATCAGATCGGTGAACGTTCCACCGGTATCCACGCCTACCATCCATGCGGTCATCGTTTTTCGCTCCACCGCCTTTTGAGACCAAGAAAGTTTACGAGTCACCGCCAGTTGGCGGCTATGCATCGATCGGCATAGAACAGATTAGCGGTACTTATGGGGTGTGCCGCCGACATCGTCCACCCGACGTTACGCAGAGTTTCCCATCGCACGGAATCGAGCATATTCCTTCGCCACATACTCCTGGACCGACATCGGCTTGCGGCCCAGGAGCCACGTCAGGACATTGGGGTTCCCGACAAAATCGTGCCTTCCGTAGCACTCCCCGATGGCTCGGAACACGGCGAGCTCGTGGGCAAAGTCCTCCGGCCGGGCGCTCTGTCCCGACGCGCGCCTCGCCTCGACAGCGGGGAGCTGCCGATGCTTGAAGAAAAACTCCTCGGCCGCTACTTCTTCCGCCTTGACAGCTTGTCCAGTGACTCGCGCGATCGTGTCCGCGATTTCAAAGCCGGTGACGCAGTCCGCGGAACTCATTTCATACGTGGCGCCGTAGTGCTTGCTTCCCTCGCAGATGACCTTCGCCGCAGCGTCCGCACAGTCATCCAGCGCGATGAGCGATTGTCTACGCTCCAGCGACCACCACAGTCTGAATACTCCCGATCGAAATACCGGCTTGAACCACGCTGGTAGCATGTAGTTCGTCGGCTGGAGAATCGTGAAATTGAGCTTCGACAGAACAACCCGCTCCTCGATGGCGAGCTTGATCTTGTGCTGGATCAAATCGCCGATATTGGCGTGTAGGACCGAGCTGAAAACCAGATGCTTTACTCCTGCCGCCTCTGCGGCCTCAACCACCGCCAGGCCCATTGCTTGTTCACGCGGGTGCATGGACGGTCCGACGTGATAGACAGTCTCGACGCCCTCCATCGCGCGCTCTATCGTTGCGGGATCGCTGGCATCGCCCCGAATGGCTTCGGTTGCGCCCAGCGCTTTCAGTGCCTCGACATCACCCGCCGCGCGCATCGCGCGTACTCGCTTTCCGGCCGCCGCAAGCCTAGGTATCAGTAGCCGGCCTTGGTTTCCGAATGCAGCGGTAACCAAAATCATTCGATCCTCCGTGTCAGGTGCCAACTCGGGTCCAAGCGTGTCACACACGCAGCCAACGCCAGTCGACGGCAAGCCATTCGTGGCCGCGGTGCAGTGTACGAGGCGCCTGGTGGAGTGCCAATGCATTGATCGGCATGGAGCCGATTAACGCCGCTTATGTATCAAAGTCATAACTGCGGCTTATTCGTTTTATTAGGAGCAACACCTATCCGGGCTCGACCGCACCTCCTATGCTAGCGCCGGTGCTGTCTGGAACCGTCAACGCAGGAGGAGAGCTTCATGAAGATCACCAATTCGCTGTATGCCGCGCTGGCATGCCTGATAGGCGCGTGGTCCCTATCGACCACCGCACTGGCGGAAACCAACATGCGCGTTATCTCTGCATGGGCGCCGACTCTCGCACAGGTCAAAGGGGTTCTCTACAAGTTCGAGGAGAACGTCACCAAAGCGAGCAATGGGGAGATCAAGTTTCAGAACAGCGGCCCCGAAACGGTCCCTCCGTTTGACCAATTCCAACCTCTTTCGGCGGGCGTCTTCGATATCTTGTATGCGGCGTCAGCCTACCATCAGGCCCAGAGCGGCCTCAGCCTGGCGATGCAGCTCTTCGGCGACGTGAACAACGTTCGCAAGGCCGGCGTGCTCGATTATGTGAACGACTACTACCGGAAAAAGTTTGGCGTCGAAATCCTCGCCCTGATCCGATCACCGGAGAATACGTTCGTGCTGAAGGAAGCCATAGAGACCGGTTCCACATTGAAAGGCCGCAAGATTCGGTCCAACCCGCTGTACGACTCCGCGGTGCGCCGGCTCAATGCAGTTCCCGTGGCGATGGGCCCGGCGGACGCTTACGCAGCCATGCAGAAGGGAACGCTGGACGGCATCGCGTTCCCGCTTCACGCGACAGCGGATTTCAAGCTGTATGAAGTAGGCAAGTTTATGACGAGTCCGGGCTTTGGTCAGTCCGTCGACCTGTTGCTGGCGAATTCCAAGAAGCTCGCCGCACTCCCGATCGAGCAGCAGAAGATCATTCGTGAGCAGGCCCTTAAGATGGAGCAGGAGGGGACGGCGTTCATGCGAGCCATGGCTGATCAGCAAACCAAGACCATGCAGGACAACGGTGTCAAGATGACTCAATTTTCGCCAGAAGTGGCCGCCGCAATCGACCAATCCTTTGCCGCCGGGGTGATTGAAGTAGCCCACAAGTCCGATCCCGCTGCAGTCGACGCAATGCTCGAGCTTGCGCGGTCGAAGGGCGTCCTGCGGTACTGAGGTTCTCTGCCCGGCCGGCCCTCGCCTAAAGCCATTCACGAAACAAGCGTACGACCCATGGAGAAGCTGCTGCTTTCAATCGCCATCGGCGACTACGATCAGACACGCGACGTCGTTTCGGGAGCTGTTCCCGTGGATGGAGTCCGGCTCCTGCCGCTGCACATGTCGGTGGAGGAAATGTTTCATCGCGCTTCGACTTACCGCGAATTCGATATTTCGGAAATGTCGATGGGCCGGTACAGCGCGATGCGGGCGCGCGACGACAAGAGCATCACGGCAATTCCGGTGTTCGTGCTGCGCGTATTTCGCCATTCGATGATTTATGTGCGCACCGACAGTTCGATCGACTCCTTGAAGCAGCTCGAGGGACGGCGGATCGGCGTGCCAGAATGGGCGCAGACGGCAACCGTCTACTCACGCAGCCTGCTGACGCACGAAGCCGGTGTTCCGCTCACCTCGATCAAATGGTTCCAGGCTGGTGTCAACGATCCCGGCCGCGAAGAAAAGGTCGATATTGAGCTGCCACCTGGTTTGACGCTGACCCGCGTTACCGATCGCTCGTTGAACGACATGCTGCTCGCGGGAGACCTCGATGCCGTGCTCTCCGCGCGCGCCCCGGTCGCGTTCGGGCACGGCATCCGCCGTCTCTTCGATCCCTACGAGCCGGTCGAAGAGGCCTATTACCGTAAGACTGGCATCTATCCGATCATGCACGCCATTGTCGTGCGCACCGAGCTGATCGAACGGCATCCGTGGTTGGCGATGAATTTACTCGACGCATTCGAGGAAGCGAAGCGTCGATCGATCGAACGCCTCTCCGATGTCACCGCACCTCATGCGCCCTTTCCCTGGATCGCGCCATACGCAGAGCGGATGCGCGCGCTGTTCGGCGATGACTTCTGGCCGTATGGCGTGGATAAGAACCGCAGGACACTGGAAGCCTTCCTCCAATTCGCCCATGAACAGGGCGTCTGCCGCCGGAAGCTGGCGCCGGAAGATCTTTTCCCGCCTAATGTCTTGACGCGCTACAAGGTCTAGGCAAATCGACATGGCGACGCGCCGACGCGCGGCCAGCGGCAAGGGGTGGCGATGAGCGGCGATCTTGACCGCGTGGCGATCGCCGACCTCATTGGACGAGAACGGTCCGCCCGAGATTCCGGAGATTGGAACGGAATTGCTGGCTGCTACAGCGAGGACTCGTCGGTGGACATCTCCTGGTTCAGGGGCACTGGCGCAGAGTTCGCCAAGGCCAGCGCCGGGATGGCCGCGCGGCTTTTTTCCTTCCACGAGATCGGCGCGAGCATCATCGACATCTGCGGCGACCGTGCGCTTGGTGACACCACCTGTTCGATCCATTTGGTCGGCGATCTGGAGGGAATCGGCGTCGATGTAATCGGCTACGTCCGCAACCGCACGCGCGCGAAACGAGAGAGCGGACAGTGGCGCCTGGCCGGCCTCCGCACGATCTACATCCACGATCTGATCGTTCCTCTCAATCCATCGAGCGTCCCGCAGATCCTCCCGGAAGTGCTGGAAAAGTATCGGCGATCCTACCGGGCACTCTCCCACATGCTGGTCAGCCACGGCCTTTCCGCACGCGACGATCTTCCCGGCGTCGACAGGCCAGGTACGGTGGCGGCGCTGATCGCGAGCGAGCGGGCGTGGCTGAACAGTCAGACACCCGTCGTCGGAGGAACTCAGTCGGCTTCAACATGATTCACCCAGCCAGCGCACCGAATCATTTTCGCAGCAACCGCACGCAGTTGGCACTCGTCACTGGCGCATCGTCCGGCATCGGTCGGGCCTTTGCACGACGGCTCGGTGCTGGCGGGTGCAACCTGGTGGTCGTTGGGCGTAGGCGCGAACGGCTCGAAGACCTCGTTGCCGCGCTACCGAACGTAAAGGTCCATCCTCTCGTCGCCGACCTCGGCACCGACGCAGGTATCGATGCGGTCGCCGCAATCTGCGCACGCGAGGAACTCAGCATGCTCGTCAACAACGCTGGCGTCGCGCACTACATGCCGTTCATCGAGCTCCCGGCCGCGAAGGCAAACGAGCTTCTTCACGTGAAGGTCGTCGCGCCGACGATGCTGGCTCGAGCCGCGGCCCCCGGCATGGTCGCGAGAGGCGAAGGCACAATCATTAACGTGTCGGGCATGCTTGCGTTCAGCGGGCCAGCGCCGATCGAAAAGCTGCCCCTTCGGCGGGCGGTGTACACCGGAACGCTGGCCCACATAGTCGCCTTGTCCCAAGCGCTGCACGAAGAGCTGAAGTGGTACGGCGTGCGGATTCAAGTGCTCTGCCCGGGAGTGGTCGCCACCGAGTTCCATGAGCGTCAAGGGCTCGACCTAAGTGCGGTGCCCCGCATGTCGGCGGACGAAGTCGTGACCGCCAGCTTGCGAGGGCTCGACTTCGGCGAAATCGTCTGCGCTCCCGGCGTCGAGACGGCCGACCTACTCGACGCGGTGTTTAAAGCCGACCTCGCGGCCTTCGCGGGGCAGGCGCCGCGGCTCGCAGAGCGTTACCGGACGCTATGAGAAGTGACGGTCTGCGTCGGAGGCTCCCCGCGCCGCTGTGCGCGCTACGTTGATGCAGCGGATTTTCAGTGGATATAAGTGCTGCTAATCGAATCAATGTCAATCGATGCATAGCCGAAAAAGCTGGCGACTCGTAGAGTAGATGCCATCGACAGAAATTCCCCGCGAGGAGGTCCTGCCATGATTCAGCCTGCAATCGTTCTTCCCTCGAACCAGGGGCTCTACTACGGCGGACAGTGGCACGCTCCGGCTGTCCCCAAGGAAGTGGACGTTCACAGCCCGGCAACGGGAGAGCGTTTGACGAAGATTGCCGATGCATCCGCGTCGGATATCGATCCCGTCGTCGCAGCCGCGAAGAAGGGCTACGAGGTCTGGCGCGACGTCCGCCCGCTGGAGCGCGCCAGGATCCTTCGCGAGATCGCCTCGGTCATTCGCAAGAATCTCGAAGATCTCGCCACGCTCGACGCCATTGACTGCGGTAATCCCGTAGAGAACCTTCGCTCCGATGTCGAGATGTCCGCGGCGGCCTTCGACTTTTTCGCCGGCCTCGTGACTGAAATGAAAGGCTCGTCCGTGCCTGTCGGCCCGAACGCGATCAATTTCTCTGTGCGCGAGCCCTATGGCGTTGTCGCCCGGATCGCGCCCTTCAATCACCCTTTCATCTTCGGCGTCGGCCGCGCTGCGGCACCTCTTGCCGCCGGAAACTCGCTCGTGGTAAAGCCGCCGGAGCAGGCACCGCTGTCGGCCCTGCGAACGGCTGAGCTCATTGGTCATCTGTTGCCGGCCGGGGTTTACAACGTGCTTCCCGGCGGGCGGGATGTAGGCGCAGCACTGGTGGCGCACCCGGATGTTTCGTTGATCGCGGTAACCGGCAGCGTGCCCACGGGCAAGGCGATCATGCGCGCGGCGTCCGATCACCTAAAGCGCGTCATTCTCGAGCTCGGCGGCAAGAACGCTCTTATTGCGCTGCCAGACGTGGACCCCGACAAAGTCGCCGCCGCGATGGTGCGCGGCATGAACTTCACATGGTGCGGGCAATCCTGCGGCTCAACGAGCCGCGCGTTCGTGCACGAGGACATTTACGACGCGGTCCTCGAGCGCCTACCCGCCCATCTAGCGAAGTACAAGCCAGGCCTGCCGACGGACCCGAAGACTACGATGGGTTGCCTCGCCAGCAAGGCGCAGTTCGAGCGCACGCTCAACTATATCGAAAGCGCCAAGTCCGACGGCGCCCGCCTCATAGCCGGTGGCAAGCGGGCGAAGGGTCCGGGGCTGGACAACGGCTATTTCGTCGAGCCCACAGCTTTCGCGGACGTGACCATGAAGATGAAGATCGCCCGCGAAGAAGTTTTCGGGCCCGTTCTGTCGGTCTTCCGCTGGAACGATGAAGAGGAAGTGATGCGCCAGGCGAACAGTGTCGAATACGGGTTGACCTTCTCGGTCTTCACGCGCGACATCGTCAAGGCGCATCGCATGGTGGCACGTGCCCAAGCCGGATTCTGCTGGATCAACGAAGTCGGTCCGCACATCCTCGGAGCTCCATTCGGAGGCTATAAGCAGTCGGGCATCGGGCGTGAGGAGTGCCTGGGCGAGCTCATCGATTACACCCAGGAGAAGAACGTCTTCGTGAATCTCAACGTCTGAGAGCCTGGTGGACGAAGCGCATGCCGACCTCCCGAATGGCCAAAGCACGCACCGGAAATCGTTCGGCATTGTCTCAACTGGAGGCCGAACTCGTCATCGCCAACAAGGTGCTGGTGCGTTACGGCGTGGTCGACGCGTTCGGCCACGTCAGCGCGCGCCATCCAGAGCATCCCGCACGATTCCTGATGAGCAAACGGAAGGCGCCGGGGCTCGTCGAGGCAGCCGATATCCGGGAGTTCGGCCTCGACGGCGAGTTGATCGACAAGACTGGCGAAACGGTCTTTCTCGAACGCTTCATTCACAGCGCCATTTATGCCGTGCGGCCGGACGTCAACTCGGTCGTCCACAGCCATTCGTCGACCATCGTCGCGTTCAGCGTCACTGATCAACCACTGCGCAATGTCTGCCACGTGTGCGGTTTCCTTCGCTCGCAGGAAAAAGGCGGCGTGCCGGTGTTTGAGATTCGCCATTGCGCAGGTGACGCCACCAACCTGCTGATCAGCTCGCAGGCGCTGGGCGATGCGCTGGCGCAGTCTCTCGGCGCCGAGGCTGTGGTGCTGATGCGCGGTCATGGGTCGACCGCCGTCGGACCCAGTGTCGCCCGCGCGGTCTATCGCGCGGTCTACACCGAAGCCAATGCCCGGATCCAGGGTGCCGCAACGGCACTCGGCAAAGTTACGTTCCTGTCCGAAGGAGAGGCAGACGCCGTCGAGCAAATCGGCGAGCTGCAGGTAGAGCGCACGTGGGAATACTGGAAGATGGAAGTCGCGGAAGGACATCCGTGACGCGGATACGCACGTCGGATCTGTCCGATGCGAATCTCGACGCCGTGCGCGTGTGCGCCTTGCAGTGGCGCAGCTTCGGCCGTCGTCAGAGCTTCTTTGGGCCGTGCGTGCCTTTGTGGTCGAACGAGGATCATCGGCCGGTCCTGGCGCTGCTGAGCCAGCCGGGACGCGATCGCGTACTGGTCGTGGATGTCGGCGCCTCTCTCCGCATCGGCGTGCTCGGCGATCGACTCGCGGGTCATGCGGTCCGCAATGGCTGGGCGGGCGTCGTGATCCACGGCGTCATACGCGACAGTGCGCGCATCGACACGATGGACATTGGCATTAAGGCGCTCGGCACAACGGCGCTACGCAGCGCCGCGGAGCGTCCAGGCTCGCAGCAGCGTGCGGTCGAATTCGGAGCTGTGCGCTTCGCTCCGGGGGACTGGATCTACGCGGACGAGGATGCGGTTCTGGTCAGTGCCAGGCAACTCGACATTCTCGAATTGCAGGAGGACGAATAATGGCTGAGCACGGCATGGTTCGGGAGCTCGGCGCGGGCAGCCTGCCTGACCTGGAAAAAAAGCTCGACGCGGCGGATCTGACGCCAGGGTGGATCAAGCGGGAACGGCCGCTGCTCTGGCGGCAGATGAAGTCCGACTGCGTGCCTGCGCACTGGTCCTATCGGCAGATAAGACCTTACCTGGAGCAGGCCGGACGTGAGTTGAGCACGGAGTTGGCGGAACGGCGGAACTTCGTGATGCGCAACCCGTTCCCCGGCAACAATGTCTCGACCCTTCACACGATGATCTGCGCTTACCAGACGATCCTGCCCGGTGAGCGCGCGATGTCGCATTGGCACGCATCGCATGCGATGCGCGTCATCCTCGAATCGAAGGGGGCGTACTCCATCGTCAACGGCCACAAGCATCCGATGGAGAGCGGCGACATCGTCCTGACTCCGGGCGGCTGCTGGCACGGCCACGGTCACGATGGCGACGCGCAGGCATTCTGGTTCGACGGGCTGGACGTGCCGTTGACGCATCTGCTCGAGCCGATGTTCTACGAACCTCACCCGGACAAGTGGGAACCTGTCCGCGAAGAAGGCGCCGAGTCGCCGATGCGATTCAAGTGGAGCGACACGCTGCGTCGCCTCGATGTCGCAGCGGCTGACGATAGTGGCCATTTCGGCACCCGCATCGACCTCGATGCGCCGATGATGCCGACACTGAAATTGCAGGTTAGCCGGTGGCCGCGAGGTTGGGGCAACCGGCCGTTCCGGCACACGGCGAACACGGTCTATGTCGTGATGCAGGGCGAAGGTCAATCGCGGATCGGCGACAAGTATTTCGACTGGGCGTTCGGCGACACCTTCGTCGCGCCAGGCTGGACACGCATCCAACACAAGGTCGGTGCCGATAGCGTGCTTTGCACCATCAGCGACGAAGCGTTGATGCGCTGGGCGCACTACTACCGGCTGGAAGCAGTGGATTGATGTGATGCCCGAAAAGACCTCTGCATTGCCCATTGCCGTTGCCGGCGCTGGTGTCGGCGGTCTGTGCGCTGCGATCGCGCTCGCCCGCAACGGACAACCTGTCGTCGTGCTGGAACAGGCGAAGGAGATCAAGCCTATTGGCTTCGGCATCCAGCTTGGCCCCAACGCGTTTCACATGTTCGAACACTTGGGACTTGCGCACACGGTGCGGGCGCGCTGCAGCATCCCTGATGCTGGCATCATGCGCGACATCTACACGCTCGATGAGGTGACGCGCATTCCGTTCGGCACGGCGATCGAGTCGCGATATGGGCAGCCGTATGCGGTCATCCATCGTGCTGATCTGCATGAGGAACTGCTGCGCGCATGCGCGGCGCTGCCCGGGATCGAGATCCGCACCTCCGCGAAAGTTGTCCGCTACGGGCAGCAGGACAATGTCGTGCAGGTGGTTGCGGAAGACGGCGCCCGTCTCGATGCGAAGCTGCTGATCGGCGCCGATGGCGTTCACTCGACCATACGAGCCCAGATGTTCGGCAACGACAACTCGCCGCGCAATCTGGGCTACGTCGCGTATCGCGGGGTGCACCCGCGCCAATCGATCGATGCCGACCTGTTCGAAAACAACGTCGTGCTCTGGGCAGGCGACCGATTTCACCTGATGACGTATCCGCTCGACAACGGCGAGCTCTTCAATATCGTCGCGGGATTCCGAAGCCGCCGCTTCGAGAAGGGATTGGAGGGTGCTGGTGGGCCGGAAGAGCTGCGGGAAGTCTTTGCCGATGGCCACCCGAAGGCACAGCGCCTCATGAAGCTCGTCGACCCGGCGCGCCATTGGGACATCGCCGTCATGGAGCCAGTGCCGAAGTGGCACGAAGGGCGGGTTGCCCTGCTCGGCGATTCGGCGCACGCGATGCTTCAAGCGATGGCCCAAGGCGCCTGTCAGGCCATCGAAGATGCGGTCTGTCTAGCCGAGTGCCTGAAGGTCCACCCCGATGACTTGGCGGCCGCCCTGCCGGATTACGAGGCTCGGCGCCGCCTGCGCGCAATCCGCATGCAATTCCAGTCACGGCTCTACTGGGAGATCTATCATGCGGGCGGAGGTTATGCAGACTTGCGCCGCCAGATGCTGAAGCGCAGCCCAGATGCCGCGCTTGAGAGCCTCGCCTGGGTTTACGATCGTCAACAGCTAGCGACTCACTGATCGCCGTCGAGTACGCACCGAGCGGTTCGAGACGGAACGCGTCGCCGATCAGCAATTCTATGGATACCGGATCGTTACGCTCGAATAATCTGCTGCGTGCTACCCATCTGACGGCGGTCGACGACGACCCCGAGGAGACCCGCGAATGGCTCGAGGCCCTCGAGTCGGTGGTGCGAGTCGCAGGCCATGAGCGCGCGCTCATTCTGCTGCGGCTGCTCGAGGAACAAGCGCAGCAGCGGGGCATCGTCGCCAATGTGCCGCCCTACTCCGCCTACCGCAACACGATCCCGATCGAGCAGGAAGGGCCATATCCAGGAAATCTCGAGCTCGAAGAGCGCATCACATCGATCAATCGTTGGAACGCGCTTGCCATGGTGGTTCGCGCAAACACCGCCTATGGCGAACTCGGCGGGCACATCGGAAGCTATGCCTCCGCCGCGGAGATCTTCGAGGTCGGCTTCAATCATTTCTTTCGCGGTGATGATGGGCGGGGTGGCGACCTCGTATTCTTTCAGCCTCACTCCGCGCCCGGTGTTTACGCCCGGGCTTACCTCGAAGGTCGGCTCACCGACGAACACCTCGCGAATTATCGGCAGGAAGTTCGGGGGCCCGGCCTTTCTTCGTACCCACATCCGTGGCTCATGCCGGAGTTCTGGCAGCTCCCGACCGGCTCGATGGGTATCGGCCCCATCAGTGCCATTTATCAAGCTCGCTTCATGCGGTATCTGCACGACCGGGGGATCGCAAACACCAGTGGACGCCGCGTATGGGGCGTGTTCGGCGATGGGGAGATGGACGAGCCGGAATCCGTCGGCGCCCTGACCCTCGCGGCGCGCGAACGCCTCAGCAATCTCACCTTCATCATCAACTGCAACCTTCAGCGGTTGGACGGCCCAGTACGCGGAAACGGCCAGATCATCCAGGAGCTCGAGTCCCTGTTCAGCGGTGCCGGCTGGAACGTCATCAAAGTCCTGTGGGGCTCGGATTGGGATCCGTTGTTCGCGCGCGACAAGACCCATAGCCTCCTGCGGGCGTTCGCCGACACGCCCGATGGCGAATATCAGACGTTGGGAGCAAACGACGGCAAGTACAACCACGAGCGCTTCTTCGGACGCGCACCCGAGTTGCGGGACCTCGTTTCGCACATGACGGATTCGCAGATCGATGCGCTAAAACGCGGTGGGCACGACTTTCGCAAGCTCCATGCCGCGTTTCGTGCAGCCGCACAGCACGACGCGCGCCCGACGGTAATCCTGGCCAAGACCAAAAAGGGCTATGGAATGGGCCGAGCCGGCGAGTCGCGGATGACCGTCCATCAGCAAAAGAAGCTGGACGTGGAAGCGCTTCTTGCGTTTCGCGATCACTTCGAGCTTCCGTTCAACGACGAAGATGCGGCCGCGCTGAAATTCTATCGGCCAGCGGATTCCAGCAGCGAGATGGAGTACTTGCTGGAGCGGCGTCGCGCACTGGGTGGCAGCCTGCCCGCCAGGCGGCGGCGGGGTGATTCTCTCCCCGTGCCGACACGCGACGGATACGCGAAATTCGCGCTAGAGGCTGATGGCAAGGAGATGTCCACGACGGTGGCCATGGTCCGGTTGCTGAGCGGACTCCTCAAGCATCGGACGCTCGGCCCTCGGATCGTGCCGATTGTCGCCGACGAAGCGCGTACCTTCGGCATGGCCAACCTCTTTCGCCAGATCGGCATTTACTCACCGTTCGGCCAGCAGTACGAGCCCGAGGATGCCGGGTCGATGCTGTACTACCGCGAAGTGAAGGACGGTCAGCTGCTGGAGGAGGGTATTACGGAGGCCGGTGCAATCGCATCCTGGACAGCGGCGGCTACTTCTTACAGCGCGCATGCGCAGCCGATGCTGCCTTTCTACATCTACTACTCGATGTTCGGTTTCCAGCGGGTGGGTGACCTGATCTGGGCCGCCGCCGATCAGCGGGCGCGAGGATTTCTGTTGGGCGCTACCGCCGGGCGCACGACACTCGGGGGCGAGGGGCTGCAGCATCAGGACGGCAACAGCCAAGTGATCGCATCGATGGTGCCCAACTGCCGCGCCTACGACCCCGCCTACGCGTGCGAGCTGGCCGTCATCGTCGACCACGGGATCCGCCGGATGCTGGATGAGCAGCGCGACGAGTTCTTTTACATCACTGTGATGAATGAGAACTACAGCCAACCATCGCTGCCCGACGGCGTCGAGCAAGACGTGATCCGTGGCATGTATCGGCTGCGACGCGAGGAACCGGCTTCACCCCGTGCGAGCCTTCGCCTGCTCGGCAGCGGAGCGATTCTGTGCGAGGTCATCGCGGCCGCCGAATTACTGGCGAAGAATTGGAACATCGCCAGCGAGATTTTCAGCGTCACCAGCTTCAGCGAGCTTGCGCGGGACGCACGCGAGGTAGAGCGCTGGAATCGCCTTCATCCAACAGACGGTGCGCGGCGCAGCCATGTTGAATCCCTGCTCGCGGGCAATGCGCCGATCGTCGCGGCGACGGACTACGTACGCGCCTATCCGCAACTCATCGGCTCGTACACGCGAGCTCGGTTCGTAGCGCTGGGCACGGACGGTTTCGGACGCAGCGACACTCGCTCCGCACTACGGGGCTTCTTCGAAGTCGATCGCCACCACGTCGCGATTGCGGCGCTGGATGCGTTGGCGCGGGACGGAGCGATCGGAAGCGATGTGGTAGCTGAAGCGCTGACGCGCTACGGGGTAAACACTGATGCGATCCCACCATGGGAGGCGTGAACGGGATGAGCGCGGACTGCGGAAGCATCACCGATGACGCCGTTGCATTGGCAGGTGCGCGAAGACACCCAGCGCGATTCGATCTCAGTGCCTCGCTGGTACTTACGTAGTCGCTGA
>Ga0207691_10003074_pt1 | contig 16284 bp, 15 predicted proteins | sample KBSM13metaG_FD_184327 | JGI IMG/M metagenome (GOLD analysis project Ga0207691, IMG submission 184327) | Miscanthus rhizosphere microbial communities from Kellogg Biological Station, Michigan, USA - KBS M1-3 metaG (SPAdes) (version 2) | ecosystem: Host-associated > Plants > Roots > Rhizosphere >... | reverse complement strand
TACGGAGCTGTTCGAGACGGTGGTCAAGCCCCTGGTGAACGCGGCCCAGCCGCCGCGCTTCCGCTTCTAGCGAATCCGCGGGGGCCCGGCACGCCGTCATACCAATCCGAAGCGCGCGAGGAGCGCGCCCCATGAGACAGAACAAGGTCCGAAGATGAGATTGTCCTATTTGCTCCCCGCGCTGGTACTCGCCGTCGCCATGGGTCCGGCCCGCGCCGACGACCTCATCACCGTCTACCGGGATGCCCAGGTGAGCGACCCGGTCTACCAGGCCCAACGCGCCATCTTCGAGGCGACCGTGGAGCGGCTGCCGCAGGCCCGCTCGCAATACCTGCCGCTCATCGCCGGCACCGGGTCGATCTTCCGCAACAACATCGACCGGCAGATCGCCGCCGACCTCGACTACACCTCACAGACCTACGCGATCACGCTGTCGCAGCCGATCTTCCGCCTGCAGAACTGGATCGCCATCGGCCAGGCGCGCTACCAGGTCATCCAGGCCGAGGCGAACCTCGCCAACTCCGTGCAGGACCTGGGGCTTCGCGTGGCGCAGGCGTACTTCGACGTGCTGCTCGCCGAGGACAACGTGGCGCTCTCCGAGACGCAGAAGACCGCGATCGACCAGCAGCTCGCGCAAGCCAAGCGCAACTTCGAGGTGGGCACCGCGACCATCGTGGACACGCTGGAAGCGCAGGCGCGCTACGACCAGGCGGTGGCCAAGGCGATCTTCGACACGAACGACCTCGAGGCCAAGCGCCGCGCGCTGCAGGTGCTGCTGGGCAAGCTGCCCACGTCGCTCACGCCGCTGCGCGACCCGCTGCCGCTGGCGCCGCCCCAGCCCAACGACATCGAGGCGTGGGTGCGCGCGGCCGAGGAATCGAGCTACACGATCCAGGCCGCGAAGGCGAACTTCGAGTTCTTCTCGGAGGAAGTCGCGCGCCAGCGCGCCGGCCACCTGCCGACCCTCGACCTCAGCGGAAGCTATACGCGCTCGGACGTTCCCATCAACGCGGTCCCGGGCGTCATCGGGCCGGTCACCAATAGCGGCGCGGTCGGCATCATCCTCTCGGTGCCGATCTATTCGGGCGGCCTCGTCCAGTCGCGCGTGCGCGAGGCGCTCGCCAACCGCACGAAGGCCGAGCAGGACCTGGAGAACGCGCGCCGCACCGTGGCGCAGGCGGTGCGCACCAACTACCTCAACGTGGTGGCGGGCATCGCGCTGGTGCGCGCGCTCGAGCAGGCGCTCACCTCCACCAAGAGCCAGCTCGACTCCACCATCCTCGGGCGCGACGTGGGCGTGCGAACGAGCGTGGACGTGCTGAACGCGCAGCAGCAGGTGTTCCAGTCGAGGCGCGACCTGCAGTCGGCGCGCTACGTGTACCTGCTCTCGACGCTTCGCCTGAAGGCCGCCTCGGGCACGCTCACCGAGGCCGACATCGAGGCCGTCAACCGCACGCTCGGGCGCGCCTGATTCAACGCCGCTTCGCGGCGGTCTCCTCGATCCAGTCCACCAGGCGCTTCACCGCGCCGCGATGCGCGGCGACGAATGCGCTGGCGCGTCCTCCCATCTCGGCGCGCTGCGCGGGACCGATCGCCAAGGCCGCACGCAGCGCTTCCTTGGCATCGGCGACACGCACTGCCGCGCCCGCGGCGATCGCGCCTTCGGCCGCCTCCGAGAAGTTGTAGGTGTGCGGTCCCACGACGACCGGCCGTCCCAGCGCGCACGGCTCGATGAGGTTCTGTCCTCCGAAGGGCAGGAGGCTGCCGCCCATGATCACCACGTCCGCGGCCTCGTAGTAAGCGAGCATCTCGCCCATGGAGTCGCCGACCACGACGCGCGTCGCGGCGGTGACCGGCGATTCGCCGCTGCGCCGCGTAAACGCGAAGCTGCGCGACTCGGCGATCCTCGCGACCTCGTTGAAACGCTGCGGATGCCGCGGCACTATGACGAGCAGCACGTCCGGCGGCGGCGCGAGACGCGCGAATGCCTCCAGGAGCAGCGCCTCCTCGCCGTCGCGCGTGCTGCCCGCGACCCAGATGGTGCGGCCGGCGCCGAAACGCTCGCGGAATCTTCGACCCAGCTCACGCATCGCATCGGGCACGGCGAGGTCGAACTTCACGTTGCCGGTGACGACGGGATCCACGGCGCCGATTTCGAGAAAGCGCCGCGCATCGGACTCGGTCTGCGCGGCCACGCCGGCGAGACTTGCGAACGCCCAGCGCGTGAGCGCCGGGGCGCGCGCGTAGAGGCGCGCGGAGCGTTCCGACAGGCGCCCGTTGGCGAGCACGACGGGAATGCCCGCGCGTGCCGCCTCGTCGAAGAGGCGTGGCCAGATCTCCGTCTCCAGCACGATGCCCATGCGCGGCCGGTAATGGCGAAGGAAGCCCCGCACGGCGAATCCCATGTCGTACGGAAGCCAGGCGCGCTCGACGCGATCGCCGAAAAGCTCCTCCCCGGTGGCGCGTCCCGTGGGCGTCATGTGCGTGACGAGGATGTGGTGGTCCGGATGCCTCGCGTGGAGCTCCTCCACCAGTGGCAAAGCGGCACGCGTCTCGCCCACGGACACCGCGTGGATCCAGATGCGCGGGACCTCGGGCGCCGGCGCATACGAGCCGAAGCGCTCGCCCAGCAGCGCGAGATAACCGCGCTGCCTGCGCGAGCGCCACGCGAGACGCGCGAGCACGATGGGCGCGGCGATGAGCCACATCGCGGCGTACAGGCCGCGGATCATGCGTTGAACGCGCCGAGCACTTCGTCCAGCGTGGGGACGCTTCCCGCGCCGCCCACGTTCACGGCGTTGGGCGCGTGCAGGCCCGTGAGCTCGGGGCGCGTCGCTACGTAGATGCCCACGGTGGGCACGCCGAACGCCGCAGCCAGGTGCGTGAGCCCCGTGTCGACGCCCGCGACGCAACGCGAATGCGCGAGCAGGGCCGCCGCATCGCCGAGCCCCATGGCGGGCGCGGCCATCGCGCGCGGCATGCTCTTCGCGAGGCGGTCCGATGCCTCGCGCTCCTCGGCCGTGCCGCCGGGCAGCACCACCTCGAGCCCGGCATCGTTCGCCGCCTGCGCGAGGGCGATCCAGTGCTGCTCGGGCCAGCGCTTGGACGCGCGGCTCGCCGCATGCAGGAACACGGTGTACGGGCCCTGCGGCGCCCACGCCGGCGGCGCGGCGGGAGGCGAAAGCCCGTAGTCCGCGGCTGCGTCGATCCGGTATCCGAACACCTGCGCCACGAGCCTGCGGTTCCTCTCCACCGCGTGCATCTGCCGCGGCACCGCGAGCTTCACGTCGTAGAACCGCGCCGCGGAGCGCTCGCGCGCGCTCGCCTTGTCGAGCCCGAAGGACGCCGCCCGGGCGAAGCGCGACACGACGGCGCTCTTCAGCAGCCCCTGCGTGTCGACGACGAAGTCCCAGCCGGCGCGCCGGATCGAGCCCCGCGTCGCCGCGAGGCGCGACCAGAGCGCGGGGCTGAGGGGGCGCCTGCGCAGCGAGCGCAGCCCCACGGGGAACGTCTCCGCGACGGCGGGATGGAGGCGAACGAGGCCCACGTACGCCTCCTCGACGGCCCACGCGATGTGCGCGCCGGGACGCTCCCGCGCGAGGTCGGTGACCGCGGGCATGTGGTGCACCACGTCGCCCAGCGACGAGAGCTTCACGAACAAAACGCGCTGCGCGGGCATGGTGGGCATTCTAATGCCGCTCGCGAGGGTAAAATGGCGCTCCCGAAAAGCAGGGCAATCCCCAAGCGAAATGATCCTGGTGACCGGCGGCGCCGGATTCATCGGCTCCAACTTCGTCCTCGACTGGATCGAGGCCGAAAGCGAGCCCGTCCTGAATCTGGACAAGCTCACGTACGCGGGCAACATGGCGAACCTCGCCTCGCTCGCCGGAAACGCGCGCCACGTGTTCGTGAAGGGGGATATCGCGGATGCGGCGCTCCTGCAGCGCCTGCTCGCCGAGCACAAGCCGCGCGCGGTGGTGCATTTCGCCGCGGAGAGCCACGTGGACCGCTCCATCCACGGCCCGGCCGCCTTCGTGCAGACCAACGTGGTCGGCACGTTCGAGCTGCTGGAGGCCGCGCGTGCCTACTGGAACGCGCTCGGCGCCGAGGCGCGCGATGCCTTCCGCTTCCTGCACGTGTCCACCGACGAGGTGTACGGCTCCCTGGGCGAGGAGGAGCCGGCCTTCAGCGAGAGCACGCCGTATTCGCCCAACAGCCCCTATTCGGCCTCGAAGGCCGCATCGGACCACCTGGTGCGCGCGTACCGGCACACCTACGGCATGCCGATGCTCACCACCAATTGCTCGAACAACTACGGCCCGTACCAGTTCCCGGAGAAGCTCATCCCCCTCATGATCGCCAATGCGCTCGAGGCAAAGCCGCTCCCCGTCTACGGCGATGGACGCCAGGTGCGCGACTGGCTCTACGTGAAGGACCACTGCGAGGCGATCCGCCGCGTGCTCGCGCGCGGGCGCCTGGGCGAAACCTACAACATCGGCGGCAACGCCGAGCGCCGCAACCTCGAGGTGGTGAACGCGATCTGCGACACGCTGCAGGAGCTTCGGCCGCGGGAGGGTGGCTACAAGGGCCTCATCACGCGGGTCGCGGACCGTCCCGGCCACGATCGCCGCTATGCCATCGACGCTTCGAAGATCGCCAACGAGCTCGGCTGGGCGCCGCGCGAGAGCTTCGCAAGCGGCCTCGCGAAGACGGTTCGCTGGTACCTGGACAACGCCGCGTGGGTTGCGCAGGTGAAGAGCGGCGAATACCGCCGCTGGCTCGAGGTCAATTACGCAGCGAGGTCCGCATGACGGCGCGCAAGGGCATCATTCTCGCGGGCGGATCCGGCACGCGCCTCTATCCGGCCACGCGCGTGATCTCGAAGCAGCTGCTGCCGGTGTACGACAAGCCGATGGTGTACTACCCGCTCGCGACACTCATGCTGGCCGGAATCCGCGAGATCCTCGTCATTTCCACGCCGCAGGACACGCCGCGCTTCACGGAGCTCCTGGGCGACGGCCGCGACTGGGGCCTTTCGATCTCGTACGCGGTGCAGCCGCGTCCCGAGGGACTCGCGCAGGCCTTCATCGTCGGGCGCGACTTCGTGGCCGGCGGTCCCAGCTGCCTCATCCTCGGCGACAACATCTTCCACGGCCACGACCTCGCCGCGTCGCTGCAGCGCGCCGCCACCGGCACGCGCGGCGCGACGGTGTTCGCATACCCGGTGACCGATCCGGAGCGTTACGGCGTGGTGGAGTTCGACGAGAAGGGCCGCGCCGTGTCCATCGAGGAGAAGCCGCGCGAGCCGAAGTCGCGCTACGCGGTGACGGGCCTCTACTTCTACGACGGCAAGGTGATCGACATCGCCGCTTCGTTGAAGCCTTCGGCGCGCGGCGAGCTCGAGATCACCGACGTGAACCGCAGGTACCTCGAGTCCGGGGAGCTGTCGGTGGAGACGATGGGGCGCGGCACCGCATGGCTCGATACCGGCACGCACGAGAGCCTGCTGGAAGCGGCGCATTTCATCGAGACCATCGAGCGGCGCCAGGGACTCAAGATCGCCTGCCCCGAGGAGATCGCCTACCGCATGGGCTACATCGATGCCGCGCAGCTCGAGCGCCTCGCCGACCCGATGCGCAAGAACGCCTACGGCCAGTACCTTCTCGGGGTGCTGCGCGACCGGGTCTTCTAGATGAAGGCGATCAAGACGGCGCTGGCCGATGTCCTGGTGATCGAGCCCGCGGTGTTCGGCGATGCGCGGGGCGCTTTCTTCGAGAGCTTCAACCGCAGGGCTTTCGCGGGCCTGGTGGGGCGTGACGTCGATTTCGTCCAGGACAACCATTCGGTCTCCTCGCGCGGAGTGCTTCGCGGGCTGCACTACCAGCTGGCGCCCCGTTCGCAGGGCAAGCTCGTGCGCGTGGTCGCGGGCGAGGTGTTCGACGTCGCCGTGGACATCCGCCGCTCCTCGCCGACTTACGGCAAGTGGATCGGCGAGCGGCTTTCCGCGCAGAACCGCCGCATGATGTGGATCCCCGAAGGGTTCGCGCACGGCTTCCTCGTGCTCTCCGACACGGCGGAATTCCTCTACAAGACGACGGACTACTACGCGCCCGACCAGGAGCGCACGCTCCTCTGGAACGACCCGGCGGTGGGCGTGCGGTGGCCGCTTTCGGGCGAGCCGGTCCTGAAACCGAAGGATGCGGCCGGAACGCCGCTCGCGTCGGCCGAAACGTTCGCCTGATGCGCGTGCTCGTCACCGGCGCCGCGGGCCAGGTGGGCGGCGATGTCGCCCGCCTCCTGGCGAACCACGCGCAGGTGTCCGCATACGACCGCGCGAGCCTCGACCTCGAGAAGCCCGACGACATCCGCTGGTGCGTGCGCGACGCGCATCCCAACGTGATCGTCAACGCGGCGGCGTACACCGCGGTCGATCGCGCCGAAGGCGAGGAGGCGCGTGCGCACGCCGTGAACGCGGTGGCACCCGGGATCCTCGCCGAGGAAGCCAAGCGCGCCGGCGCGCTCCTCGTCCACTACTCGACGGACTATGTGTTCGACGGGACTCTCGAGCGGGCGTACCTGGAGACCGATGCGACGAATCCGTTGAGCGCTTACGGGCGCACGAAGCTCGCGGGCGAGCGCGCCATCGCGGCCACGGGCTGCCGTCACCTGATCCTGCGCACGAGCTGGGTCTACGGCCCGCGCGGCAGGAACTTCATGCTCACGATGCTGCGCTTGGCCGCGGAGCGCGATTCGCTGCGGATCGTCGACGACCAGCGCGGCGCGCCGACTTCGAGCGCTCAGCTGGCGCGCGCGACCGCCGCGTTGCTCGAGGCCGGGCCCGAAACCTCCGGCGTGTACCACGCGACCGCGTCGGGCGTGACGACGTGGTTCGGCTTCGCCACGGCGATCTTCGAGGGACGCAGGCGCCGCGTGGGCGATGGATTCCGGGTGCCGCACCTGCAGCCGATCACGACCGCCGAATATCCGACGCCTGCGAAGCGGCCGAAGAACTCGGTGCTGTCGAACGCCAAGCTCGAGAACGTGTTCGGCGTGCGCCTGGGAGATTGGCGCGAGGCGCTCGACGAGGCGCTCGACGCCCTACCGGCCTGAGCCTGCTTCGCGCGTGAGCGCGAAGCAGACCGAGCGCTCCGCGTTCTCCAGGAGCTCCACGCGGTAGCCGGCCTGCTGCGCCTGGCGCGCGGCATGGTAGAGGCCGATGCCCAGGCCGCCGTCGCGATCGATGGGCTCGCGGAAGAGCCGCCTGGCCACGCCCGCATCGACCGCGCTGCCGGTATCGCGCACCGTCACCTCCACGTGGTCGGGTGCGCACGCGAATCGCACCGTCACGTCCACTCCCGGCTCCCGCGCCGCCTTCGCGCGCGCGTTGTCGAGCGCGTTCTCGACGAAGCTGTCGAACAGCGCCGCCGGGATTTCCGGATCGCTCGTGACGCTCTCCTCGAGAGTCACCGGCAGCCCGTCGAGCGCCGTGCGCAGCGCGCCCCACCACTGCGAAGCGGGCACGGGCAGCTCGCGCATCGCCACTTCCGGCGTGCGCAGCTTGTCGAGCGTGCCGCGCAGGCGCTTGGTGAGCTGCGGCAACTGCCGCTGCACCAGCGCGCCGTACTGGTCGTCGGCGTTCGTCGGCGCCACGGATGTGAGCGTGTAGAGGGACTGGAGCAGGTTCTTCACGTCGTGCGTGAGGCGCGCTCCCGTCTCGTGGACCGCCTGGAGGTAGGCGTTGCGGCGCAGCACCCCTTCGCGCCTCTTGCCTTCGTAGAACTCGCCCACGACCTGCGCGAGGAGCCGCATGTGCAGGAAGAGGGCGGGCGAGAGGCTGATCTCCGTGTGGAAGACCACCTGCAGGTCGTGATAGGCGAAGCGCGTGGCGAACCCCGTTTCGATCCCGCGGCCGCCGTCGCCGTCCGGCGATTTCCAGTGCGCGCCGCGCATCCAGGGCAGCGCCGCGATCTCCGCGAAGGAGAGCTCGAGGAAGCGCTGCGCGTCCTGCTCGCTCTCGGCAAGCTCCGCGATGCGCCGCATCCACATCTCGAACGGCATGCCCACCGAGAGCAGGTAGCGCGAGAAGTAGGTGCGCAGCCCCCCGAAGCCGCGCACCGGGTTCCACAGCGCGGCGAGCACGAAGAGCGCCGCGCCCAGCCCCATCACCGTGAGCGCCACGGAGGTGAAGTAATGGTCGTCGGTGATGCGCATGAAGGCGATCGCGCCCAGCACCAGCACCAGGCCCAGCATGAACACCAGCATCGCGTAGAAGAAGTCGAACACCTGGCGCGACTCCTCCTGCGCGCTGCCCAGGGGCAGCACCGCGAGCGACAGCAATCCCACGGGCAGGATGAGGAGCGAGAACGTGGTGAGCGCGTCAGGGACTTCCACGTTGAGCAGGAGCGAGGGCACGGCGCGCAGCAGGAGGATGGCGAGCACGTAGCCGAACGCCACCAGGTAGAAGCGGTTGCGCTGCGACGCCTGCACCGTGAACACGCGCCCGCCGAGGATCCCCAGCAGGATGAGCAGCCACCCCGCGATCATCCAGCCGGCGAGGAAGTAGATCGTGACCGTCGTGATCACGAAGAGGAGCACGCCGGAGAACACCTCGATCTCGCGTTCGGCGGCGATGAAGGGCTGCCACAGCAGGAAGAGGCCGAAGTGAACCAGGAGCCAGCTGCGCTGGAACTGGCCTCCGGGCGCCGACGCGAGCGCGGCGTGCAGCGCGAGCAGCATGGCGAGCACGATCCAGCGCCGGCGGGCCGAGACCGACATTGCAAGTCTTTGCGCTGCGCTGCTGGGGAAGCTCATGTCCTCGCGTCGGCAAGCCGACAGCCGTTGTCCGAAGCCCGGACAGTCCGGGGTTCAAAACCCGCCCCGGAAAGTCCAGCTTTAGCCGAATAATACTGAAAAACAGTAACTTATTGCCGCTGGCACACCGCTTGCAATACCTTCGCCATCAAGGCGCCGCTGGCGTCCAAAAAAGGGAAGGGGAAACACCATGAGATCGCAACAGTCGGGCTTCACCCTGGTCGAGATCGCCATCGTGCTCGTCATCATCGGGCTCTTGCTGGGCGGCATCCTGAAGGGCCAGGAACTGATCAACAGCGCGAAGGTGAAGAACCTCGCCAACGATTTCCGCGTGATCCCCACGTACATCTACGCCTACCAGGACAAGTTCAAGTCGCTGCCGGGCGATGACAACCAGGCCACGACGCACCTGCCCACGGTGGCGGGCGTCACGGTGAACAACGGCGACGGCAACGGCGTGGTCGGCGGCACGCTCTTCGACGCGACGCAGAAGCCCACGGGCGAAGCGCTGGAATTCTGGCAGCACGTGCGCCTCGCGAACCTCGCGCCCGGCCCGAACGTCCAGACCGACGCGGCGTACGTTCCCACCAACGCGGTCGGCGGCAACATCGCGGTCGCGAGCGCGGGCACGCCCTACATCCTCACCATGACCGGCACGTACCAGGTTTGCTCGCGGGGCATCCTGGGCAAGTTCGTGAAGCAGCTCGACATCCAGATGGACGACGGCCAGACGAACACCGGCTCCATGCGCGCGGTGGCGGACACCTCCGGCGCGGGCAGTGCCGCCGTCGCGACCAACACCATCAACGAAGCCGATCCGTACACGGTCTGCATGACGTTCTAAGGGACTTCTCCTTCCCTGCGAACGGCCCGCCTCGGCGGGCCGTTGCGCTTTCAGCCCTGCAGGATGCGGATCTCGGCGCGCGCGAGCCGCTCCTGCGTGCCGAGCAGCACCAGCACGTCGCCGCCGGCGATGCGCGTCTCGGGCGCCGGATTGACCTCGCGCGCGCCCTTGCGGCGCACGGCGGTGATCTGGACGTCCATCGCCGGAAGGTTGAGGCTCGCGATGGTCTTGCCGACGGCCGCGGCCTCGGGGCCGATCACGATGGTGTGCAGGATCGGCGCGTCGGCATCGGCTTCCTGGTCGGTGGCGCCGGGGAAGAAGCCGCCGAGCGAGGTGTAACGCTGCTGGCGGACCTCGCGCAGCCGCCGCAGCACGCGGCTCAACGGCATGCCCAGCTGCATCATCGTCTGCGTGGCCAGCATGAGCGAGCCCTCCACCACCTCGGCCACGACCTCCGCGGCGCCGGCCGCGCGCAGCTGCGCCACGTCGCCATCGTCGAAGGTGCGCACGACGACCGGAAGCTCGGGCCGGATCTCGTGGACGTGCGAGAGGATCGCGAGCGCCTTGGGCGTGTCGGCGAAGCTCACCACCACCGCGCTCGCGCGGCTCAACGCGGCCGCGATCAGCACCTCGCGCCGCGCCGCATCGCCGTAGACGACCGATTCGCCCGCCGCCGCCGCCTCGCGCACGCGCTCCGGATCCGAGTCGAGCGCGATTACCGGGATCTTCTCCTGCTCGAGGAAGCGCGCGAGCGCCTGGCCGCTGCGCCCGTAGCCGCACACGATCACGTGCGCCTTGGTGGACATCGCCTTCACCGCGAGCGAATGCAGCGCCACGGCGCGCTCCGTCCACTCGCTCTCGATGAAGTAGAAGACGATGCGGTCGGCGCGCGCCATGATGAGCGGGGCCACCAGCATGGAAAGCAGGGTGGCCGCGAGGACGACCTGAGCCGCTTCCTCCGACAGCACGGGGCTGCGCTGGGCGAGCGCCAGCAACACGAAGCCGAACTCGCCCGCGGGAGCCAGCATGAGCGCCGCGCGCAGCGCCGCGGGCCGCGTGATCTCGAGGAAGCGCCCGAGCGTGAAGATGATGGAGAACTTGCCGACCAGCAGCACCGCGAAGAGCGCGAGCACGGCTCCCACGTGGCGCAGCACCTGGTTCACGTCGAGCAGCATGCCGATGGTGACGAAGAAGAGTCCCAGCAGCAGGTCGCGGAACGGCTTGATGTAGTCCTCGACCTGGTAGCGGTATTCGGTTTCCGAGATCAGCATGCCGGCGAGGAAGGCGCCCAACGCCAGCGACAGGCCCGCGCGCTCGGTCACCCAGGCGAGGAAGAGCGTCACCAGCAGCACGAAGATCACGAAGAGCTCGGAGGACTTCTGCCGCGCCACCAGGTCGAAGAGCGGGCGCATGACGCGCTGGCCCACGTAGAGCACGATCGCCAGCACGATGGCCGCCTTGAAGAGCGCGATGCCGATCGCGGTGGCGAGCTGGCCGCTGGAAAGCGCCAACGCCGGGATCACCACCAGCAACGGGATCACGGCGAGATCCTGGAAGAGCAGCACGCCCATCACGTGGCGGCCGTAGTCGCTCGACAGCTGCATGCGCTCGGCGAGCGTCTTGGAGATGATCGCCGTCGACGACATCGCGAGCACGCCGCCCACGACGATGCCCTGCTGCCAGGTGAGGCCGGAGGCGATGCAGCCGGCCACGCCCAGCGCCATCACCGCCGCCACCTGCGCGCCGCCGAAGCCGAACACGCTGCGGCGCATCGCCATCAGCTGCGGCAGGCTGAACTCCAGTCCCACCGAGAACATGAGGAAGACCACGCCCAGCTCGCCCAGGTAGCGCTGGTCCTGCGTGTCCGGAACGATGCCGAACGCGTGCGGCCCGACCAGCGCGCCCACGAGGAGATAGCCCAGGATCGCGGGCATCGACAGCTGCCGGAAGAGCACCACCACCGCGACGGCGGAGGCGAGGAGGATCAGTGCGACGGGAAGGGCGTCGTGCATCGTGGAATGCGTCGGCGTCTCTAGTTGGAGGTTTATACTTTCCCGCGTGACCAATTTACTACAACCGCACCCGGTCTCCGAGACGGAAAGGCTCCTCGATCTCGCGCGCGAGGTGCTCGAGATCGAAGCCGCCGCGGTGCGCGACCTGAAGTCGCGCCTCGGCGAATCGTTCCTCGCCGCACACCGCATGATCCTCTCCACGAAGGGAAGGGTCGTCGTGACGGGCATGGGCAAGTCGGGCCATGTCGGCAACAAGATCGCGTCCACGCTCGCTTCCACCGGCACGCCGGCGTTCTTCATGCATCCGGCCGAGGCGAGCCACGGCGACCTGGGCATGATCACGCCCGACGACGTGGTCATCGCGATCTCGTATTCGGGCGAATCCGACGAGATCGCGCGCATCCTGCCGCTCATCAAGCGCCGCGGCGCGAAGGTCATCTCCATCACGGGGCGCGCGGACTCCACGCTCGCGCGCGAATCGGACGTGCACCTGGATGCCCGCGTCGAGAAGGAAGCGTGCCCGCTCAACCTGGCGCCGACGGCGAGCACCACCGCGACGCTGGCGCTGGGCGACGCGCTCGCCGTGGCGCTGCTGGAATCGCGCGGCTTCGGCAGCGAGCAGTTCGCCCAGCATCACCCGGGCGGCGCCTTGGGCCGCCGCCTCCTCGTGCACGTCTCGGACATCATGCGCAAGGGCGCGCAGCTTCCGCGCAACCGCGCCACCGACGCGCTGCTGCCCACGGCGCTGGACGAGATGTCGCGCAAGGGCATCGGCATGACGTGCGTCGTCGACGCGGACGACCGCCTGCTCGGCATCTTCACCGACGGCGACCTGCGCCGCATGCTGGAGAAACGCGACGGCGTGAAGGGGCTCACCGTGGGCGAGGTCATGATCACGAAGTTCACGAGCATCGCGCCGGACCGGCTCGCGGCGGAAGCGGCGAGCGTCCTCGAGCAGAAGAGCATCGGCGGGCGCATACCGGTGGTGTCGGACGGGAAGCTGGTGGGCGCCGTCACGTTCCACGACCTGCTCGCCGCCAAGGTCATCTGAGCGTGGCGGACCGGCTCACGCAGCGCGCGCGGCGCCTGCGCCTCGCGATCTTCGACGTGGACGGCGTGATGACCGACGGCACGCTGTGGTTCGGCCCGCGCGGCGAGGTGATGAAGGCGTTCAACATCCTCGACGGCCACGGGCTGAAGCTTTTGCAGAAGGCGGGCATCGACACGGCCTTCCTTTCCGGGCGCAAGTCGGCCGCAGTCGCGCACCGCGCGCGCGAGCTCGCGATCGCGCACGTGATCCAGGGCACGGGCGAAAACAAGGTGCCCCAGTTCGAGCGCCTCCTCTCGAAAGCCGGCGTGAGCGCCGAGGAGTGCTCGTTCATGGGCGACGACATCCAGGACCTCGCCGTCATGAAGCGCTGCGGCTTGAGGGTCGCGGTGGCGAATGCGGTCGGGGCCGTGAAGGACGCGGCGCACTACGTGACGAAGGCGCACGGCGGCCGCGGCGCGGTGCGCGAGTTCTGCGACCTGGTCCTGCGGGCGCGCGAGAAATGATCCGGCCCACCACGTGGCTGCCGCTCGCCGCGCTCTCGCTGCTCGTCCTGCTCACCCTGTGGCTGAACCAGCTCGTGCAGGCGCCGGTGGCGCGCGCCGACGGCTCGATGCGACACGATCCCGACCTCATCGTGGAGAGCTTCAACGCGCGCAAGCTGGGCGACGACGGGCGCGTGCTCTACACGTTGGAAGCGCGGAAGATGGTACATTACCCCGACGACGACTCGGCGCTTCTGGAGTCGGTGAAAGTCGAAGCCTACGAGCCGAAACAGCCGCGCATGATGATCACCGCGGACAACGGCCGCCTCGAGCAGGGCGGCGAACGCATCCTGATCGAGGGCAACGTCGTCATCGTGCGCGACGCGGATGCGAAGAACGACGCGGCGCGCATCACGACGCAGAAGCTGCTGGTCCTTCCCGATGCCGGGATCGCCCGCACCCAGACCGAGGTCATACTGGAAAGCGCCACGAGCCACGCGGTGGCCCAGGGACTCGAGATCGACAATCGCGCGCGCACCATGCGGCTGGACCGCGTGCGCGCGACCTACCAGCCGGTGCGCAAATGAACCGTGAAGTGTTGCTGGCCTGCCTCCTCGCGACGAGCGCGCTTCCCGCGTTCGCGGAGCGCGCTGACCGCGAGAAGCAGATCGTGGTGGCGGGCGACAAGGCCGTCGCCAACGACGCCGAGAAGACGCTGGTCTTCGACGGCAACGTGGTGATCACGCAGGGCACGATGCGCATGACCGCGAGCAAGGTCACGGTGCGCGAGGACAAGGACAAGCACCAGTACTACGTCGCCAACGGCACTCCGGTGACCTTCCGCCAGAAGCGCGACAACACCGACGAGTGGATCGAGGGCTTCGCCGATCGCGCGGAATTCGACGACCGCAACGACGTGCTGAAGCTGTTCACCCGCGCCAGGGTGAAGCGCAACAACGACGAGCTCGCCGGCGACGTCATCACCTACGACATGAAGAAGGAAGTCGCGGAAGTGAGCGGCGCGCCGGGCGGCGCGAGCGCGCCCGCGGGCACCGGGCGCGTGAAGGTGATCATCACGCCGCCCAAGCGCGACGAGAAGGGCGCGCCGGCCAAGTCCGCGCCGCTCGAGTTGAAGCCCGATACGGGAACGCAATAGGGTGCACGCCCAGGCCTCCGGCGCGCAGCGCCTCACGCTGGTGAAGCCGGAGCCGAGCTCCTCGGTGCTGCGCGCCGAGGGCCTCATGAAGCGCTATCGCAAGCGCACCGTGGTGCAGGATGTCTCGATCACCGTCGAGAGCGGCGAGGTCGTGGGCCTCCTCGGGCCCAACGGCGCGGGCAAGACCACGTGCTTCTACATGATCCTGGGCCTCGTGCCCATCGACGCCGGCAGCGTGACGCTCGACGGCCAGGACCTCACGCACCTGCCGATCTTCCGCCGCTCGCGCCTGGGCCTGTCGTACCTGCCGCAGGAAGCGTCGATCTTCCGCAAGCTCACCGTCGCGCAGAACATCCAGGCGGTGCTCGAGCTGCAGGGCGTGGAGCGCGAGGAGATCGAAGGCCGCCTGGAAGCGTTGCTGGACGACCTTCACATCGGCCACTTGCGCGCGAGCCCCGCGATCGCGCTCTCCGGCGGCGAGCGCCGCCGCGTCGAAATCGCGCGCGCCCTGGCGACGAATCCCCGCTTCATCCTGCTGGACGAGCCCTTCGCGGGCGTCGATCCGATCGCGGTGCTCGACATCCAGCAGATCATCCGGTTCCTCAAGGAACGAGGCATCGGCGTGCTGATCACGGATCACAACGTGCGCGAGACCCTGGGCATCTGCGACCACGCCTACATCATCAACCAGGGCGCGGTCCTCGCCTTCGGGAAGCCGCAGGAGATCATCTATAATGAAGCGGTCCGAAAGGTGTACCTCGGAGAGAACTTCCGCCTCTAGCATTCGCAGGGCGGAGCAGGGGGGAATCTGAGCCGCCCGCGGACGGTCGAACCGTTTGATGAAGCACAGCCTCCAGCTCAAGCTATCCCAGCACCTCACGCTGACGCCTCAGCTGCAGCAGTCGATCCGGCTGCTCCAGCTGTCTACGGTCGAGCTTAACCAGGAGCTGGAGCGCTACCTCGCCGAGAACCCGCTTCTCGAGCGCTCCGATCTCGAGCCCGGCCACGAGGCCGCACCCCCGCCACTGAACGGCAACACGCCCGCGGGCGAGACGCTGCGCCAGGAAGGCGAGCGCGAGGACATCCGGCGCGAGGACGCGCGCGAATCCGAGCCCAACATGGCCGAGGAGCACGGCTTCAGCGACGAGCACGTCGGCACGGGCGCGTCGCGCCGCGACGACGAGGAGCGCGACGACTACACGCAGTACGCCGCCGCCGAGCCCACGCTGCAGGAGCACCTGCTGCAGCAGCTCTCGCTCACCGGCCTCACGGAGCGCGACAAGAAGATCGCCGCGATGATCGTGGGCCACCTCGACGAGGAGGGCTACCTCAAGCAGGAGCTGGAGGAGCTGCGCGAGGCGGCGCTTGCGGCCGCCCCCGACCTCGAGATCGAGGAGCTGCAGATCGCGCTGAAGCACGTGCAGAACCTGGAGCCCACCGGGGTGGGCGCGCGCGACATCGCGGAGTGCCTGGAGCTTCAGCTGCGCGCGATGCCGGAAGCAACCGAGCATCGCGAGGCCGCGATCGCGCTCGTCACGCGCCACCTGGACGTGCTCGCGGCGCGCGACTTCAACAAGTTGAAGCGCCTCCTCGGCGTATCCGAAGACGAGCTGCGCGACATCCGCTCGCTCGTCCTCACGCTGGATCCCAAGCCGGGACGCCAGTTCGGGATGGGCGACGTGCGCTACGTGGTGCCCGATGTCGTCGTGCGAAAGACGGGCGGGCGTTGGTCCGCATCCCTGAATCGCGAGGCGATGCCGCGCCTTCGCATCAACAAGATGTACGCGGACATCCTGCAGGCATCGCGCGGCAACGGCGGCCAGCACCTCGCCGGGCAGCTGCAGGAAGCGCGCTGGCTCATCAAGAACGTCCAGCAGCGCTTCGACACCATCCTTCGCGTCACGCAGGCGATCGTCGACCGGCAGAAG
>Ga0207691_10003072_pt1 | contig 16287 bp, 9 predicted proteins | sample KBSM13metaG_FD_184327 | JGI IMG/M metagenome (GOLD analysis project Ga0207691, IMG submission 184327) | Miscanthus rhizosphere microbial communities from Kellogg Biological Station, Michigan, USA - KBS M1-3 metaG (SPAdes) (version 2) | ecosystem: Host-associated > Plants > Roots > Rhizosphere >... | reverse complement strand
CCGCAACGTGCTGTTCGTGATGTGCGACCAGCTGCGGCGCGATCACGTGTCCTGCTACGGCTCCTCGCGGGTTCCCACGCCGAACATCGACCGGCTGGCCAAGCTGGGCGTGCGGTTCGATCACGCCTACGTCCAGTCGGGCGTCTGTGGGCCGGCGCGCATGTCGTATTACACCGGCCGCTACGTTTCCGCGCACGGCGCGACGTGGAATCGCGTGCCGCTGTCCGCCGCCGAATACACGCTCGGCGATTATCTGCGGGCCGCTGGCCGCTGCGTGACGCTTGCCGGCAAGTCGCATGTGACGCCCGACTTGGATGCGATCGAGCGCTTCGGCATCGACATCGAGTCGGAGGGAGGCGCGCTGCTGCGTGAAGGGGGCTTCACCGTCGTCGATCGGTATGACGGCCACGCGCCGCCAGGACCCGAATCGGGCTACGCCGACTTCCTGCGAGCACATGGCTACGCGAGCGAAGATCCGTGGAGCGACTATGTGATCGGCGTCGTGGGCGGCGGGCGCTTCGCATCGGGCTGGCAGATGCGCAACGTGCACCTGCCGTCGCGCGTTGCCGAGCCGCATTCCGAGACGGCGTACATGACCGGCGTTGCGCTCGACTGGCTCCGCGCGCAGGGCGACACGCCGTGGGTGCTGCATCTTTCGTACGTCAAGCCGCACTGGCCGTACGTCGCGCCCGCGCCGTATCACTCGATGTTCCGCGACGCCGATTGCGGCCCGATCCTGCATGGCGCGCAGGACGGCGGTGCCGACGAGCACCCGATCGTGCGCGCGTATCGCGAGCACGACGAATGCCTGAGCTTCCGCGACGAAGCGGTTGCCCGGCACGTGCGGCCGGCGTACATGGGCCTCATCGCCCAGGTCGACGCTCACCTCGGCTGCGTGCTCGATGCGCTCGCGGCGATGGGCCGGCTGGCGGACACGCTGATCGTGTTCACGTCCGATCATGGCGAGTTCATGGGTGATCGGGGCCTTGGAGAAAAGGAGCTCTTCTACGACGAGGTCGTGCGCGTGCCGTTCATCGTCTGCGATCCGGATCCGCGCGCCGACGCGACGAGGGGCGGCGTGGAAGAGCGTTTCGTCGAGGGCATCGACGTCGTGCCGACGATCCTCGACGCGCTCGACATCGCGCCGCCGAGGCATCGGCTCGAAGGCCGGTCACTGCTTTCGTTGACGCGCGCGCCGTCAAGTAGCGGCGCCGCGGCTGCATGGCGCGACTGCGTCTACAGCGAGCTCGATTACAGTTTTCGCCGCGCGCGCAAGGTGCTTCGGCGCGGTGTGCGGGAATGCCGGGGCTTCATGGTGCGAAGCGAGGCGTGGAAGTACGTGCACTGGGAAGGTTTCCGGCCGCAGCTGTTCGACGTGGGCGCCGACCCGCACGAGCTCCTCGATCTGGGAGACCACGCGCGCTTCGGTGCCGAGCGAGCGCGGATGCGCGAGCGCCTCTTCGACTGGATGGCGACGCAAAAGCGACGGTCGACGGTTACCGACGAGGAAGTCGCAAGCCACACGGACAACCATCGGAAGCGCGGCATCCACATCGGCATCTGGTGATCCGGTCACGAAGCTGGAGTAGGATCGTCGCGGCGAAAGCGGAGGAAGCTATGAACGACCAGGCAGGTGACGGGCGAGCGCGCGAGCTCGATCAGGTGCTGCGGCTCGTGCGCACGCGGACGACGGTGGTCAAGCGCGACGTGCTCGAGCGCTTCGTGCTTCGCTATTTCGGCCAGGTCGATCCCGAGGACCTGGCGGAGCGCTCGCCCGCCGACCTTTATGGCGCGGCGCTGTCGCACTGGAACTTCGCGCGCCGGCGGGAGCAAGGCTACGCCCGCGTCCGCGTATTCAATCCGACGATCGAGGAGCACGGCTGGCAGTCGACGCATACGGTGATCGAGATCGTCAACGACGACATGCCGTTCCTCGTCGACTCGGTGACGATGGAAGTCAATCGCCACGGCCTCACGCTGCATCTGATCGTGCATCCGCTCGTCACGGTGTTGCGCGACAAGGAAGGGATCCTGGCCGACGTGGTGCCGGAAGGCGCGCCCGAGGCGATCCGCGAATCGTTCATGCACGTGGAGGTCGACCGCGTGACGGATCCGGCGCAACTCGCCGAGCTCGCGAAGGAGCTCGCCCGCGTGCTCGACGACGTGCGGCTCGCCGTGACCGACTGGAAGAAGATGCGCGACAAGCTGCTCGGTGTCGTGGCGGAGATCGACGCGAGTCCGCCGCCGATGCCGGCCGACGAGATCGCCGAGTGCAAGGCGTTCCTGTCGTGGCTCGCCAACGAGCACTACACGTTCCTCGCGTATCGCTGTCACGACCTCGTCGTCGTCGACGGCCAGGACGCGCTGCAGATCGTCCCCGGATCCTCGCTCGGATTCCTGCGCGAGGAGCCTGGGCAGAAGGTCGCGTCGAGCTTCTCCGCGTTGCCGCCGGAAGTCCGCGCGTATGCGCGCTTCCCCGACCTTCTGATCGTCACCAAGGCCAATGCCCGCTCAACCGTGCATCGGCCGGGCTATCTCGACTACGTCGGCATCAAGCGCTACGACGGCCAGGGCAGGGTATGCGGCGAGCATCGCTTTCTGGGGCTTTACACGTCGACGGCGTACAACGCGAGCCCGGCGGAGATTCCACTTCTGCGCCGCAAGACCGCGAAGGTGATCGAGCGGGCCGGCGTGCTGCGAGGCAGCCACGCCGGCAAGGCACTGCGCAACATCCTCGCGACCTATCCGCGGGACGAGCTCTTCCAGACGTCCGAGGACGACCTCCTGCGGACGACGACCGGCATCCTGCACCTTGGGGAGCGGCAGCGCTTCCGGCTCTTCGTCCGCCGCGATCCCTTCGAGCGCTTCCTCGTATGCCTCATCTACTCGCCGCGCGAGAGCTACACGACCGAGCTGCGCGAGAAGTGGCAGGCGATCCTGCTCGCGGCGTTCAACGGAATTGGCAGCGACTTCAACGTGCACTTCTCGGAATCGGTGCTGGCCCGGGTGATGATCACCGTGCGTACGCAGCCCGGGAAGATCCCGCCGTTCGACGTGCGCGAGCTCGAAGCGAAGCTCGCGCTCGCCGCGCGTCGCTGGGACGACGACTTGAAGGATGCGCTGCTCGACGCTGCAGGCGAGGCGCGCGGCAACGAGCTCCTGCGCCGCTTCGCGGCGGCGCTGCCCGCAGCCTATCGCGAGGAATTCGCCGCCCGCGCGGCGGTGCCCGACATCGAGATGATGTCGCGTCTCTCGCCCGCGAATCCGCTCGGCATGAGCCTTTACCGGCCGCTCGAGGCGGAGCCGGGAATGCTCCGCTTCAAGCTCTTCCACCTCGGCGTGCCGGTCCCGCTGTCCGACAGCCAGCCGATGCTGAAGCGCATGGGGCTCAAGGTGCTGGACGAGCGTCCGTATCGCATCTCGCCGCCGGAGCAACCGCCGGTCTGGTTGCACGACTTCGGAATGCAGACGAGGGCCGCCGATGCCGACGTCGACATCGACGAGCTGCACGCCGTGTTCGAGGATGCGTTCGCTCGCATTTTCCGCGGCGAAGTCGAGAACGACGACTTCAATCGACTCGTCGTCTCCGCGCGCATTCCCGCGGCCGAGATCGTCGTGCTGCGGGCGTATGCGAAGTACATGCGCCAGGTCGGCTTTCCGCTGTCGGAGGCGTTCATAGAGACGACCCTCGCCGCACATCCGCACGTCGCCCGCCATCTCGTGGCACTGTTCCGCGCGCGATTCGACCCGGAGGCGGACGCCGCGGACCCTCGGGTCGACGCGCGCCTGAAGGACATCGAGTCGGCGCTCGAAAGCGTCGCGAACCTGTCGGAAGACCGCGTGCTGCGGCAGATGCTCGCGCTCATCGTCGCGACGACGCGCACGAATTTCTGGCGCCGCAATGCGCAGGGTCAGCCGCGCACGTTCCTGTCGTTCAAGGTCGACCCGGCGAAGGTCCCCGGCCTGCCCGAGCCCAAGCCGATGTACGAGGTCTTCGTCTACTCGCCGCGCTTCGAAGGCGTTCACCTGCGGTTTGGCCCGGCCGCTCGCGGCGGGCTGCGCTGGTCGGATCGGCCCGAGGATTTTCGCACCGAGATCCTGGGTCTCGTGAAGGCGCAACAGGTCAAGAACATAGTGATCGTTCCCGTGGGGTCGAAGGGCGGGTTCGTGCTGAAGCGCGCGCCATCGCCGGGCGATCGCGACGCCTACATGAAAGAGGGCGTGGCCTGTTACCAGGATTACCTGCGCGGACTGCTCGACCTCACCGACAATCGCGTGGGCGACAAGATCGTCCCACCGCCGCAGGTGCGCCGGCACGATCCTGACGATTCCTACCTCGTCGTCGCTGCGGACAAGGGCACGGCCTCCTTCTCCGACTATGCGAACGCCGTGAGCAAGGAGTACGGCTTCTGGCTTGGCGACGCCTTCGCGTCGGGCGGCTCGGTCGGTTACGACCACAAAGCCATGGGCATCACGGCGCGAGGGGCGTGGGAAGCGGTCAAGCGCCATTTCCGGGAGATGGGGATCGACACTCAGGCGGCCGTCTTCACGGTCGCGGGCATCGGCGACATGTCCGGCGACGTGTTCGGCAACGGCATGCTGCTGTCGGACCACATCAAGCTCGTTGCCGCATTCGATCATCGCCATGTCTTCCTCGATCCCGATCCGGACCCGACACTGTCGATCGCGGAGCGCCGGCGTCTCTTCGCGCTGCCGCGCTCGTCGTGGGGCGATTACGACGCGAAGCTCATCTCCACGGGCGGCGGCGTCCATCCGCGCAGCCTGAAATCGATCGCGATCACACCCGAGGTCAAGGCCGCGCTCGGCATCTCCGCCGACGCGCTTACGCCAACCGAGCTCGTGAACGCGATCCTCAAGGCGCCGGTGGATCTCCTGTACAACGGCGGCATCGGCACCTACGTGAAGGCGAAGAGCGAGACCCAGGCGCAGGTCGGTGATCGCGCGAACGACGCGCTTCGCGTCGACGGCCGCGAGCTTCGCTGCAAGGTGGTGGCCGAGGGCGGCAACCTGGGCTGCACGCAGCTCGGACGCGTCGAGTTCGCGCGGGCGGGCGGACGGATCAACACCGATGCGATCGACAACTCGGCCGGGGTCGACACGTCGGACCACGAAGTCAACATCAAGATCCTGCTCGGCCTCGCGATCACGGACGGCGAGCTCACCGAAAAGCAGCGGAACACGTTGCTCGTCGAAATGACGGACGAGGTGGCGGCGCTCGTGCTGCGCGACAACTACTTCCAGACGCAAGTGCTGTCCGTGACGGGACGCATCGCGCCCGCGCTTCTCGACGCACAGCAGCGTTTCATCCAGTTCCTCGAGCGGGAGGGCCGCCTGGCACGGGCGATCGAATACCTGCCGACCGACGACGAGTTCACCGAGCTCCGCACGCGCCGCCTGGGACTCACGAGTCCCGAGCGCTGCGTGATGCTCGCCTACGCGAAGATGTGGCTGTACGACGAGCTCCTGGCTTCGAGCCTCCCCGACGATCCGTGGGTCGCGACCGCCCTGTCACGCTATTTTCCCCGTGCGCTGCAGGACCGGTACGCGAGCTATATGGACCGGCATCCGCTGAAGCGCGAGATCATCGCGACGCACGTCACCAACAGCATGCTGAACCGCGTCGGCAGCACGTTCGTCCATCGGCTGATGGAGTCGACTGGCGCGGCCTCGCACGAAGTCGTGCGCGCGTACCTGCTCTCCCGCGAGGTGTTCGGTTTCGTCGAGTTGTGGAAGGCGATCGAAGCGCTCGACAACAAGATCGACGATGCGCTGGCCGCGGCGATGCTCATCGACATGAGCCGCGAGCTCGAGCGCGGCACGACGTGGTTTCTGCGCTCGCGCCGGCTCGGTGAGGACATGGCGGGGACGATTGGCCACTTCGCGCCTCGTGTCGAAGCGCTCGCGGCAAGGCTGCCGACGCTGCTCGACGAGGCTGGCCGCGAGCGCATGCGCGTCGCCGTCGCCGATTACGTGGCCAACGGCGTGCCGGAGGCGCTCGCGTCGCGCACGGTCACGCTCGATGCGCTGTACCTCACGCTCGACATCGTCGAAGTGGCCGGCGCAACGAAGCGTCCGGTCGAGCTCGTCGCCGAAATCTACTTCGAGCTCTCGACGCGGCTCGGGTTGCCGTGGCTGCGCGAAACGATCGCCGGCCTGCCGGGCGGAGCCCATTGGCAAATTCTTGCGCGCACGGCAATGGACGACGACCTTTCCGCCGTGCAGCGCGCCATCGCGGGCGAGGTGCTCACCGGCGCCGGCGACATCTCGTCGCGCGACGAGCTGCTCGCGGCCTGGCAGGAGCGCAACCGGCGTTCCGCCGACCGCGCGGGCCGGCTGATAGGTGAGTTGCGCGCCGCGCCGGCGGCGGACGCATCGATGCTCTCGGTCGCGCTGCGCGAGCTGCGTAACCTCGCCGCGTAGGCCCCTAGACGTGGACGAACGCTAGGCCCCCGATCGCGATCGACACGATGCCGACGCACACGGCGCCGATGCCGATCGCCTTGTTGCGCGTGAGGATGGTGATCGCCGCAAGCGCGATGGCGATCTGGATCAGCGTCATGGCCTGCGCCCAGCGATGGTGGACGTGCATCGCGGCGGCGCTCTTCTTGTTCGCCTCCTTGCCCGCGTCCTCGAGCTTTTTCGCCGCGGTCATGATCTCGTCCTTCTCCTTCTTGTAGCGCTCGATTTCCTGCAGGTATCTGGCCTGGGGCTCGCCGGTGGTGAGCGTGGCTCCCAGCTCCGCGAGGTTCTGCTTGCTGCTCTTCGCCTGGTAGAAGTTCCACTGGTCGGACGCTTCGAGCGTCCTGATCGCCGCTTCGTTCTTCGAGAGCAAAGCGTCGTTCTGCGTCGCCCCCGCCATGTAGCCGAAGAGCGCGCCGATCGTCGCGAAGATCGCGGTCATCATCGCGATGCGGCCGGCGAGCGGATCGCCGGAGTGCACGGCATGCTCCATCTCGTGATCGTGCGGACCGTGGACGTGGAAGTGGTCTTGCGACATACGGTTACTCCGTTGCGGGGTCGAAAGGGTCAAATGTCGAGAGCGGCGGCGCCGCTCGCGGCGTTGCGCTCGTAGGTGACGTACGAGTAGGCGAACCCACCGGGCTCGGCGGGTGGGCGATCTTCGCGCGCCATCTCGCGCCATGCGCTTCGATCGAGCGGCGGAAACCGCGCGTCGCCTTCGAACGCGCGCGCGATCTCGGTGAGGTGGATCTTCGTGGCGAAAGGCAGCGCTGCGCGATACAGCTCGCCCCCGCCGATGCAGAAGATGGGCGCCGGCAATGCGACTTTTCCGAGCGCCGCCGGGAACGAATGCGCAACGTCGGCGCCCGCCGCGGCGAAGTCGGCCTGTCGCGTCACCACGATGTTCTGCCGTTGCGGCAGTGCCCGGGGCAGCGATTGCCAGGTCTTGCGCCCCATGATCACCGCGTGCCCCGTGGTCAGCGCGCGGAAGCGCTTCAGATCTTCGGAAAGGTGCCACGGCAGCCGATTGTCGGCGCCGATGACGCCGTTCGCGGCGACCGCGGCGATCAATTCGACTCCCGACGCCGTCGGAGTCGGTGTCGTGTCGCTTGTTTCTGCTGCGGAATTTTCGACCGTCCGGGGCGGCTCCAACCGGGGGGGTGTCATAATTGCCGCAAATTATAGCGGCGGCGACCGTGTATTACCCCCGTTCCTTCCTGAAGTTCATCCTGCTCGGCTTCCTGCTGGTGAGCCTTCCGCTGCTCTATGCACTCGGCGAGCTCATCCTGTCGCTCGAGCAATTGCAGACGCAGGGACGCGAGGCGGTGCAGCAGGCGGCGCAGGCGGGACGCACGAGCCGGCAGCTGTTCGAGCAGGCGGTGACGCTCGAGCGCATCGTCCGCCAGCATCTCATCCTCGACGACAGTGCGCTGATCGACGACTACGATCGCCTGCGGCAGGAATTCCGGGCGACCGCGAATCAGCTCGCGCTGCTTCCGCTCGGCGACGAGCCGCTCGCGGCGCTCGAGGCGCTGACCGACAGCGAGAGCCGGCTGCACAAGCTTCTCGTGATGCCGCATCGGTCGACGGACACGCAGGCGCAGCTCGCCGACGGCTATGCGCGGCTCGCCGATCGCACGCAGGCGATGCTCGGGGTGTCGAACGAGTTGACCGAGGACGCCATCGAGCGCTTGCAGGAGATCGCGACGCAGGGACGGCAGAAGTGGCTGTATCTCGCGCTCGCCACGGCCGCCATTGCGCTTACGCTCGGCATCGTCTTCGCAATGCTGATCGCGCGCCCGATTCGCCAGGTGGACCTCGCGATCCGCCGGATGGGCACGGCGGACTTCACGCACCGCATCGAAGTCAACGGACCGGAGGACCTGCGCTACCTCGGGCAGCGGCTCGAGTGGCTGCGCTCGCGGCTGTTCGATCTGGAAGAGCAGCAGAACCGGTTCCTGCGGCATGTCTCGCACGAGCTCAAGACGCCGCTCACCGCGGTGCGCGAAGGCGCGGAACTCTTGCGCGACAACGTCGGCGGAAAGCTTTCGCCCGAGCAGCGCGAGATCGTGCGCATCGTGCGCCAGAACACGCTGTCGCTGCAAAAGCTGATCGAGGATCTCCTGACCTACCACCAGACGCGCGCGATCGAGCCGCAGGCCGCGGGCCCGGTGGCAATGCAGGACGTCGTGCAGCGCGTGCTGAACGAGCACAAGCTCGCGGCGCTCGCCCGGATGGTGACGTTCGACCAGGAGCTCGTCCCCGCGCGAGTCGTCGGCGACTTTGAGCGCGTTCGCACGATCGTCGACAACCTCGTGTCAAACGCGCTCAAGTACTCGCCGCGGTCCGCCTCGATCGTCGTGTCGTTGCGCGCCGAGCAGGGCTTCGCGGTGCTGGATGTCGTCGACCGCGGTCCGGGCATCGATCCGGCCGAGCGCGAACGGATCTTCGAATCGTTCTACCAGGGCCGCCCGCCGGTGGATGGCCGCGTGAAGGGGTCGGGGCTGGGGCTCGCCATCGCCCGCGAGTACGCACTCGCGCACGGCGGCCGAATCGAGCTGGTCGAGCCGGGGCCCAATGATCAGGGCGCGCACTTTCGGCTATGGCTGCCGCTCGCGACCGGCGACGCCGAAGGCTACGGAACCGCCGCGGCGACGCAGGTCCGCATGGCGGGCGGCGGATGACGGCTCGCGGCGGGTTGTCGCTCGCGGCGCGGCTCGGATTGTCGCTGGCGCTGGAAGGACTCCTCGCCGGCTGCGCAACGCCGCCGCCTCCGGCGACGCCTGCGGTTGGCGTTCCCGTGGAGCGGCCGGCGCCGTCCCCTGCGCCGCCGCCTCCTGCGCCGTTCGAGCAGCCACCGCTGGAGCCGGTTGCACCGCGGCCTGCACCCGGCACGCCGTCGACTGTCGCGCCTCCTGCCATCCAGCCGCCGCTCGAGCCGCTGACCGAGCCGCCGACGGCGCCGGCCACGACCGAGCCGACCGACGAGCAGCAGCTGGCGAGCGTGCTGGCCGATCTACAACGCTATGGCGCAATGAGCCCGGACGAAGCGCGCCGCGAGCAAGTCTTCGTGAATCAGCTGATTGCGAAGCAGCGCACCGACTACAACCGCATCCGCCTCGCTGTGCTGCTGACGCTCGCGAAGTCCCCGCAGGATGACCAGCGTGCGATGCAGCTGCTGGACAGCGTCATCAAGGGCAACCCCGGCTCGCCGGCCGCGAAGCAACTCGCGGCGGTGGTGCAGGTCCAAGTGGCCGAGCGCGTGCGGGCGGTCCGCGACGAGCAGCAGAAGGCCGACACGGCGCAGAGAAAACTCGAAGCGCTCCGCAACATGGAGCGCGATCTTTTGCGCGACCGCATCAGAAGCGGTGGCGGAGGCGGAGGCAGCGGTGGCTCGAGCGGCGGCAGCGGTGGCGGCGGAGGCGGTGGCGGTGGCGGCGGCGGTTGAGGATCCGATCATGAACACGACAGCGACACGCCACGGCGACATCCTGCTCGTCGACGACGACCCGGATCTCCTGAAGCTCATCAGCCTGCGGCTCAGCTCCGCCGGCTACAAGGTGCGCACGGCCGACAGCGGCGAGTCGGCGCTGGCGTCGCTCGCCGTCGCGAGGCCGGGCGTAGTGATTTCCGACCTCAAGATGCCGGGCATCGATGGCCTCCAGCTCTTCGAGGCGATCCATCGCGAGCATCCGGCGCTGCCGGTGATCATCCTGACCGCGCACGGCACGATCCCGGACGCCGTCGCCGCGACGCAACGCGGCGTCTTCGGGTTCCTGACGAAGCCGTTCGACAGCCAGGAGCTCCTGCAGAAGGTCGCGGCTGCGCTGCGCGTCGCCGGCGCTGCGTCGGCCAACGACCACGAGACCACGGGCGAGTGGCGCGCGGGCATCATCACGCGCAGCCCGCGGATGGAGGACCTGCTGCGGCAGGCGCGGCTCGTCGCCGATTCCGACGCAAGCATTCTGATTTACGGAGATTCTGGCACGGGCAAGGAACTGCTCGCGCGCGCCATTCATCGCGCCAGCCCTCGTCGCGACAAGTCGTTCGTCGCCGTCAATTGCGGCGCCATTCCGGAGCCGTTGCTCGAATCCGAGCTTTTCGGCCACGCGCGCGGCGCATTCTCGGGCGCCGTGCAGGCGCACAAGGGGCTGTTCCAGGCGGCCGACGGCGGAACGATCTTCCTGGACGAGATCGGCGACATGCCGCTTGCGCTGCAGGTCAAGCTGCTGCGCGTGCTGCAGGAGGGCGAAGTGCGGCCCGTGGGCGCGACGCAGCCGATTCCCGTCGATGTTCGTGTCATTTCGGCGACGCATCGCGACCTCGACGCGCAGAAGGCCGGCGGCCACTTCCGCGAGGACCTCTACTATCGTCTCAACGTCGTGTCGCTCCGGCTTCCTGCGCTCGCCGAGCGGCGCGAGGACATTCCGCTGCTCGCCACACACTTCCTGCGCCGGCTTGCGGAGCGCTACAAGCGGCCGGTGCCGACACTGGCGCCCAACGCGATGGCGCTGCTGATCGCGGCGCCCTGGCCCGGTAACGTCCGCCAGCTGCTGAACTTGCTCGAGCAAGCCGTGGCGCTCGCCACGACAAGCTTGATCCCCGAGTCGCTGGTGCAGGGCTCGCTGCGCGAGGATGCGAGCGCGCTCGTGCCGTTCGAGGAGGCGCGGAAGACGTTCGAGCGCGACTATCTCGTGCGGCTGCTGAAGATCACGAACGGGAACGTGACGCAGGCCGCACTTCTCGCCAAGCGCAACCGCACGGAGTTTTACAAGCTCCTGCAGCGGCATCGCCTCGAGCCCGCGATGTTCAAGGAAGGCAAAGCTTCCTGAGCTCGCGATGTCGCCGCCGGGCGACATGTGAAACTCATGCCGGATCAAGCGGTTGTTGCAAAAGTGCCAATCGGTTGTCGGCGCAATGCGACAAATGTGCACAAAAGACCTTCAACGATCCAGCGCCGCGAAAAGCTGCAACGCATGTCCACCTTCAGAGGAGAACGCGCGTTAAACGCATTGTCCGCTTGCGCTTGTCGATTGCTTGGCATGCGAATTGCTTTGATGTAAGCGACGCTTCACCGACACGACTCAACGATCATGGACAACTTCTCACCCGAACTCGTCGAGCACTGGCGTGCGAGCCAGCCGTCGTCGACGGATGAGGCGATGGGAAGCACGTCCGACGAATCGCTGTCGGCCGCGCAGCAGGAAGCCTGGGAGGAACTCGCCGAGCGTGTCAGCGCCGCGCGCAGCATCTACTAGCTTTCACGACTTTTCATCGAAGCGACGTCGACTGCGTCGAGTCGGCTTCGAAACCCGGTCCCCCTTGCCCGCTATCTTCCTCCCGGCGGGCTTTTTTTTGGGCGCTCGCCGGGCACCACACGCCGCCTCGCACTGCTCCGCGATCGTTCGCGCCGACACCGCAATCGCTTATACCGCGATAGGCGCGGCGATGGCGGGATGACACCGGTAATCGACGATCTCGATATCCTCGAACCTGTAGTCGAATAGCGATTCCGCCTTGCGCCTGATCACGAGCCGCGGCAGCGGATGAGGCGCACGCGCGAGCTGGGTCTCCACCTGCTGCAAATGGTTGCGGTAGAGATGGCAATCGCCGCCGGTCCAGACGAAGTCGCCAACCTCGAGGTCGCACTGCTGCGCGACCAGATGCGTGAGGAGCGCGTAGGAAGCGATGTTGAAAGGGACGCCGAGGAAGATGTCGCAGCTTCGCTGATACAACTGGCACGACAGCTTTCCATCGTTCACGTAGAACTGGAAGAACGCGTGGCACGGCGGCAGCGCCATCCGCGGGATGTCGGCGACGTTCCAGGCGGAGACGATGAGGCGGCGTGAATCGGGATTGCGCCGAATCTCGGCGAGGACGTTGGAGAGCTGATCGATGTGGCGTCCGTCGGGCGCGGGCCAGCTGCGCCACTGGTAGCCGTAGATCGGCCCCAGGTCGCCGTTCGCGTCCGCCCACTCGTCCCAGATCGTCACGCCCGCTTCCTGCAGCGGGCGGACGTTGGTCTCGCCCTGCAGGAACCAGAGCAGCTCGTGGATGATCGACTTCGTGTGCAGCTTCTTCGTGGTGAGAAGCGGGAACCCCTCGCCCAGCGCGAAGCGCATCTGGTAGCCGAACAGCGACACCGTGCCGGTGCCCGTGCGATCCTGCTTCACGTGGCCGTGATCGCGGACGTGCCGCATGAAGTCGAGGTATTGACGCATGAGCGGGGCGAAAGCGGAAGGGCAGAGGCGCGGAACGCGGGCGCAGCGCGGACAGGCGGAATTGTAGCGTTTCACGGGCACAATGCGGTTCCGGCCGGGCGCGCCAGCGTGGCGACCGGCACGGATAGCAGGCGACAAGCCGCCGCGCACGAAAAAAAGCCGGAACAACGAGCGATGAGCGAAAAGACGCTACACCAGCCGAGCCAGTTCAGTCTCCTGCGCGAGCGCCGCTTCGCGCCTTTCTTCTGGACGCAATTCCTCGGCGCGGGCAACGACAACGTCTACAAGAACGCGCTCGTCATCTTCGTCGCGTTCCATGCGGCGAGCCTCACGTCGCTCGACCCCAACACGCTCGTCAACCTCGCCGGCGCCGTCTTCATCGCGCCGTTCGTCCTGTTCTCGGCCACGTCCGGCCAACTCGCCGACAAGTTCGAGAAGTCCCGGCTCATCCGGTGGATCAAGCTGCTCGAGATCGGGATCATGCTGATCGGCCTTTACGGCTTCTGGCGTCGCGACATCGCCATCCTGTTCACGGCGCTCGGGTTTCTCGGCCTCCATTCCACGCTGTTCGGCCCCGTCAAGTACGCGATCCTGCCGCAGCAACTGAAGCCGGGAGAGCTGATCGGCGGCAACGGCCTCGTCGAAATGGGGACCTTCGTCGCGATCCTCATCGGCACGATCGTCGGCGGGCTGGTCGTCGCGATCGAAGGCAGCGGGCCGGTCGCCGCCGGCGCCGTTGCCGTCGGCGTGGCGGTCGCGGGTTATCTCGCGAGCCGGGCAATCCCGTCGATGCCGCCGGTCGACCCCGGCCTTTCGATCAACTGGAACCCCTTCTCGGAGACGTGGCGGAACCTGAAGCTGGCGCACGGCAACAACGTCGTGTGGCAGTCGATGTTCGGGATCTCCTGGTTCTGGTTCTACGGCGCCACGTTCCTCGCGCAGTTCGCGGGCTTTGCGCGCGACATACTTGGCGGCAACGAGCACATCGTCACGATGCTGCTCGCGCTGTTCTCGATCGGCATCGGCGCCGGCTCGCTTTTGTGCGAGCGGCTCTCGGGCCGCCGCGTGGAGCTCGGACTCGTTCCCTTCGGCTCGATCGGGCTCACGGTCTTCGCGGTCGACCTGTGGCTTGCGAGCCGTGGGCTGAAAGCGAGCGGTCTTGCCGGGCTCGACGTGTTCTTCTCGCAGGGCGCGCATTGGCGCGTCGCCATCGACCTCGTGCTGATCGGCCTCTTCGGCGGCTTTTTCATCGTGCCGCTGTACGCGCTGATCCAGGAGCGTTCGCCGGCTTCGCACCGGTCGCGCATCATCGCCGCGAACAATATCCTGAACTCGATCTTCCTGGTCGCCTCGGCGCTGCTCGCCGTGGCCTTGCTCCGCGCCGGCCTTTCCATCCCCGAGCTGTTCCTCGTCACGGCGCTCATGAACGCCGCCGTCGCCGTGTACATCTACCTGCTCGTGCCTGAATTCCTGATGCGATTCCTCGCGTGGCTGCTGATTCACACGTTCTATCGCGTCGACAAGTCCGGGCTCGACAACATTCCCGAGGGAGGGCCATGCGTCGTCGTGTGCAATCACGTGAGCTACGTCGATGCGGTCGTCATCGCCGCGTGCGTTCGCAGGCCCGTCCGGTTCGTCATGGATCACCGGATCTTCAAGGTGCCGCTGCTGTCGTTCATTTTCCGGACGATGCGCACCATTCCGATCGCGCCGGCGAAGGAAGACAGCGGGATGAAGGACCGCGCCTTCCAGGAAGTGAAGAAGGCGCTGGAGGCGGGCGAGGTCGTCGGAATCTTTCCCGAGGGCAAGCTCACCGACACGGGTGAGCTCAATCCGTTCCGGCCCGGCATCCAACAGATCATCGAAGCGACGCCGGTGCCTGTCGTGCCGATGGCGCTGTCGGGATTGTGGGGCAGCTTCTTCAGCCGGTCGACAAACGGCAAGGCGTTGCGCAGCCTGCGTGGCATCTACTCGCGCATCGCGTTCATCGTCGCGGCGCCCGTCGAGCCCGCGCGCGTCACGCTCGAGGGACTGCAGGCAACGGTGCTGGAGCTGCGCGGTCCGCGCCGATGAGAACCGCACGGTCCGACACCCCGTGCGCGCAGGCGAGTCGCCGCGCGCGCTGAGCGAACGAAGGGCGGAAGGCCCACCATGGCCGCGTTGATCGGACTCTTTGCCGGCGCACTCCTTGGCGCGCTGCTTTGGCACGACTGGGGCGCGGCGCTCGGCGGCATCGCCGGCTTCTTCGCCGGTGCGAAATTCTCGTCGATGCGGCGCGCGAAAGCAGGTACGCCAGCGGCGAGCAGCAGCGCGGCAGCGCCGCGGACGCAAGCGCCGCCGATCGCGCCAATGAGCCGCGAGGCCGATGTCAATGCCGGGCTCGTGCGGCGCATCGCAGAGCTCGAACGGCGCGTGGCGACGCTCGAACGCGCCGCGAGTGAAGCGGGGGTGCCGATGCCGGCGGCATCAGCGGTTGATGCGCCCGAAACGATCGCCATGCCACCGCTCGGCGCGCCGGAGCCGCGCTCCTCCCCCGTCGCGGGCGACGCTGCGCGGGTCGATGCCGGCACGCCGCCCGCGTCCGCCGCGCCGCCGCCGGCCGCCCAGCATGGACCATTCCTGCCGTGGTCGCCGCGGGCGAACGCGGTGTGGGGCTTTCTCGCCGGAGGCAACGCGCTGACGCGGGTCGGGGTCGTCATCGTGTTCTTCGGCGTCGCATTCCTGCTCAAGTACTTCGCCGAGCACTTCACGGTCTCGATCGCGGTGCGCCTTGCCGGCGTCGCCGCGTTCGGCATGGCGCTCCTGTTCCTCGGTCTTCGGGCCGCCGGCGCTCGCCCCGGCTACGGGCTGTCGCTGCAGGGCGCGGGGGCCGGCATCCTCTATCTCACGACGTACGCGGCGTTGCGGCCGTACGGTGTGCTGCCGGAGTCGGTGGCGGCGGTCCTGCTGATCGCGGTCTCGGCGCTCACCGTTGGCCTCGCGGTGCGCAACGATTCGCAGCCGCTCGCGGGACTTGCCATCGCCGGCGGCTTCCTCGCGCCGATCCTCGTCGGCGGCAGCGGCGGTCCGCTCGCGTTGTTCAGCTACTTCGCGTTGCTGAACGTCGCGATCTTCGCGCTCGCGTGGTGGAAATCGTGGCGCGCGCTCAACGTCGTCGGCTTCGTCTTCACGTTCGCGCTCGGGCTTCTCTGGGGGCACGAGTTCTACGAGCCTGGCCACTATGCGACGGTGCAGCCGTTTCTGGCGTTCTTCTTCGCGCTCTATGTCGCGATTCCGCTGCGCAACGTTCGTCGCCGATCGTCGCCACCCAAGGATCCGGTCGACGGCCTCCTCGTGTTCGGCGTGCCGATCGTCGGCTTCGCGCTCCAAGCGGCGCTGGTCGAGGGCCAGCGCTACGGCGCCGCGTGGAGCGCGCTCGCGTTGTCGCTCGTCTACCTGCTGCTGTTTGCCGCGACGCGCGCCCGCGCCGAGCCCGGGTTCCCGCTCTTGTCGCGCGCCTACGCGGCGCTGGCGCTGATCTTCGCCACGATGGCGATCCCATTCGCGCTCGATGAGCGCTACACCGCGGCGTTCTGGGCGGTCGAGG
>Ga0207691_10003071_pt1 | contig 16290 bp, 10 predicted proteins | sample KBSM13metaG_FD_184327 | JGI IMG/M metagenome (GOLD analysis project Ga0207691, IMG submission 184327) | Miscanthus rhizosphere microbial communities from Kellogg Biological Station, Michigan, USA - KBS M1-3 metaG (SPAdes) (version 2) | ecosystem: Host-associated > Plants > Roots > Rhizosphere >... | reverse complement strand
GCAACGCTACGCAGCCTTTCCACGGCACATGCGCGTGTCCTCGCGTGCTAACTGACGACGCGACCACGATCTATACATCGCTCGCCATCGAACGCTGAAGATTAGCCGACATTCTGCACGCTGTATAACGTGCAAGCTTGTCGTTTCGCTCCGCAGGCGCCTCGAAGGGACAGAACGCCCCGTTCCGCGCCAGGTCACCGTCACGAGTGATCTCGTAAGCGCGTGCATTCGGACACGTTCGCGGCATGACGCCCCTACCAGAACGCAACACGCCGTCCAATCTCAGATCGGCGTCAACGCCATCCGTCTCGGCCGCTCGCGCCGCGCATCGACCATACCGGCCACCGCCGCGATCCGCGCCACCGCCTCGCGCCCCGCCACATCCCAGTTGAGCATCGAAGCCGATCGCGCCGCCGCCGCGCGCGCCATCACCTCGTAGCGCGGGCGGTCCTTCATCAGCGCGAGGATCCGCCCCGCGTACGACTCCGCCGCCGCGCCCGGATCGTCGAGGATGCCGGTCTCGCCATCGACGACCACCGTCGGCACGCCACCGGTCCGCGTCGCCACCGACGGCACGCCGAACGCCGCCGCCTCGGCGTGCACGAGACCGAATACCTCCGCGTCCGACGGCAGCACGAGGAAGTGCGACCGCGCGTACAGCTTCGCCAACCGCGCCGCGCCCGCCGCGGTGCGCTTGCTCAGGTAGCCCTCGACCTGCACCCACTCGGGGAGCTCACGGTCGCCCGGCGGACGACAGCCGACGACGGTGAGATCGACCGGGATGCCGTGCGCCTCGATGCGCTGCGCGATCTCGATCACCAGATCGCCGCGCTTGCGCTCCCAGTCCACGCCGACCCACAACAGACGGCAGCGCGTGCGCGGGCGCGCCAGGATCGCGCTGACCACCTCGTCGCTCGACGGAAGGCTCTCGAAGTTCGCGCCGAACGGCACCACCGCGACACGATCGAGCGGCAGATCGTACGCCGCGCACGCGCCGGCCGCGGCCCACTCCGATGCGTACATCGCCAGTCGTACGTTCCGCGCGGCGCGCTGGCCCATCGCCTTCGCGTCCCGCGCGCTGTGCGCCGAGAGTCGCTCGAAGTAGCACTCATGGTCGGCCAGTGCCGTGGGGCTCGCGTCGTCCCAGCTGATCACCGGCGCGTGCAGCCCGTCCAGGCTCGCCGCGATCAGCGACGTCACCGCGACCACGGCATCGACGTCGCCCGGGATCTGCGCTCGCGCCTGCGCGCCGAACGCGTCGAGCGCCGAGGGCTCCATGTTGGCGTGATACGCCTCCCGCCAGAGACCGTACCAGCTTCGGCGCCACTTCATCCCCATCGTCCAGGGATGGGTCAGCGGTCCGACGCGCACCAACGTCGCCCCGGCACGCTCGAGCGACCGCGCGATGTGGTAGTTCAGTCCCGACCACTCCAGGACGTCGGTCGAGTCGTTCAGCGAGACGAGTGCGAGCTTCACACCGGGGTGGGCTGGGGACCGAACAGAGACCGCAAACTCCCAGAAATCCTAGCGGACTCGAGGGTGACGCGCGGGGTGCGCAATGCGTCAAATGGAAGACGATCGTCGCGCCGTGTCCGTCTCTCTCCAGCCGCCCCCTGCCCCTCCTCGTGCCCGGACGCCCCGAATGAGCGCCGCACCGAAGCTCATCTCCGTCGTCGTCCCGACGCGCGACCGGAACGACGCGCTCGCGCGCTGCCTCGATCGGCTCGCGCCCTGCGCCCAGTCGCTCTCGCACGACCAGTACGAGGTGATCGTCGCCGACGACAGCGCGCACGCCGCGGCCCGCGAGCTGATCTTCGACCGCTACCCGTGGGTGCGCTGGACGGGCGGCCCGCACCGGGGACCGGCCGCGAATCGCAACGCCGGCGCGCGCGTCGCGCGCGGCGAGTGGCTCGCCTTCACCGACGACGACTGCCTGCCGGAGTTCGGGTGGCTCGAGTCGTTCGCCACCGCGTTCGACCCGAGCCCCGATGCGCTCGACGTGCTCGAGGGCCGCACGACCTGTCGCGCCGGTCTCGATTCGCCGCGCCGCAACGCCCCCGTCAACCTCGAGGGCGGCAGACTGATGTCGTGCAACTTCGCCATCCGGCGCGCGCACCTCGCGCAGGTCGGCGGGTTCGACGAACGCTTTCCATCCGCGCACATGGTGGACGCCGATCTGCAAGCGCGGCTCCAGAAAGCGGGGTTCATGATCCACTTCATCCCCGGCGCCGACGTCGATCATCCTCCCTTCGCGCTCGCATGGGGCGCGACGCTGGCGCGCGTGCACGAGTGGAGTGTGCTGCACATGACGCTGCACGGTCCACGGCACGGGCTCCCCTGGTACCTCCAGCACCAGACCCGCGCGCGGCTCTCGCGCATCGCGCGCGACAGCAAGTCGCTCGACACGCTGAGCGCGCTCGTCTCGCTGCCGGTGGAGCTGGGCACGATCGCGCTGCACTGGCGCGAGTGGAGCACCAGGGCGCAGACGCTGGCCGGCCAGGGCTCGTGACCCTCGTCCTCGAGCGGCCGACGCCGAGCCGCCCCTCGCGCACGGTGCCCGCCCGCACCGCGCCACCGCAGCGCTGGTGCGTCGTCACCTGCGAGTATCCGCCGCTCGAGGGAGGCGTGAGCGACCACACGCACCACCTCGTCGCCGCGCTCGCCGCGCAGGGCGACGTCGTGGACGTGTGGTGCCCGCCGATCCCCACGGTCGACGACGCGGAGCCGGCCGCACCGCCCGAGGTTCCGGGCGTGACGGTGCACGTGCTGCCGTCGCACTTCGGCCCGCGCGCGATCTCGCTGCTCCGCCGCGAGCTGCGCGCGCTGCCGCCGGACACGCGCGTGCTCGTGCAGTGGGTGCCGGCGGCGTTCGGCTGGCGGACGGTGAACCTTCCGTTCGCGCTGATGCTGCTCCGGCTGCGTGGGCGCGGCCTCGACCTGTTCGTGCACGACGTCGGCGACGTCAGCCGCGAGCCAGGGCGAAGCGCCGTCGCCGGCATGCTGCGTCGCGTCATGACCTGGTGCGCCGCGCGCTCGGCCCGCCGCGTCTACGTCACGATCCCCACGTGGCGGAACTGGTTCACGCTGCTCGGCGCCCGTGCGCTGCCGGCGGACGAGGAAGCGACGTGGGTGCCGGTCTCCTCCAACGTCCCCGACCGCGTGGACGACGCGCGCGTCGCGGTGCTCCGCCGCGCGCTGCTCGCGAGAACCTACCAGCAGCGCGTGCTCGTCGGGCACTTCGGCACGTTCGGCCGCTTCCACGCGGCGCTCATGCCGCACGTCGTCGCGCGCATCCTCGACGAGGCGCACGACCGCACCTTCGTGCTCGTCGGCCGCGGCGGCGAGGCGCTGCGCGACTACGTCGCCAAGGAGCGTCCGGAGCTCGCGGCGCGCATCGTCGCCACGGGAGCGCTCGCGGCGGAGGACGTCGCGACACACCTCGCCGCGTGCGACATGCTCGTGCAGCCGTACGAGGACGGCGCGAGCACGCGCCGCAGCTCGCTCATGGCCGGCCTCGCGCTCGGCCGCCCGACGATCGCCAACCGCGGGCGCAGCACGGAAGAGCTGTGGTCCGTCGAGCGCGCGATCCACCTCACCGACTCGTACGCCCCGCACGCACTGGCCGGTGGGGTCACGAAGCTCCTCGCCGACGCGAATCTCCGTGAGCGGCTGATCGAGAACGCGCGCCGCCTGCACGCCGAGCGCTTCGCGATGACGCACACCGTGAGCGCGCTGCGCACCGTGCAGGCGTCCGCGGTGGAAACGCCGGCATAGCATGAGCGCCATCGTCGGCCACATCGGTCCGCGCGCTCGCGGCCTCGAGGCACAGGTGCAGTCGGCGCGCGACGCGATGACGCACCGCGGACCCGATGACGCCGGTCTCTGGACCGGCGATCACGCCGCGCTCGGCGCACGCCGGCGCTCGACCACCGGCCCCGCGCCGATGGTGAGCGCCGACGGATGCCACGTGCTCGTGTTCGACGGCGCGATCTACAACCACGCCGAGCTCCGCGCCGAGCTCGCGCGCGACGTGCCCTTCCGCTCCGGCGGCGACGCCGAGGTGATCCTCCAGGGCTTCCGCGTCTGGGGATGGGACCGTCTGCTCGACCGCCTCGACGGCACGTTCGCCTTCGCGATCTGGGACACCCACGAGCGAACGCTGTACGCGGCGCGCGACCGGATGGGCGAGAAGCCGTTCTTCCTCGCGCGGCACGACGACGGGCTGTCGTTCGCGTCGACGCTCACGGCGCTCCTGCGCCTCCGCGGCGGGCCGGCCATCGTCGACCCGTTCGCGCTCGACGCGTACCTCACCTTCGGGGCCGTCCCCGCTCCGCTCACGATGTTCGAGGAGGCGGCGCAGCTGCCTCCCGCGCACGAGCTCCGCTTCTCGCCGGACACGGGCGAGCTGCGCGTGTCGCGCTACTGGGAGCTCCGCTTCGCGCCGAAGGATCGCTCGCGTGAGAGCGACGCGCTCGACACGCTGGACGCGATCGTCCGCCGCTCGATCGCCCGGCGTCTCGACGAGGACGCTCCCACCGGCATGCTGCTCTCCGGCGGCGCCGACTCGTGCCTCGTGTCGGCGATCGCCAGCCAGGAATCGGGGCGCACGCTCGACGCGGTGACGATCGGCTTTCACGAGGCGCGATTCGACGAGCGGCCGTTCACGCGCCTCCTCGCGGCGCGCCACGGCGTCACGCTCCATGAAGAGGTGCTCACGCCGCGCGTCGCGACCGACCTTCCCGCGATCGTGTGGCGCTACGGGCAGCCGCTCGCCGACGTCTCGATCGTCCCCGACTACTACGCGGCGCGCGCGGCGCGACGACTCATGTCCGTCGCGCTCGTCGGCGACGGCGCGGACGAGCTGTTCGGCCGCCACGCACGACCGAGGGGAATCCGCGCCGCGAGCTTCCTTCGCGCACTACTGCCCGCGCCGGTCCGCCGCGCGCTCGGCGTGCAGCTGCGCGACGACTACCACCCGCGGCTTCACGCCGCGCTCGACGGCTGGCATCCCGACTCGCTCGATCGCGACGCGTCGTCGCACGCCGTGGCGAGGGACGTGTCCGCGATGTCGCACTCGCTCGAGGCGCGCTCGCCCTTCCTCGGCCGCGAGGTGCTCGAGTACGTGGCGACGCTGCCGGAGTCGCTGCGCGTCAGGCGCTGGACGTCGAAGTATCTGCTCGAGCGCCTGGCCGAACGGTACGTGCCGGGCGAAACGCTGCACCGGCACCGGCCCGCGCTCGCGATGCCGGCGTCCGAGTGGCTTCGCGGCGACCTCGCGCCGTTCGCGCGCGCCACGCTCGACTCGGCGCGCTTCCTCGACCGCGGCTGGCTGTGTCCCGACGCCGTGCGTCGTCTGCTCGCCGAGCACGCGACCGGTGCGCGCGACTGGGGACAGCAGCTCTGGACGATGATGATCCTCGAGATCTGGGCGCGGCTCGCGCTCGACGGCTCGCTCGCGCCGGACGATCCGCTCGACGTGCACGTGCTGGCGGAGAGCGCGCGATGACGGCGGTCGCGGAATGAAGGTCGCCATCGTCCACGACGCGCTGAATCGATCGGGGGGCGCGGAGCGCGTCGTCGCCGTGCTCCATCGCATGTTCCCCGAGGCGCCGATCTTCACGACGTTCTTCGACAAGCGCGCCGTGGGGCTGCCGCTGGCCAAGGCGGACGTGCGCGTGTCGTGGCTGCAGGGGCTGCCGAAGGTGAAGCGGCACTCCCGCCGGTACGCGCCGCTCCATCCGTTCGCCATGCGCTCGTTCGACCTGCGCGGCTACGACGTCGTCATCACGAGCGGCTCCGCGTTCGCCAAGGGCGTGCGCGTGCCTCCGTCGGCGCTGCATCTCTGCTACTGCTACAGCCCGATGCGATGGGCGTGGAGCTTCGAGCAGCACGCCGATCGCGCGGCGCTGACCGCCTCGGCGCGCGTAGCTGCGCGGCTGGCGCTCCCCGCACTCCGCCGCTGGGACTTCGCCTCGGCGCGCAACGTCGGACGTTTCGTCGCCGTCTCCACGGAAGTGTCGGAGCGCATCCGCACGACGTATGGCCGCGGGAGCGAGATCGTGTTCCCGCCGGTGGACGTCGGCCGCTTCCGTCACGACCGCCCCGCGGGCGACGACTTCCTCGTCGTGTCGCGGCTCGACGCGTACAAGCGGATCGACCTCGCGGTGCGCGCCTGCACCACGCTCGGGCTGCCGCTCCTCGTCGTCGGCGACGGGCCGGAACGCGAGACGCTACGGTCGATCGCCGGACCGACGGTGCGCTTCGCCGGCAGGCTCACCGATCGCGAGGTCACGTCGCGGTTCGAGCGCTGCCGCGCACTGATCCTCCCCGGCGAGGACGACTTCGCCCTCACGCCCCTGGAGGCGAACGCGGCGGGCCGGCCGGTCGTGGCATTCGCCCGCGGCGGCGCGCTAGACACGGTGCGCGATGGCGAGACGGGCGTGCTGTTCCACGACGACACCGCGGAATCGCTCGAGGGTGCATTGCGCGCCCTGCAGGAGCGGAGCTGGGACGCCGCGCTCCTCCGCGCGCACGCGGAGACGTTCTCGGAAGAGGTGTTCGTGTCGCGCTTCCGCACCGTGCTCACGTCGGCGCTGGAGCAGCGGAAGCTGGGGCGCCTCGGCGCGGACGACGCGGCGTAAGCTCGTTCAGGCTCCATCGCGTAAGTGTTTCACGCGGAGGAACGCGGAGGCGCGGAGGACTGCTCTCGGCGATCAAGGGGTCAGAGTCGTTGATCGGATCAACGACTCTGACCCCTTGAAAGCTTGAAGTGCTGAACGACAGAACGCGGATCTTTGACGGCGATCTCACGGAGAAGCCGGATCGCTCCGCACAGGCGGAGAGATCTCTCCGCCGGACCATCAAAGACTTTGACGGCGTGGATGGAGAGGATCTCTGCGCCGGTCCAGGTATCTCGACCCGGAGAGTAGTCGATCCGGCCCTTTCCGCATGATCGCCGTTCAGATCCGCGTTCCGTCGTCGAGCCCCGGCGATCACGGGGTCAGAGCCGTTGAAAAGCTTGGGGAGCAACGGATTATCAAGGTGTCTGACCCCTTGATCGCCGCCAGCATTTCTCCGCGTCTCCGCGCACCTCCGCGTGAAGCACTTTCGCGAAGGCGCCTCAACCTGCAGCTGTGGCACACTCCGAATCGCCGTCCCAGGTCCAGGTACTTGATACACGAGGCCCCGCACGGCACGCTATCCGCGGATACCGGCGTTCGAGCCTCGCGCGACACGTATCCCGACCACCGATGACCGCTCCTTCCTACGAGCTCGCCTCCTGCGCGGTGTGCTCGAGCTCCGACGCTCGCGAGATCACGTCCGTCGACGACGCGAAGGAGGAGATCGAGCAGCTCTGGGAGTACCACCAGAAGCGCCTGCGGCCCGACATACCGACCGACCACCTCATGGACCGCGTCGCGTTCTCGCAGCGGGCGCCGCTGCGGCTCGTGCGGTGCGCCGACTGTGGGCTCGTGTACCGCAACCCGGTCGAGCGGGCGGAGAAGCTGGCCGAGATATACGAAGAGGAGGGACCGGGTGAGTCCGTGCTGCGCGCGCTGCACGACACGCAGCGCCCCGCGTACGATGCGCAGGCGGCGCGGTTGACGGAGATCTTCGGCCGGCGCGGCACCGGCATCGAGGTCGGCAGCTACGTCGGCGCCTTTCTCGCCGCGGCGCGCGACGCCGGGTGGCAGTTCGCCGGTGTCGACGTGAATGCGCAGACGAACGCCTTCACGCGCTCGCTCGGCTTCCAGGTGGACGACGGCACCATCGAGTCGCTCGACGCGGAGCGGCGTGTGGACGTCGTCGCGATCTGGAACTGCCTCGACCAGCTGGCCGATCCCGCGTCGGCGGTGCGCGCCGCACGATCGCATCTCACGAGCGGCGGGATGCTCGCGCTGCGCGTTCCGAACGGCGCCTGCTACGCCGCGTTCCGGCCGCTGATGCGGTCGGCCTTCGCCGCCGTGGCGCGCGAGTGGCTCGCGCAGAACAACCTGCTCGGCTTCCCGTACCGGTACGGCTTCACGCCCACCGCCGTGGAGCGGCTCGTCGAGCGCAACGGCATGCGCGTCGAGCAGGTCGTCGGCGACGTCCTCGTGCCGATCGCCGACCGGTGGACCAAACGCTGGGCGGCGCTCGAGGAACGCCTCGTCAAGCGCGTCATCAGCGCCGGCGCGCGCATGTCGAGCGGCGACAAGCCCCTCGCGCCCTGGTTCGAGGTGTACGCGCGAGTGGCGTAGCGCGTCGAGCGCTAGACCGCCTTCCTCCGTGCTCCGGTCGCGCGGAGCGCGCGCGCCATCCATTCCGCGGCGTCCTCGATCGCCGACGGCGGTGGCCAGTGGCCGCCGTCGTACCAGCGCAGCTCCTTCGGCTCGCCGGCGTACGCGAACAGCCGCTCGGCCTGCGCGGGGCGCGTCGTCGTGTCGCGCCGACCGTTCACCAGCAGCAGCGGCCGGCCGTCGAGCTTCCGCGCCGCGCGCAGCGGGTCCACCGCGCGGCGCACGAGCGCGGCGTACGGCGTCGTGTCGGGCAGGTCGCCCGCCGCGGCGAGCGTGACGGCACGCACCAGTGGCTCCTCCGACGCCATCATCAGCGTGAGGAATCCGCCGAGCGAGTAGCCGAGGGCGCCGATGCGCCCGGCATCGATCTCCGGCTGTCCCGTGAGCCACTCGATCGCCCCGCGCGCCTCGCGTACCGCCGTGGTCCACGCGGCCACGAGCGCGAGCGGATTGCGGTACGGGATCGCGTCGCGACCGCCGTCGCGCTCGCCGTGGAAGGGAAGGTCGAGCGCGAGCGACGCGATGCCGCGCTGCTGCAGCGCGCGTCCGACCGACTGCGCCATGCGCTCCTTGCTCGACGAGAATCCGTGCAGCAGCAGCGCCGCCGGAGCGGATCGGGCGCCCTGGGGCAGCAGCAGGGTGGCGGGCACACGCTCGGTGCCGGCCGCGAGATCGAGCAACCTCTCCTCGCCACGCACCGTAGAGGTGGAGCGCCGAACCGTCGCGGCGAAGTGGGGACGTCGCATGATGTCCCAACGCGCAAGTTCTTCGCCGCGCGCGTCGTCGCGGCGACCAGCCTCCACCGACTAGTTTGACCCGATGACGTTGACGCCGGCATGACTCCGCTCCGTTGGCTGCTCACGATCCTCTCCTTCGCGGCGACGATCGGAGTCTCGCTCTACCTCGTCTTCGGCTGGTCGCAGCACGGGGCGGCGCTCACCCTCCCGCCGCTCGCGCACCTGCTCGCGGTGGCCGCGGTCGCCGTCGAGGTGCTCGCACGCTCGCTGAAGATCCGCTGGAGCGCGCGTGCCGCCGGCATCCAGATCTCGCTCGGCACCGCCGCACGCACCTGCCTTGGGGGCGACTTCGCCGCCGCGATCACGCCGGCGCGGTCCGGCGCCGAGCCCGCTCGCTTCTTCGTGCTCTCCGAGACGGGGCTCCGCGCGTCGAGCGTGCTCGTCATCCTCTACGCCGAGCTGTTCCTCGAGGTGTTCTCGCTCGCCGCGGTCGTGCTCGTCGTCGGGATCGTCTTCCGCCACGCGGGCGTCGTCGTCGCGACGCTGGTGAGCATGGTCGGCGGCTACGCGGCCGTGATCCTCGGCATCGGCGCGACGGCGCTCTACCTGTCGCGCCGGAACACGAGCGGTCCGCCACCGCGATGGGCCGAGCGACTGCGACTCACCGGCGGCCGCTGGCAGACGATCCAGGTTGCGCTCGTGAAGCTTCGCACGACGATCGACTCGGTCGAGCGCGTCCGCTCACGCCCCGCGATCTACGCCTTCCTCGCGTCGGTCGTGCACGTCGGGATCCGGCTCACGGTGCTCCCGGCGCTCGTGCTCACGAGCGCGCCGGCGGCACCACTCGCGCCGCTCGCCCTCTGGCCGCTCGGCTTCCTCTACGGCGCAGCGGTCGTCCCCGCCCCGGGCGGCGGCGGCGCCGTCGAGATGGCCTTCCGCGCCGCCCTCGGCAGCGCGATCCCACCCAGCCTCTTCGCCGCCGCGCTCATCTGGTGGCGGTTCTACACGTTCTACATCTACATCCTGCTGGGCGCACTTGCGGCGGGAAATACGGTGATGAGGGCGGTGAGGAAGACGGAGGACTACGAAGCGGAAATAGTGGCGTGATCTGGCCAGGCACTGCCGTACTACTTCGTACCTCGTACTCAGTACCTGGACCCTCGCGACCACTCCCACGAATGCACCGCTGAGCTCTCGCTCGGGGTGCGGAAGTAAAAACGAAACCGCCCGCGGCGAGAGTCTCTCGCCGCGGGCGGCCGCATTCGTGGGGGCTGTATGCCAGTCCGGTTACGTCGTACTACGTAGTACGGTAGTACAGCAGTGCCCTGCCAGCCCTAAAGCAATGCCGTCGCCTCGGTCACCACCTCTGCCGGAATCCCGCCCGGGAAGTACGCATTGTGCACGTACTGCCGCACCATCCGCTGCGTGTTGAAGAAGCTTCCGTTCAGCGCGATCGCCGAGCGCATCACTTCCGCGTAGGCGAACGGCAGTCCGTAGAACAGTGGCAGGATCACGCGCTCGAGCTTGATGTACAGGTCGAGCGCGTCGCGCCCGGGATCGCCCTCGTCGTCGGGCCCGCCGATCGACCAGCCGGTGACGCCCTCGACGTGGCCTTCGACCCACCAGCCGTCGAGCACCGAGAACGAGGGCACGCCGTTCATCGCCGCCTTCATTCCGCTCGTCCCTGATGCCTCGAGCGGCTTCATCGGATTGTTGAGCCAGAGGTCGACGCCGGCCACCATCTGTCCGGCGATCGCCATCTCGTAGTTCTCGATGTAGACGACCTTCACCAGATCGCCGAGCCGCTCGCGCGCGCTGTGGATGCGCCGGATCAGGTCCTTGCCGCCGCCGTCGTGAGGATGCGCCTTGCCGCCGTACACGATCTGGAGCTTGCCGACCGTGCGCGCGATCTGCGTCAGCCGGTCGAGGTCCGAGAAGATCAGGTCCGCGCGCTTGTACGGCGTCGCGCGCCGCGCGAAGCCGATCGTCATCGCCGTCGGATCGAGCTGCTGTCCCGTCCGCCGAGCGATCTCGTCGAGCAGGACTTTCTTGCTCTCGGCGTGCGCGTCGCGGATCTCCTGCAGCGGGATGCCGACGGCGTAGCGGAGATACAGGTTGTCGCGCCGCCACTCCGGCATCCGCCGGTCGAACAGCGCCGAGAACGCGGGGCCGGCCCACGTCGTGGCGTGCACGCCGTTGGTGATCGAGTTCACCGGGTACTCGGGGAACATCCCGCGCGACACGTCGCGATGCCGCATCGCCACGCCGTTCACGAAGCGCGTGAGGTGCAGCGCGAGGTGCGTCATGTTCAGCATCCCCTCGTGCACCCCGCCCGAGCCCTCGAGCAGCGCGACGCGCTCGTCGCCGAGCACGTGGCGCACCATCTCGAGCGGGAACTTGTCGTGCCCCGCCGGCACCGGCGTGTGCGTGGTGAAGATGCACCGGTGGCGCACCGCCTCGAGGTCGGTGTCGTCGAGCTCGAAGTGCTGCCGCCCGTCGAGCTGCCGCTCGAGCAGCTGCAGCGTCAGCAGCGCCGAGTGGCCTTCATTGAGATGGTAGATCGTCTCCCCCTCGATCCCCATCGCCTGGAGCAGCGCCGCGCCGCCCATCCCCAGCACGATCTCCTGGCAGAGACGATAGTGCTCGTCGCCGCCGTAGAGCGTGTCGGTGAGCGTCTGATCCCACTCCGAGTTCTCGGGGAGCTGCGTGTCGAGGAGGTACACCGGCACCTCGTGCCCGCGCACTCCCTTCACGGTGAACTTCCAGGCGCGCACGTGGACCTCGCGCCCCTCGATCGTCACCGTGCTCCGCGCCTTCACCGCCTCGAGCACCTTCTCGGGCGACCAGTGCACCGGGAGCTCGCTCTGCTGCCCGGCCGCGTCCAGGTGCTGCTCGAAATAGCCCTTCCGGTGCAGCAGGGTCACGGCGACCAGCGGCACTCCGAGATCGGCCGCCGACCGCAGCGTGTCGCCGGCAAGCACACCGAGTCCACCGCTGTAGGTGGGGATCGCCTGCTCCAGGCAGATCTCCATCGAGAAATACGCGACGGTGGATCGCGTGGCGTTCAACGTCATCTACTGAGCCTCATGCTATTGTCGCGCGACGGCGGCCAGGCGCCCCTCTCGGAGCGTGGCCGCCATGTGCGGGGTCACGTCGTAGTGAATCCGACGATGTGTCGGTGCAGGGAATTCTACTGTGCCAGCTCGTCCATTCAATGGACGTGGCTGCCTGGCGTTCGGGGTGGGCGGGGTGAGGCGCGCACGACGCCGGCTCAGCAGCGAGTGAATCGTACCGGAACCCGGCATCGGCGCGCAACCGTCCGCTGCCGTACAGACGACTCGACTCGCGCCGCGCATCGCCAACAATCACACCGATTTCGTTGGCGCCAGCACGGCCACGGGCAATTCGGCCAGTACGGTCGAGGCCGCAACGAATCCATCTCGCGCGGGAACGTCGACGCCGCTCAGGAGACACCGCCACTCACCCACCCCCTCGTTCTCGATCCGCACTCGAGTATCGTCCCATCGCGCGCCGATTGGAGCGCCCGGCCCCAGCCCGCTGGTCAAACGCGGGACGACGACGATCCGTGCCTCGGTGCCCTCGCCGCGCTGGAACGCGACGAGACGCTCGGCATGCTTCCCCTCCGCCGTCATCGGGCGGTACCTGCCCAGCGCGAGCGCCGGTCCGTCGTCGCGCCGCAGTCGGAGCAGCCGCGTCGTCAGGTACATCTTGAGCGTCCCGTTCTCCGCGTTGGCGAGCCAGCCGCGCAGCATGTCGAGCGGTGGCACCCCCGCGCCATCGGCTCGCACGTCGCAGGCGCGCCGGACCTCGTCGAGCCGCGCGGCGCGCGTCTCCCAGTCCACCGGCCGCCGGTTGTCGGGATCCACCAGCGCCTGGAACCAGAGCTCGTCGCCGCGATACACGTCCGGCACTCCCGGCGCCGTGAGGTGCACGACGACACGCGCGAGCGCGTTCCACATGCCGGAAGCGCCCACCTCCCCCACCAGCGGGGCGACATCGCGCAGATACCGCGCCGGTGAAGCGTGATCGAGCAGTCCGGCGATGAACGCCGCGACCGCCCCCTCGTACTCCGCGTCGGGATCGGTCCAGCTCGTGCTCACCTTCGCTTCGCGCACCGCCTTCTCGATGTACGCCGTGAGCCGCGCGCGGAGCTCGGCCACGATCGCCGAGTCCTCGTGCACCGCGCCGCTCCCGCTCCCGAGCGGCCAGATGCCGACGAGCGCCTGGTAGATGAAATTGTCCGTCGTACGCGTCGGCGCGAGCCGGCCGCGGACCATCCGCCTCAGCTCGCGATGCCGGCGGCGCCACAGCCGCAGCCGGCGCTCCCACGAGCCGGCATGCTCGCTCAACGCGTCGATCCGCGAGCGCACGTCGGCGCTCCGCTTGGTGTCGTGCGTGTTCGTGGCGTTGAGCGCGCGCGGCGTACGGTCGGCGCGCTCCGCGAGCAACGCGTGCAGGCGCTCCACCGCACCCTCCACCGGCACTCCCGGATCGCCCCCGACCTCGTTGCGCGACGCGAGCGGCGCGTAGACGTAGAGCGCCGTGTCCTCGACCCCCTTCGCCGCCGCGGGGCCGCTCAGCTGCTGCAGTCGCAGCACGAACGCGAGCCGCGCGCGCGCCAGCTCGCTCGGCGCGTCGCGCCAGGCGCCGAGCAGCGCACGCTCGAGCGCCTCGAGCCCGTCCGCGTCGGCGAGGAAGCGCTCGCGCGCCTCGGCGATCGCCCGCTCGAGCATCGTCCGGTCGGACCCCTCCGCCTCCGGATGCTCGGCGTCCATGTACGTGCGGTACACCGGCAGCGCCGCCACCACCTCGACGATGGCGCCCGCGTACGCCGCGATCGACTTCGTCGGCCACTCCGCCAGCCTGGCGAGCGACGCCAGCATCGGCGCGATGCGGCGCACGTCGGCGTTGAGCGCGTTGCGCAGCACCGCGCGCTTCGACGCGTACGCCACGGCGTGGAAGCCCGGCTCGGCGCGCCCGCCGCGATAGCGCGACTCCATCTGCGCGTAGCCGGCCGGATCGATGAACACGTCCTCGAGCGTCGTCATGAACTCGTAGCCCGTGGTGCCGTCCACCGGCCAGTCGGCGGGCAGCGTCTCGGCCGGCGCGAGGATCTTCTCCACGACGATCGGAAACCGCGCGCCGGCGCTCGGCGGGCGGCGCGCGTCCACCGCGGCGCGCAACCGCTCCAGGTAGCGCCGCGGCTCGAGCAGCCCGTCGATGTGGTCGATGCGCAGTCCGTCGACGAGTCCGTCGGCCACGAACTGCAGCACCGTCTTGTGCGTCGCGTCGAAGACTTCGGCGTCCTCCACCTTGAGCGCGATCAGCTCGTTGACGTCGAAGAAGCGGCGGTAGTTGATGTCGCGGCTGGCGGTGCGCCAGAAGTCGAGCACGTAGTGCTGCCGCTCGAGCAGGGCGCGCATCCGCTCGCGCCCCTCCGCTCCCGCGCTCCACTCCCGCACCGCGGGCAGCGCCGACGGATCGCGCAGCGCGAGCTCGACCTCGGGGGGATAGGTCGCCGGGTCGATCGGGAAGTGGTGATCGAAGTAGCGCACGCGTGCGCCGTGCCCCGTCACGTCGAGCGAGAGCTCGCCGCGCTCCAGCACCGCGTCGAGCGAGTCGCCGAGCACGGGGAGCTGCACCCGGTTGGCCAGCCGGCGCGTCTCGGCGCGCCACTGCACGTCGAACCAGCGCGCGTACCGTGACGTCGGCCCGTGGGCCAGCACGTCTTCCCAGTACGGGTTGTCCGCGCCGATCCCCATGTGGTTCGGCACGATGTCGAGCACGAGCCCCATCCCGTGCGCCTGCGCCGCCTCCGCCAGGGCGACGAACGCCGCGTCGCCGCCGAGCTCGGGGTTCACGTGCGTCGGGTCGGCGACGTCGTAGCCGTGCGTGCTCCCCGCCCGCGCGGCCAGCACCGGCGAGCAGTACAGATGCGACACGCCGAGCGCATGCAGGTATGGAACGAGTGCGCGCGCGTCGGTCAGGGTGAAGCTCGAGTTGAGCTGTACGCGATAGGTCGCAGAGAGCGCGATGCGCGATGCGCTTTGCGCATTGCGCGAAGCGTTCATGGGCGAGGACGCCGTGACCCTATCACCGCCGGCCATCACTCAAGACGCCGTGCGCATCGCGCACAGCGCATTGCGCGTCGCGCTCACGACGGCGACGGCACGGGGGCCACCTCGGGGCCTTCGCCAAGCATCCGCGTCGTTGCCGGGTCGACGAGCAGCGTCTCCAGCGTCTCGCGCATCCGGCGCGACCAGCTCGGGTACTTGTCCTGCCAGATGCCGGGGATGTTCACCGGCTCCGCTTCGCGCGCGAGGTCGTCGAGCGCGAGGCCGACGAGCGCCGAGGGGGTCTGCCGCAGGAACGCGTGCAGCGCCGCGATCAGCGGCTCGGAGCGCACGTTGTCGCGCGCCGATTCGGGGAGCAGCCCCGCATGGATCAGCATCTCGATCAGCGCCCAGCGATCGCCCGTGCGCCCGTCGCGCATGGCGCGCCGCTGCGCGGCGTCGGTGAGGTCGCCCACCTCGCTGCGCAGGATGATGTCGCGCTGCTCGAGCCACCCGACGAGCGGGGGCAGGTCGTGCGTGTTCACCGTGGCGAGCGCGAGCCGCGGATAGTCGGGCGCGGGACGGAACCGCCTGCTGTGGACGTCGCGCTCGAACACGAGGACCTTCGAGCCGAGCACGCCCCACTTCTGCAGCACCCTCGGCACCTCGGGGGGCACCGTGCCCAGGTCCTCTCCCACGACGAGCGCCCCGTGCCGCACGCTCTCGAGCGCGAGGATGCCGAACAGGTCGTTCACGAACGACTTCACGAACGTCCCATCACGCGCCGCCGCGCCGATGGGCACCCAGAACATCCGGAACAGTCCGAGGGCGTGGTCGAGCCGCAGCGCGCCCGAGTGCCGGAACCCCGCGCGCAGCAGTCGCACCCAGTAGTCGTAGCCCGTCTCGCGCAGCACGTGCGGGTTGATCGCGGGCAGTCCCCAGTTCTGTCCCTCGTCGGAGTACATGTCGGGAGGCGCGCCGACCGTCGCCGCGGGAACGAACAGCCCCGGGTTCGCCCAGACGTCGCTCCCCGACGGCGCCGAGCCCACGGCGAGATCCTGATACACGCCGAGCGCCAGCCCGGCGCGAGTCGCGTCGGAGGCGACGCAGCCCATCTGCCGGTCCATCTCGAACTGGAGCCAGCGGTGGAAGTCCACCCGGTCGGCGAGCTCGATGCGCAGCGCCGTCACCGCGGCGCCG
>Ga0207691_10003068_pt1 | contig 16297 bp, 16 predicted proteins | sample KBSM13metaG_FD_184327 | JGI IMG/M metagenome (GOLD analysis project Ga0207691, IMG submission 184327) | Miscanthus rhizosphere microbial communities from Kellogg Biological Station, Michigan, USA - KBS M1-3 metaG (SPAdes) (version 2) | ecosystem: Host-associated > Plants > Roots > Rhizosphere >... | reverse complement strand
TATATCGTCATCTCATCGAAAAAAATTGTATGAAAAAAACAGATAAAGCACCCGAACAGGAAACCATCTCCTGCACACCATTTGCCGGATCAAAAAAGATTTATGTAGCAGGTTCGCTGCATAAAAATATTAGAGTGGCCATGCGGGAAATAACCCTTTCAAGCGTGCGTTCCGCGTTGTATGCCACCACCAAGATGAGCACGCGAAACTTCTTCTGCTCGGTCATGGTCGTACTCGCCTATCCAAAAGCAGCCAGACTCGCTGAGTCTGAAACTAGCTTTACACTTACTCGGGAGGCATGCGCCGGAGAAGGAACACTAAAGCCCGAGCACATCCTGCATGTCGTAAAGCCCGGGTTGTTTCTTTGCCAGCCACTTTGCGGCGCGCAGCGCTCCCCTCGCGAAGGTGTCGCGGCTATGGGCGCGATGGATGAGTTCGAGGCGCTCGCCGATGCCGCCGAAAATCACGGTATGTTCACCGACAATATCGCCGGCGCGGACCGAGAGCAGCGCAACTTCTTTTTTCCTACGCTCACCGACGATCCCTTTACGCCCATTGACCATGACTTTGCCCAGGTCGCGGCCGAGGGCGTTTGCCGCAGACTGGCCGAGAGCTAACGCAGTGCCGCTTGGCGCGTCTTTTTTGAAGCGATGATGCGCCTCGATGATTTCAACATCGTAATCATCGCCGAGCCTCTTTGCGGCATCCGCCACCAATGACACCAGGACGTTCACGCCCAAGCTTGTGTTGGCAGACAAGAGCGTCGGCGTACGCCGGGCCAAGCGCTTGATTTCGGTTTGCTGACTCGCGGTGAAACCCGTGGTCGCGATCACGATCGGCGTGCGTGTCTGTGCCGCCGTTTTTAAAAATCCCAGCGACGCTTCGGGGCGCGTAAAATCGATGATGACTCTGTTCCGCTTGAGTGCCGGTAGCAGGTTGCTCGTGATCGGAACTCCCATCTCTTCCGAGCCAGCCACTGCGCCGGCGTCTTTGCCGAGCCTTACGCTGCCTGGCTTGTCGACGGCACCGACCAGTTCCACACCCGGTGCTTGCTGAATCGCGCGCACGACTGCACCGCCCATCCGGCCACTGACGCCGCAGACGATGATACCGAGCGCCATTTAGGTTTGCAGGAAACCGAAATCGCGCATCGCCACGGTAAGTTTTTTTAGGTTTCCCTCGGTCATGGGAGTGAGCGGTAGCCGGAGGTCGGCTGTACACTTGCCCATTAGCGACAACGCGGTTTTTACCGGAATCGGATTGGTTTCGATGAATAAACTTCGAATTAACGACAGGAGCTTGAATTGAGTCTCGCGTCCCTTCTCCCAATTCCCGTGCAAGCAGGCTTCGGTCAGTTGTGCGGTTTCCTTCGGAGCCACATTGGCAACCGTCGAGATCACACCTTTGCCGCCCAGAGCCATCAAAGAAAAAATCAGCGAATCTTCACCGGAATAGACCGCAAATCGATCGCCGCACAAGCGAATTACGTCAATCGCCTGGTCCACCGAGCCTGTGGCCTCTTTCACACCGGCGATATTTTTGACTTCCGCCAGCCGAGCTAAGGTCTCCGGCTCGATCTTGGAGCCGGTGCGTCCGGGAATATTGTAAATAATAATCGGAATGCCGACCTCGGAGGCGACTTTCTTGTAATGCTGATAAATGCCTTCCTGCGTCGGCCGGTTGTAATAGGGAGAAATCATTAGCGCGCCGTCGGCCCCCGATTTTTCCGCCGCGCGCGTGAGGCGAACCGCTTCGTCAGTGGAATTCGAACCGGTGCCGGCAATCACTGGAATCCGCTTGTGGACAGCCTTGATGACAGCGCGAATCACTTCGTCGTGCTCCTGGTGGCTAAGGGTCGCCGACTCACCTGTCGTGCCGCACGGCACAATCCCATTTGTTCCGTTCTGCAGGTGAAAGTCGACCAAACCTTCGAGACTCTGCCAATCGACCGCACCGTTTTTGAATGGCGTCACCAATGCGACCATTGAACCGGTAAACATCGCCTTCTCCTAAGCAATCGTGACCGTGCCGTGAAACACTTCTTCGGCTCCGCCCGTCATATAAACCCGGTTGTTATCCCGCCATTCGATCAAGAGATCGCCGCCCTGCAGATGGATCGTGAGCTCTCGATCGGTCCTGCCGGTAATCACCCCCGCAACTCCTGCAGCGCTCGCCCCCGTGCCGCACGCCCAGGTTTCGCCCGCGCCGCGTTCCCAAACTCTCATTTTCACTTCGCCCGGACTGAGAATTTTGATGAACTCGGTATTCACGCGTTTGGGAAAGAAAGAATGATGCTCAAATTTCGGCCCGAGCTTTTCTAGATCCAGAGACTCGATATCATCGAGGTACACGACACAATGCGGATTCCCCATCGAGACACAAGTCACTTCATATCTGTTGCCGTCTATCATCAGCGGCCGGTTTTTAATTTCGCCGTCGGCATCGACGGGGATTTTTCTGCCCTCGAGAATCGGCTCGCCCATGTCAACTTCGACGAGCTCGCCGACGATTCGTGGTCGGATGATACCGGCTAGCGTTTCGACTTCAAGCTCGCGTTTTCGCGTGATGCCGTGATCGTAGACGTATTTGGCGAAGCAACGGATCCCGTTCCCGCACATCTCCACCTGGCTGCCGTCGGCATTGTAAATTTCCATTTTGAAATCGGCGATCTTTGAGGGCCGAATCGTCAGCAATTGATCGGCGCCAATGCCGAAACGCCGATCACAAAGCTTTTTTGCGATCGCGTCCAAATGGTCGATACTCTTGTGCAGACAATCGATAAAGACAAAATCATTGCCTGCGCCGTGCATCTTCGTGAATTCCAGTTCCATAACTTTGAGAGAGGGCGTACGCCGTACGCCCCTACACTTATTCCAGTGACGGCGGAATCGCCTCGCCGTTGATCAGGTCGTCGAAGCTTTCGCGCCTCCGAATAACATAATATTTCTCGCCGTCGACAAGCACCTCGGGCGGCTTCGGATGAGAATTATAATTCGAAGCCATGGTGAATCCGTAGGCGCCGGCGCTCATGACCGCGAGCAAATCGCCTCGTTGGGGCCGCGGGATCTCGCGATCTTTGGCGAAGAAATCGCCGCTCTCGCAGATCGGCCCGACAACGTCGGCGACAATCCTCTGCGCTCGGTTCTCTACCACCGGCTGAATCGCCTGGTACGAGCCATAAAGCGCCGGTCGGATGAGGTCATTCATCCCGCCATCGACGATCACAAAATTTTTGCTGTCGGTTTCTTTGATGTACTGAACTTCTGTGAGCAGAATTCCCGCATTGCCGACGATCACGCGACCCGGCTCCAAAATCAAAGTGACGTCCAAACCTTCCAGACCCTCAACAATCGCTTTGGCGTATTCATCAGGCAAGGGCGGCGTCTCGTCGTGATAATTGATCCCGAGCCCGCCGCCAATGTCGAGATAACGAATTTGCGCGCCTTCCTTTTTCATCTCGCCGGCGAGCACGCGGTCCAAATACTCGCGCACTTTGGCCAAAGCATCGACAAATGGCGTGATCGAGGTCAGCTGCGAGCCGATGTGGCAATCAACCCCGACAACTTCGACGTTCCTCAACGAAACCGCCTTCCGGTATGTTTCGAGCGATTTTTTGATATCGACGCCGAACTTTGCCTTTTTCATGCCGGTGGAAATGTAGGGATGCGTCTGCGGATCCACGTCGGGATTCACGCGCAGGCTGATCGGCGCCCGTTTGCCCATACTCGAGGCGATGTCGTTCAGCGCTATTAACTCTTGCTCCGATTCGACGTTAAACATCAAGATCCCGGAGTTGAGCGCGTATTCGATCTCCTCTCTCTTTTTACCGACGCCGGAAAAAACGATTTTCGTCGGGTCCGCGCCCACTTTCAAAGCGCGAAACAATTCGCCGCCCGAGACGATATCAAACCCGCTTCCCTCTTTGGCGAAGGCGCGCAGCAGAGCGAGATTGGAGTTGGCTTTGACGGAAAAACAAACGATGTGCCGGACCTTACTAAATGCCTGGTCGAAAACTTTAAAATGACGCTTCAACGTCGCCAAGCTATAAACGTAAGCTGGCGTGCCGACTTCCCGCGCTATCCGTTTTAGCGCCACGCCTTCTGCAAACATTTCCCCGTTGCGGTATTCAAAATGATTCATGGAGTACCCCGTGCAACTTCCACTTCATTGGACGGTGCGCTTAAAGAACCGTCGAATAACTGAGACGCGATTCGATAGCGATAAATGACATTCGGCCTGACTTCTTGATCGTCGTAACGATACTGTTTTTGCTTGACGAATTTTTCCCGATCTTCGACGTTCACCGTAGTGAGCTGTCGGTACGGCACCGGGCAGTCCGGACAACTCTGAGAGACTTCTTTACGGAAAATGACGAAGCTGGCCAGATCTTTCAATGCCGTGCCGTCGACATATTCAGTTGGCCGGCTCCAGGTTAACGCGATCCCGCTCGGGCCGGAGCGCGCCGCCAGATTGGTGATGACCTGCGGGGTCGCGAGCTCCGGCGCGCGTGGGTCGCCTTTTTTGCCGCACCCGAAGCTCGCGCACAGCATCATCAAAACAATGATCAGTCGCCTCATCGAGTTCTCAGCTCCTTCAGCCGCCTAAGCACGTTTTGACGCGCCGTACCGCCCAAAGCGCTCCGGCGCGCCACCACCGCTTCCACCTTGAGATAGTCATATATGCTTTTGTCGAACTTAGCCGAGAAGCGCTTGAATTCATCCACGGTCAGATCATCTATACGTTTATTGTTTGCCAGACAAAACTGCACGATCCGGCCCGTAATCTCATGGGCGTCACGAAACGGCACTCCGCGTTCCGCCAGGTAATCCGCGACATCCGTCGCATTCATAAAACCATCTTCGACTGCTCTTTGCATGCGCTCGCGCCCTACCTTCATGCCCGCAACGATTTCACTCATCATCTTGACGCTGGCCTTCACAGTATCGACGGTATCGAAGAGCGGCAGCTTGTCCTCCTGCAGATCGCGATTATAAGCGAGCGGCAGCCCTTTCATGATCGTCAGCAGCGCATGCAAATGGCCGAATACCCGTCCGGTTTTACCGCGAATCAGTTCCGGCACATCGGGATTTTTTTTCTGCGGCATCATCGAGCTGCCGGTGCAGTAACCTTCCGGCAATTCAATAAAACCGAATTCCTGGCTCGACCACAAAACCAACTCGTCCGCGAGCCGGCTCAGGTGCACAAATAATATCGAAGCAGCGGCTAAAAACTCCAGGAGAAAGTCGCGATCGCTCACCGCGTCGATACTGTTTTTCGAGATACGCCGAAAGCCCAAGAGCTTGGCGACATAAAGTCGATCGATCGGGAATGTCGTTCCCGCCAATGCGCCGGATCCCAAAGGCAGCACATTGATTCGTTCCAAACCATCGGCAAATCTTTCGCTGTCGCGCAGGAACATCTCCACATACGCCAACAGGTGATGCGCAAAGAGCACTGGCTGAGCCCGTTGCAAATGCGTATAACCGGGCATAATCACGTCCAGATGTTTTTGCGCGGTCTTGACCAGCTCCTGACGAAGCGTCGCCAATGCGTCCAGAATCAGTTTGACCTCGTCCCGCAGAAACAGCCGCATATCGAGCGCCACCTGATCGTTGCGGCTCCGTGCCGTGTGGAGCTTGCCGCCGGCGCTGCCGATTCGCTCGGTCAGGCGCCGCTCGATATTCATGTGGATGTCTTCATCGGCGTTCGAAAAAGCAAACTTGCCGTTGTCGATCTCCCGTTCGATTGCTTGCAAACCGCGGACGATCTTTCGCGCTTCGATCGAGCTGATTATTCTTTGCCGAGCGAGCATCTTGGCATGCGCGATACTCCCCATAATATCGTGGCGGTAAAGCCGGGCGTCGACAGCGATCGAGGCGGTGAAATTTTCCACCGACTCGACGGTATGGGTCACAAACCGTCCGCCCCAGAGTTTGGGTTTTTTGGCTTTAAGCGCGGCCATAACTATCGCTGTTTCGCGGTTCGCAGCTGCTGCAGGCGCAACCGCAAGGAGTTCAATCGAATGAAACCGTCGGCGTCGGCCTGTCGATAAACCTGGTCCGCTTCAAAGGTGGCGACATTCGGATCATAGAGGGAAAAATCGGACCTGCGCCCGACGACCATAACGTTTCCTTTATACAGCTTCAGCCGAACGTGACCGCTGACGTTCGCCTGAGACGCGTCGATGGCCTTTTGCAATACCTTGCGCTCCGGCGCGAACCAATAGCCGTAGTAGATCATTTCGGCAAAACGCGGAATCAGGCTGTCTCTGAGTCGGAGGACTTCACGATCCATGGTGATCGATTCGACTCCGCGATGCGCCGCGTGCAGAATGGTGCCCCCCGGGGTTTCGTAGACCCCGCGGGATTTCATGCCGACATAACGGTTCTCTACGATATCGACTCGGCCAATCCCGTGTTTCGCGCCGATGTCATTCAGGGATGCCAGTAACTTAGCCGGCGACATTTTTCGCCCATTGACCGCGACCGGATCGCCCTTCAAGTATTCGATCTCAATGTACTCGGGCCGGTTCGGCGCCTTCTCGAGCGGCCGGCACCAGACGAACATGTCCGCCGGAGGCTCCTTCCATGGATCTTCGAGAATTCCACCTTCATAGCTGATGTGAAACAGGTTCCGATCCGTGCTGTAGGGTTTGGCTTTTGTAACGGGCACCGGAATGCCGTGTTTGCGCGCATATTCAATGAGTGTCGATCGCGCGTTCAGATCCCACAAGCGCCACGGCGCGATGACTTGAATTCCCGGCTTAAGGGCATAGTAAGTGAGCTCGAAACGCACCTGATCGTTGCCTTTGCCGGTAGCGCCGTGCGACACCGCGTCGGCTTTTTCTTTGCCGGCCACATCGATCTGTCCCTTCGCAATGAGTGGTCGAGCGATCGAGGTGCCCAGCAAATAAGAGCCTTCATAGACCGCATTAGCGCGCAGCATAGGAAAAACATAGTTCTTGACGAATTCCTCGCGCAGGTCGCCAATGACGACTTTGCTGGCGCCCGTTTTGAGCGCCTTCCGTTTAATCGCTTCAAGATCTTCGCCTTGGCCGAGGTCGGCGCAAAAGGCGATTACTTCACAGCCGTATTGCTCCTTTAGCCAGCGCAGGATCACCGAAGTGTCCAATCCGCCGGAATAGGCAAGAACCACTTTTTTGACGTTCATCGAGTTACTAAGTTCTGGATTTTTTCTTTGACAGCACTCTGCCGGATGAAATTGAGCTCTGCACTTGGGAATTCTTCAAGGCATTGAGGAGCCACACCATGACGGCTTTCTGTACATGCAGACGATTCTCCGCTTGGTCAAAGGCAACGCACTGCGGGCTCTCAAGGACCTCGTCCGTAATTTCCTCACCGCGGTGCGCCGGCAAGCAATGCATCACGATTGCATCACTCTGCGCCATCCTGACTACTTTGCTATTGACTTGGTAGTCTCGAAAAACCCGCCGGCGCCGCTGGGCCTCCTCTTCCTGGCCCATGCTGGTCCATACATCCGTGTAAATGGCATCCGCTTCGCTGACCGCTTCCGCAACCGATTGCGTGACATTGACATCTGCGCCCGCGGCGCGCGCCTTGGCAAAGATTTCACTGTCCGGCTCGTAGCCTTTCGGACAGGCCACTGTGAACGAAAATGGCACCAATGCCGCCGCTTCGAGCCACGAATGGACCATATTATTGCCGTCGCCAACAAAGGTAATTTTCAGTCCATCAAGCTTGCCTTTATGCTCGACCAAGGTCTGGCAGTCCGCGAGCACCTGACAAGGATGATAAAGATCCGTCAACGCATTAATCACCGGCACCGAGGAGTATGCCGCCATCTCTTCCAGCGTAGTTTGGCTAAAGGTCCGTACGGCAATGAGATCAACCCAACGGGCCAGGCTGCGCGCACAATCCGCCGGCGTTTCGCGCGTTCCAAGCCCAACCTCGGCGCCTCCCATAAAAAAAACATTCCCGCCCAACTGATTCATGGCGATCTCGAAAGTCGCGCGGGTACGCAAACTGGGCTTTTCAAAGACTAAGGCCAAGCTCTTTCCTGTCAACAAGTGATGAATGACACCGCGTCTCTGCTTGCGTTTCAACTCGCGGGCGAGGTCCAAAATAACGAAAAGATCGCGCCGGCTCAGGCCGGCAAAGTTGACTAGATCACGTTTGCTCATTGCTCATGAGAGGAGGCCGGCTTTACTGGCGGGCGAAAACATTTTCTAGGATTGCCAAGCCGCGATCGATTTCACGCTTGGTAATCGTGAGCGGCGGCGCGAACCGCAAAACCTTAGCCGCGGTGCAATTGATCAGCAACCCTTCTTCCATACAGGCTTCGGCGATTTTGTTCCCTTCGATGGTCAATTCGAGGCCGAGGAGCAGTCCCTTGCCGCGAATCTCCCGGATGAATGAAAAATGCTTCTTCAGCGCCTCGAAGCCTTTGACGAAATATTTGCCCATCTGCACGCAATTTTTCAGCACGCCGCCTTTGATGAGCGCGTTCATGACTGCCAATCCGGCCGCGCAGGATACCGGATTTCCGCCGAATGTCGACGCATGGCTGCCGGCGACGAAGCTGGCGGCAATCTCTTCCCGCGCCAGCATCGCGCCCAGCGGCAAACCGCCTCCCAATGCTTTGGCCAAGGTCATGATGTCGGGCTTCACACCAAAATGCTCATAGCCGAAGAGTTTCCCGGTTCGCCCCATGCCGGTCTGCACCTCGTCAAAAATCAGCAACAGGCCGCGTTGATCGCAGATCTCGCGCAGCCCGAGCATATAAATCTCGTTGGCAACGACGACGCCGCCCTCGGCTTGAATCGGCTCGACGAGAATGGTGATGGTCTTCTGCCCGTCGATGGCGGCCTCCACGGCATTCAGATCGTTATACGGCACCTGACGAAATCCCACGGGCAGCGGATCATAGCCCGCCCGGATCTTTTCCTGGCCGGTGGCGGTCAAGGTCGCGAGCGTCCGCCCGTGAAACGAATTGTGGGTCGAGAGAATCTCGAACTTGCCAGCGCGTTTTTCCAGTCCATAACGGCGCGCCAGCTTGATGGCCGCTTCATTCGCTTCGGCCCCGCTGTTGCAAAAAAATGCCCGATCCGCGAACGAATGGCGGCATAGCTCCCGGGCCAACTCCGCCTGCGGCTGGATGTGGTAGAGATTGGAAACGTGCAGCAGTTGTTGGGCTTGCTGCTTGATCGCTTTGACGATCGCCGGGTTGCAGTGCCCAAGACTATTGACCGCGATGCCGGCAAGAAAATCGAGATATTCCTTCCCATCGGCATCCCAAACCTTGGCTCCCCGCCCTTTGACCAATGCGATCGGCGCGCGGGCGTAAGTCTTGGCAACGTATTTTTCGGTTAAAGCCGCGACCTCCCGGTTCTTCATCACTTTCGCACCACCTCCGTCCCCACACCCTCACGCGTAAAAATCTCCAACAGCACGGCGTGCTTCACACGGCCGTCGATGATGTGCGTTTTCTCGACACCGCCCTTGAGCGCATTGATGCAACATTCGACTTTGGGAATCATGCCCGCCCCGACGATCCCGTCCTGAATCATCTTGCGCACTTGATTTTCTTTGAGCGTGCTGAGCAGGCTGCCTTTTTTGTCCTTAACGCCCTCCACATCGGTCATCAGAATCAGTTTTTCGGCATGCAGCGCCTCGGCAATTTCGCCCGCCACGAGATCGGCATTGATGTTGTAAGTCTCTCCATCTCGGCCGACGCCGACCGGCGCAATGACTGGGATAAACTTGTTCTGGTCCAGGGATTCGATCACCAGCGGATTGATCCCGACGATCTCACCGACCATGCCGATATCGATGATCTCCGGCGCCTCGCCGTTGCTCGATTCCACGGTAACGCTCATCTTTTTCGCCAAGATAAGGCCGCCGTCCTTGCCGCTGAGACCCACCGCCATGCCGCCGTGCTGGTTGATCATCGTGACAATTTCTTTGTTGACCTTCCCAACCAATACCATCTCGACGATATCGAGCGTCTCTTTGTCGGTGACGCGCATGCCGCGGACATACCGGCTGGTAATGCCCATTCGGTCGAGCGCCGAATCGATTTGCGGGCCCCCGCCATGAACCACCACCGGGTTAATCCCGACATATTTCAGCAAAACGATGTCCTGCGCGAAGCTCGTTTTGAGCTCCTCGTTTTCCATCGCATGACCGCCGTATTTGATGACGAAGGTCTTGCTGTAGAAGCGCTGAAAGTAAGGCAAAGCCTCCATCAACACTTCGGCCTTGCCGATGAAGTTTTCCATCACTCGGAACTTAGCACAAACCGCACATTAAAATATCTAAAAAAGATGCGTTACCGGAATTGGACGGTTGGAGTCTTGGGCAACGTCCCCAGCATCTGTCACTCCAGTATCCACCCGCGCGCTTCTCAGAGGATATAGCGCGACAGATCTTCGTCCTTCAAGATCGGCGCGAGCCGCTCGCGGACGTAGCGCGCATCGATGGCGACCTCCCGGCCATGGGTTTCGGGCGCGGTAAAAGAGATCTCGTCCAGCAAGCGCTCGAGGATGGTATGCAACCGGCGCGCACCGATATTTTCCGTGCGCTCGTTGACGTCCGTGGCGATCAGCGCGATTTCCTGGATCGCGTCTTCGGCAAATCGCAGATGAACGCCTTCGGTTTCCAGCAAGGCTTCATACTGCTTGGTCAGCGCATTCTTCGGCTCGGTGAGAATCCGCACGAAATCCGCTTTACTGAGGGAACTGAGCTCGACCCGAATCGGAAAACGCCCCTGGAACTCAGGAATCAAATCGGAGGGCTTGGCGGTGTGAAAAGCACCCGAGGCAATGAACAGAATGTGATCGGTTTTCACCATGCCGTATTTGGTGTTGACGGTCGAACCCTCGACGATTGGCAAAAGATCCCGCTGTACGCCCTGGCGCGAAACATCGGGGCCGTGCATGGATTCTCGCCCGGCGATCTTGTCGATCTCGTCCAGGAAAACAATTCCCGATTGCTCGACCCGACGAATCGCTTCGCCGGTGACTTTGTCCATATCGACCAGCTTGCCGGCTTCCTCCTGCGTGAGGATCTCCAGCGCCTCGGGTATTTTCACGGTCTTTTTTTTGGTCTTCTTGGGCATCAGGTTGGAAAACATTTCCTTGAGGTTGAATTCCATTCCTTCCATGCCCTGGGGCGTCAAAACTTCGATCATCGGCATGGCCGATTGAGTCAGCTCGATATCGACGAAACGGTCGTCCATCTTGCCTTCGCGAAGCATTTTTTTGAGCTTTTCCCTTGTCGACTGCAACCGCGCAGCATCAACGGGATCGCCGTCCGCCTCACCGGCGCTCGCCGGCAAAAGGAGATCGAGCACCCGCTCTTCGGCGACCTCACGCGCCTTGATTTCAACTTTTTGCTTCTCTTCCTCTTTCACCATATTGACCGCGAGGTCGGTCAAATCGCGAATGATTGACTCGACATCCCGGCCGACATAGCCGACCTCAGTAAATTTGGACGCCTCCACTTTGATGAAGGGAGCTTGTGAGAGTTTGGCTAGACGCCGGGAAATTTCGGTTTTACCCACTCCTGTCGGACCGATCATGATAATGTTCTTTGGCGCGATCTCTTCTCGTAGATCTTCGGGTACCAGTTGGCGGCGCCATCGGTTGCGTAGCGCGATCGCCACAGCCCGCTTCGCTTCGTTCTGACCAACGATATAGCGATCGAGCTCTGACACGATCTCCCGGGGAGTCATCACCGGCGCGGGCGCACCGCTTTCGGATAAATTAGTTCTTGCTCCGTCCGTCATGGGAATATTCACTCCTAGCAATTTCCCCGCCAAAAGCAATCATTTGGGAATGGGGCATGGAGTGCTGGAATATTGGAGTACCGGGTTAAAAACCCATCCTCCCCCACTCCTACTACTCCAGTCGTTACCGTGCTCCGAGCCGCCAAAAGGAATGCGCAACTGACACGGTCTCGGTCTTAGTCTACGGTAACTCTTCAAAGGTAAGCTGTTCGTTAGTATAGACGCAGATGCCGGCTGCCACTTTCATCGCTTCCTCGGCGATGACCCGCGCATCCAACTGCGTGTGTTTGAGCAGAACTCGAGCCGCCGCCAGCGCGTAATTGCCTCCGGAACCGATCGCGATAACGTCATCGTCCGGTTCGATGACATCGCCGGCGCCAGAAATCACCAGCAGATCGTCACTGTCCGCGATGACCATCAGCGCTTCCAGGCGCCGCAACACCCGATCCGTGCGCCAGTCTTTCGCCAACTCAACCGCGGCACGCTTGAGATTGCCATTGAACTGTTCGAGCTTGGCTTCGAATTTTTCGAACAGCGTAAAAGCATCCGCGGTGGCCCCGGCGAACCCGGCGATGACACGGTCATGGTGCAGCTTGCGTACTTTGCGCGCGCCGCGCTTCATCACCGTCTGCCCCATGCTCACCTGGCCGTCTCCGACAACGACGACTTTCCCGTCCCGTCGAACTGCCAATATGGTTGTCCCGTACATCATTTTCGATTTCCGATTCTGGATTTCTAATCGAAAATCTAAAATCCAAAATCAAAAATGTTTCAGGCTCTCGGGTGCGCTTTGTCGTACACCGCGGTTAGCTGATCCAAATTCAAATGCGTGTAGCGCTGAGTCGTGGACAAGCTCGTATGTCCGAGCAGTTCCTGAATCGAGCGCAGGTCTGCGCCGCTGTTAAGCAGATGCGTGGCGAAGCTGTGTCGCAAACCGTGCGGTCCCATTTTGACATAGATGCCGGCCTGCTTGAGATGCTTTCCCACAATCCGAGCGACGCTTCGCGTCGTGATGCGCGTCCCGCGATTGTTCAGAAACACAGCGGTTTCACCTTTGCAGGAAAAATTCCAGCGTTTGCGCTGTTCCCGAGCATAATCCTGCAACGCCTCGAGCGCAATTTCGCCGATCGGCACGATTCGTTCTTTGGAACCTTTACCCGTGACCCGCACGATCTCCAGGCGAAAGTCGACGTCAGCCCAATTGAGTCCAACAAGCTCGCTCACCCGGACACCCGTGGAATAGAAAAATTCCAGAACGGCGCGATCGCGCACGTCAAGCTCGGTCTTGATTTTAACCGCTCCCAACAGCTGGAACACATCATCCACCGAGAGAAACGCCGGCAGCGGCTTTTCATTTTTCGGGGAGTGAATCGAAATCATCGGATTGTCGTCGAGTTGCCGCGTTGTAACCAAATACTTAAAAAACCCTTTCAAGGCTGCAATCTTTCTGCCCAGCGAACTCTTTTTTCGCCCGGGCGTAAGTGATGCTAAAAATGCGCGCACGATCTGAATCTCAAGTTTTCGCACGTCCACGCAACCCGTACTATCCACCGCCCACTTTCGCTCGCTGACAAACTGGTGAAACTGATGTAAATCGCTGAGGTAATTTCTTAGCGTATGGGGGGAAACGTTACGTTCGTTACGAAGGTGAGCGCGGTATTGCTCGATCAGCTTTTCCATTCCAGCCGAAGACCAAGATATCATGCCGGGTTAGGGAACAACAATGAGCGCTGATTTACTCGGTCGCGTTGTTAGCCCGAACATGTTAATTAATTTTGCGATGGGAAAATCGTTTTCGCTGCTTGAAGCAGCGTTTCTTGCTCTTATCCTCACCGCCGGCGCATGCGGCCGGGATCTCAACTCCGCTCAAGGAGTCGCTGACGAGTTTGTCGATCAGCACTACGTCGTTATTGATTTGCCCAAGGCGAAGACGCTTGCCGTCAGCGTGGCTTTAAGCAAGCTGGACGAAGAAATTCGGCTGACCTCCGGCCAGACGATTGATGCTTCAACCCGTAAACCGCGTGTTCATTACACGCTTCTCGAAAAAAAGGAAGGCGATCAACGCGCGACATTTCTCTACCGAGGCACAATTCAGTCGGACGACAACACGTCGTTCACGCGCCAATGGCTGATCACCGCGCGCAGGGAAGGCACCCAGTGGCGCGTCTCCAATTTCACCGAATCAGATTAGCGTACGGGCGACCGGTTGGTCGCCCTAAATTGACCACAGTGGGGACGCTAGACTCCCGCAGGCAGCGCTCCCGCCGGTGGGGTAATGGCTTCCTTGGGTTTTAGCTTGATCTGTAACGCCAATCCGGCAGCAACCATCGCGATCACCCCGCCGGACAAAAACGCAAACTGATAATCACCCATCCAGGTGCGAATCGCACCCGCGGTCGAGGCCATAATCGCAGCGCCGATCTGGTGCGACATGAAAATCCAGCCATAAACCCTGCCGACGTTTTGTCTGCCGAACGTATCGGCAGTAATCGCCATCGACGGCGGCACGGTGGCAAACCAGTCAAGGCCATAGATGATCGCAAAAACGACCAGCCCGCTAAAATCCTTTACGAACGGCAAGATCAACAGCGATACCCCACGCATGGCGTAGACCAGAGCCAGCCAGCGATTCGCTCTGACCCGGTCGACCATCCAGCCGGAAAAAATCGTCCCGACCATGTTCAAGCCGCCCATGATACCGAGCAAAGACGCCGCTGCGATTTGCGGAATGCCGATTTCGATTTCGTGCGGGATAAGATGCGTCCCGATTAATCCGTTCGCGGTTCCACCGCAGACAAAAAAACTGCCCGCCAACAACCAAAAAGTTGGATGACCGATCACTTCGCGTGCCGTGATCGTGGCGTTTTTCGCCGACATGCCGCGAAGTGACGCCGCACTAGTATTGCCGGCGGTTTTCGGGTCGCCCGCGCCATAGGCTTCCAAACCGACCTCAGACGGATCGTCACGCATGAACAAGAAGATCAACGGTAGTAACACGATGGCGACAATGATCAATGCCATGGAACCCAAGCGCCAGCCGGCGTAGGTAATCATCGCCATAAACAGGGGTAGAAAGATAATTTGTCCCGTGGAACTGGCGCTGCCGAGAATTCCCAGAGCCAAGCCGCGGCGGGCAATAAACCAGCGGTTGCCGACGGTAGCGGTCAATACCGAACCCACTCCCCCAGCCCCAAGGCCCACGATGACGCCCCAGACCAGAAAAAACTGCCAGAACTGAGTCATAACGATAGTGCCGCTGACACCTGCGATAAGAAGACACAGACTTCCCATCATGACTTTGCGCGGTCCGAAACGGTCGATCAAAAAACCGCTGAGGGGTGCAGCGATGCCGAAGAGCAAAAGATTCATGCTGACCGCTGACGCGATCAGAGTCCGGCTCCATCCGAACTCAGCTTCAAGCGGATGGATCAGCACCGACGGCGACGACCGCACTCCGGCACTGGTCAAAGTGGTTAGAAAGCAAAGGGAAATAACGAACCACCCGTAATAGAAAGGCAATGACAAGGGCGGGCGTTTCTGGATGTTTGCCGAGCTCTCGTTGTGCATCTGTTTTTTATACTTAGCTTTTTCGGAAAGCACAAACCTCGGTGAAGCTTTGCCTTCCACGGTGCTTGCCGGCGCGAGAAAATTGCTTGCGTAGATCTCTGCATGCTATCAATCGCGGCATGAAACGGCGGCCGGCGCTCCTCGTTTGCTGCGCGCTCCTAATTCCTCCGCTACTGTGGGCAGCCGATTACCCCGAAGAGATCCCATTCGTTCCAACCCCATTGGAAGTAGTGGACGAGATCCTCGCTTTGGCGGAAGTGAAGCAAGGGGACGTGCTTTATGATCTCGGCAGTGGTGATGGCCGGATTGTGATTAGGGCAGCACAAAAATATCGCATCCGCGCGGTAGGTATCGAGATGGATCGCCTGCTCCTCGATAAAGCGCGCCGGGATGCTCAGGCCGCCGGCGTGAGCGACCTGGTTGAGTTTCGCAATGAAGACGCACTCCAGGCGGACATCTCCGCCGCCACAGTCGTCACGCTTTACATGCTGCCGTGGTTTAACGAAAAAATGAAATCCAACTTTCAGAAGATGCTAAAGCCCGGCACTCGGATTGTCGCCCATGATTTCGGCATCGAAGGGTGGCAACCGGATAAGACGTTGAAACTCCCAGGTTACGAATCCAGACCCGGCGGCTACAACCACCAGCACACGTTGTATCTGTGGCGCATCAAATAACGTCCCGAGGTGAAAAGAATATTTCGCGACCGACCACCAGACGAACCAGCGAGAGTAATGCAATAATTATCGACGCGCGGCTAAATTTCTCACTTCAGCGAAGCTAAAAGCTTTTGCATAAAGAGCCTTACCGACGATGACCGCCTCGACACCTTCCTCCTCGAGCGGCAGAAGCTTGCGAATATCATCCAGCGTCGCCACTCCGCCGGAGGCGATGATGGGCGCAAAGATCTGCCTCGCCGCACGAAAGTTCGGTCTGCTCACGCGCCCGATCCTCGACACGATCG